>Ga0208770_1000954_pt1 | contig 15869 bp, 17 predicted proteins | sample AntAceMetag02UK9_FD_184771 | JGI IMG/M metagenome (GOLD analysis project Ga0208770, IMG submission 184771) | Saline lake microbial communities from Ace Lake, Antarctica - Antarctic Ace Lake Metagenome 02UK9 (SPAdes) (version 2) | ecosystem: Environmental > Aquatic > Non-marine Saline and...
GACACCTGCAGAGGGCGTCGACCCATCGGTCTACCTGGCGGCATCGGTTGAATCGCTTCAGGTGGACGGCATGCAGTACGGCGTACCTCTCGACACCAGTCTTCACTTCATGTACTACCGTGAGGACCTCGTCGAGACCTTGAGTGACGCTGCGAACGCCGATTTGTATTCGTCGATCGCCAATGAGGTTTTGGGCAAGTCGCTTACCCCGAATGCAGATCCATCGACGTGGACCTGGGAAGACGCGATTGCGACAGCAGCCTTCTTCACTCAGGAATACAACCCCGATTCACCCACCAAGTATGGCTACGCTTTGCCCGCAAAGAACCTGCTGTACAACACCATGATCTGGAACAACCTGTTGTGGGGTCTTGGTGGGAACTGGGTCGATAGCTCTGGAGCGCCAGCAATCTCAAGTGACGCTGGTCTCGAAGCAATCGAGCTCTATGCAACCATCTACGACAAGGGTCTTACCTCTCCAGACTCTGCCCAATGGGAGTATGCAGAAACCAATGCAGCGCTCACCACGGGTAACGCAATGATGGCTCTTCAATGGAACGCAGCATTCTCCGAGCTCAGCACAACCGGTGAAACTGCAGGCAAGCTGGGTATCGCCCCCCCACCGGGAAGCGGACCACGTACGCACGTGCACTCCCTTGCGGTTGCTCTGAACAAGTTCAGCGCAAATCAAGAAGCGGCACAAAAGTGGCTTGCATTCCTAGCAACTGAAGAAGCAATGGCAATCTATGCCGAGAATGGTGGCGTCCCATCGATGCCCGGAATTCTCGCCGGAATGGTTGACACCAATGCCTCGTTTGAGAACATGATTGAGTATGCAAACGAAATTGGTTACTCCGAGCCGAAGGTTGCCCGGGAGTTCGACATTTATGCCGCACTCGCTGAGAAACTGAGCCTGGCATGGCTTGGCCAAGAGCCTGCAAGCGCAGCAGCGGAAGCTGCCGACGCTGCGATGGCGGAACTCCTCGAGTAGGTTCCGACACCGCTAGAGGACAGCATTATGGAAAGGTGGGCACCCCATTCGTGGGGTGCCCACCCTCGTAAAAAGGGAGGTGAGAGATGATTCCTCGAACTCGTGATTCACGAATCGCAGCGTGGGTTCTCAGTGCTCCATTGTTGGCGTTCTTCGCTCTGATGCTCGGTTACCCGTTACTCGTTGGTCTACAGACCGCGGTGTCGAGAAATCAATTGTCGGAACCGATTGTGTCTTTTTCGGGGCTTGAAAACTTTCTCAGAATCTCGACAGATCCCGATTTTTGGGGATCCATTGGTTTTACTTTGCAGTTCGCCTTCGTTGCGACGTCGCTTCAGCTCGTGCTGGGCTTTCTACTGGCCCTCGTTTTTGATCGAAAAATTCCAGCAAAAGCGGCGCTATTCAGTGCGGTATTGGTTCCCATCATGATCGCACCGTCGCTGATGGCAGTCATGTTTCGCCTGATCTTGAATGAAAACATCGGGGCGATACCCGCAGTCTTCTCGCTATTCGGGGCACAGGTTTCACTCTTTGATCCCGCAAAAATCTTCCCCCTACTTATTCTTTTGGACTGCATTCAGTTCATTCCTTTTACTTTTCTCCTGTTTTACGCATCGCTGCAAAATATTCCCGACGAGCTCTACGAAGCGGCAAGTATTGATGGAGCTCGATATTCATCGACAATCTGGAGAATCGTCCTCCCCATCCTTAAGCCTGCAATTGTCGTTGTTGTCCTGCTCCGAGTCCTTGAGAGCATTAGAAATTTTGACGTCATCTACATCCTGACCGGAGGCGGACCAGGAACCACCACTCAAACGGTCGGAATTTTTATCTACAAGACCGCTTTCCAGCAAGGAGACTTTGGTGCGGCGGCAGCCGCATCGGTGATCTTGGTGCTCCTGTTGGCGCCGTTCACTCCGTGGATCATCAAGAAGCTCTCAACATCGGAGAAACAATGAGATTTACCAAGAATTCATGGGGCGCGTTCGCGATAGCCCTGTCTGCCGCATTCCTGTTTAATTTGCCTCTTTTGGGTGCAATCTTTAATTCGCTCAGGAGCGACGAAGCCATTGCCTCTGGGGCGTTGGTGTGGGAATTCGATGCTGGTTTCACTCACTTCCAAAACGCCATGGGTGCGGCTGGGTACGACTTCCCCCTGTTCTTTCGCAACAGCATCTTGATTTCTTTGGGGGCCGTCATTCTGGTGACCGTTCTCGCGGTTCCCGCGTCGTACGCGGTCGTCCGACTGGGCTTTGGGGGCCCTTGGATCCTGCGGGTCGCAGTGGCGCTTCGAGTCATCCCCGCTATTTTCTTCCTTATTCCGTTCTACTTGATGTTTTCTCGATTTGGTCTGATTGATTCGATCTGGGTTCTCATCCTGGTTGACAGCTTTATCAACCTCACGCTGGCGTTGCTGATTTTCGCCAATGCCCTGGCTGAAATCCCCCTTGAAGTTGAAGAGTCAGCTGCCATTGACGGCGCAAATGTCTATCAGAGGTTGAGGTATATCGTTCTCCCGCTCCTTGCCCCAGCTATGGTCTCGGTGGCAGTACTTACCTTCTTATTCACGTGGGCGGACTACATTTTTGCAGTTGTGCTGACAGCCAGCGATGCCACGACTGTCACCGTCGGCGCCGCGAATTTTGTGACGAGCTACGGAATCAGGTGGGGCGACATCTCCGCTGCCGTGGTGTTGTCCATTTTGCCGCCCCTGATTTTTGCTCTCTTCGCTCAAAGGTTCCTTGTGCGTGGGCTCGCCTCGGGCGCGGTGAAGGGTTAGGCGACGTGGCTCGCTTGGGCGTCAAAGGCGCGATTGTAGGTGGGGAGTACATTCCCGGGGACGTCAGCGTTGACGAGGGATTAATTGACCAGGTAGGCCTACCTGCAGGGGATGGCGGAATCGCGGTGCCAGGGTTTGTGGACCTTCAGGTCAACGGGTTTGGCGGGGTTGACTTTGCAACAGCGAGCTCTGACGAGTGGCTGCATGCCAGCCGACTCCTCGCGAGCACGGGGGTTACCTCATACCTGGCAAACATCATTTCCAACGATCCGACTGCGATCGACAGAATCCTCAGAGTCGCAGCGGACGTGCGCAGGACTGATGACGCGGTTTCGTCCCATTTGAAAGGCCTCCATCTTGAGGGCCCTTTTCTTGCGCCCGACAAGGCAGGAATTCACTCGAGGAAATTCCTTAGGGACCCAACACCGAACCTGATGAATCAATGGTGTGAGCTCGGCCCTGTACGAATGACAACCATCGCCCCGGAACTCCCCGGTGCCCTTGAGCTGATTAGACATTTGGCAGAGTCGGGTGTCGTCGTCTCTCTGGGCCACAGCAACAGCTCTGCCGAAGAAGCAGAATCAGGGTTTGAAGCAGGAGCAACTGCAGTGACTCATATCTTCAATGCGATGGCCGCCGTGTCCGGCAGAGCTCCAGGTTTAGCCGGAATGGCTCTGTCGCGGGACGACGTATGGCTTCAACTCATTCTCGATTTCGTCCACGTCGACAAGACTCTTGCGAAAGTACTCTTCTCGCTTGCGCCTCAGAGACTGATTTTTGTCACAGACTGCCTTCCTGTCACTGGAACGACGAGTACAAATTTCACCTGGGGCGGAACTGAGCTTCAGCTGCTCGATGGAAGGGCGGTCAACAGCGAAGGAACACTCGCCGGAAGTGTCTTAACGATGGATCAAGCACTCCGAAATGCCGTGTCACTAGGCATGAGTGAAATTGATGCGGTCAATGCCACCTCGCTGAACCCCATGAAGTTGCTCGACCCTGCCAGCAAAGGACCCCTCCACCCAGGAATGCCTGCTGACCTAATCGTCCTAGACGACAACTTGGAGATTCATGACGTTTTGGCCAGGGGCGTCTCTTTCGTGAGGCAGGAGGTCGCGTAGGTGGATGTCGTCATTCATTACACTCCGGACGCTGTCGCAGAAGTCGCTGCTCAACATGTAGCCCGTTGTGTTTTGGCCCTTCCCTCTGCTCACCTGGGGTTGGCTACCGGAGCAACCCCGGGTGGTGTGTACCGGCGCATGACAGACGCTCACCAGCGCGGCATTTTGCGTTTGTCCAAGGTGAGATTTTTCATGCTCGACGAATACGTAGGTATCGACCCAAACAAGCCAACCTCATTCCAGAACGTCTTGCGCAGAGAGCTACTTTCTCCCATAGGGGCAGAGCCCAACGCCCTCGAAATTCTCGATGGTAATGCCACAGATCTCCCTGCTGAAGCGGCAAGATTTGAAAAGGCACTCCGATTGTCCGGCGGAATTGATCTTCAGATTCTTGGCATTGGAACAAACGGTCATATTGGGTTCAACGAACCTGGCTCGAGTTTTACCTCTCGGACGCGAGTGGTTGATCTCCATTCGGAGACCGTGCAGAGTAATGCGCGGTACTTCAACTCTCCCGAAGATGTTCCCAGAAAAGCACTTTCCCAAGGCCTCGGAACAATTCTCGAAGCGCGGTCCATTCTGCTCCTTGCAACGGGCCGCTCCAAAGCCCACGCTATTTCTTTGATGGTGGAGGGGCCTCGCTCTCCAAAAAACCCTGCTAGCATCCTCCAGCTCCATCCGGACGTCACTGTCGTGATCGATGCAGCAGCGGCCTCTCTTCTTCGCTCTTCGCCGTCATTAGCGCCGCAGGTCAGCGCCTAGAAAGGCACTCGAATTGGCCAGACTCACCTCGGCCTGTGTGTCAGCGTTCGCTGACCTTAATACACTTGTCGGCGTACGCCGATACCTGTTAGAATGTCGGCGTACGCCGATACTGGAGGTCACATGCGCATTGCGACAGTGGAAGAGCTCGCGGGTGCTGTTCGACGTACCCGCAAGGAGCGGGGCTGGACGCAGGCTCAGCTCGCGTCGCATTCGCGTGTTAGCCGTGACCTCGTCAACCGACTGGAGCGAGGATCGGGGCGGGTCGAGGTGGCCAAAGTTTTGGACATCCTTGCCGCACTCGGACTACTCACGGTCATCGAGCCGCGGCGAGCTCACGTTGACCTCGCCACCATTGTCCGTGCGCACGAAGGGTAAGCATGAGTGACGCGAAGCGACATGAGGTGTGGCTAGGTCATCGCCTCGCCGGGTGGCTCACCGCCGAAGCAAACACTATGCACTTTGAATACGACGGTACCTACCGAGAGTCCAGTGACGCCACACCGTTGTCGATGTCTCTGCCGCTGACGCGTGACCAGCACCCTTCCGCTACCGTGACCGGCTTTTGTGAGGCGTTGCTCCCGGAGCAGGGACCCGCCCGTGCGCGTCTGGAGTTCGAGTCGGGGGTCTCCCGGTCCAATGTTCTCGGACTGCTGACCTATGTGGGACGCGATCTTCCCGGAGCAATCAGCATTATTCCAGACGGCGACGACTTTCCCTCGGACGGAGGATCGGTTCGTCTCACGGAACGTGAGTTGGCCTGGCGCCTGGCCGATCTCCGCCGATCGGCTGGCTCGGGAGGCGTGCCGCTGGGTGAGCACGGTCAGTGGTCGCTGGCGGGCGCGCAGGCCAAGTTGGCCTTGACCTACAGTGACGGGCAATGGGGTGTGCCCTATGGCTCGATGCCGACAACTCACATCCTGAAGCCGGCCATTCCCGGCTTCGAGCACTTCGATACGTTCGAGGTGACATGCCTGCGAGCAGCGCGCCAACTCGGACTGAGCTCTGCGCAAGCGTGGCTCCAGCCACTTGCGGACGGAACACATGCGGCCGTCGTCGTCCGCTACGACCGCGTGGTAGAGCAAGACGGATCGATTTCGCGCATTCACCAAGAGGACCTGTGCCAAGCGCTGGCCTACCCGGCCTGGCAGAAATATGAGCGTGATGGGGGTCCAGGGCTTACGCGCATAGGAGCCCTCATGAAACGCCTTCCGGCCACGACCCGCGACGAATCGGTGACTCGTCTCCTCGATGCGCTGGCGTTCAATTACGCGATTGCCGGCACCGATGGCCATGCCCGCAACTTTTCCCTCCTACTGGCAGGGCCAGATGTGATTCTGGCTCCGCTGTATGACCTCAACAGCGCCCTGCCCTATACGCGACCCTGGGGAAAGCGCTTTGACTCCGTCAGAAAGCTTCACTCGTCTTTTGTCTTGGGTTCCACGGACGCATTCACTCGGGTGAGCGCAGCCGACTGGCGCACCGTGGCAGAGCACCTGGGTCTTGATGGTGACGCGGCACTGGAGCGGGTGGCTTCGATCCTCAAGCACGTGCCCGATGCCCTCATCGCCGCCTCGCGTGAGGTGGCTTTGGAGTCAGGCCTCGAGATAGTTTTCGATTGGGAAGCAGCCTTTGCGGGATATCGCGATGCGTGCCGCTTCTGACGCGTCGGATTCGATGTCTTGACGTGGTGGTTTCGCCAGCTTTCGTTTCGGCGGCCTCACTTGACCACTCTCCCGTGCACATTGGATGCACATCTCCACCTCACACACTCCATCACCATCCACGCCACACCTCACCTGTTTACCGCCATCCGCAACGTCAGCTAACGCCCTCTAACACCAGCTAATACCCAGGCGCCGAACTCATCATCTGTCGGTCACTGGTTCACGTCCCGCCCTACGTTCTGCGCTGCATGACTGTGCCATGGTGCGCAGGGAGAAGATCCCCAAGCCCTAGTGGCTCGAGGCCACGGTGTCGAGCTGGCGTGGCATTCTCCATCTCCACCTTCAGGCTTCGGGGAGGATGACCCCAAACATTCGGAGGAGCACTTCATTGACTTCCTGGAGGTCTTGAGTCCCGGCGGAGAGACTCTGGGTTCCCAGGTCGTAACCGAGAGGTTGGCTGGGGTGGAGACGCTTGATTTCAGACCACGCCTCAGTGTGGAATCGATGTGTGGGGTCATGGAGTGTGGCAAAGAGGTCCGTCAGGCCCGCGGCACCCCCCACGTCGTCGAGAGCGGATGCCCCTTGGCCCGCCGTTACCCGTGCTTGCGGGGTCCCGTTGTCAGGCTCCGTGGCGTCGACCAGTGTCAAGCTGTGAATCCAGTAATCACCAAAGTCGTAAACGTAGGTCGCGAACCCGCGCCCTACGGCAAAGAGCTGACCGACAGTGCTTTCTTGCTCGTCGATTGCCTCAACCCACCAGGCATCATCCCGTTCCGGGTCGAGGGTGTCGGTGAAAACCAGCTCAATGGGTGGGGAGTTGGTGGGCCAAGGTTTGTCTGTATGTTGATGCCCCGGTCGAAACTCGTGCAAGTGGGAGTCGTTCCAGCCAAAGGCAACCTGAAGGACTGTGTGGAAGTCATAGACGGACAGGGTGGAATCGACTTCCATAACCCTGCGTAGCGGTGGGTTCACCCCATCCAAGGTTGCTTCGACTCTCGCCACCCATTGTCTGCCTCGCCACGTCCGGTACTGCATCATTCTGTCCTTTCGCTCGCGCGGGGCTGCGTCTGCTCTGACGGCCACCATCACCTCGCGATTTCATCATGCAACATCAAGGCCGTGTGTGTCGATAGACACGCGCGGGGTGGCCCGACGGGTCCCGTGTTGCCTAGCGTGAGGGGTGCCAAAGGTGGCACCGTGCCACCTTTCTGGCTCCCGTGCGCCACCGGGTTTCTCCTCACCGAAACACGTGCACTCAGGGGCCGAGCAGAGCCAACGGCACGACGGCAACGCCGTCTGGCCTGCGATAGGCGCTCGGGCCCGTGGAGACGACGAGGGTGTCTTTGAGCCGGGGCCCGAGCTGGGTTTTGAGCCAGCGAAGGTGGGAGGCGTCACCATCGCTGATCACCCCGGAGAGTTTGACCTCGATGGCGACCACGTCGCGGTTGGGGGCTTCAAGCACGATATCGATTTCGCGCTCGCCTCGGTGAGTGCGAAGATGCCCGACATTCCAACCGAGGAAGTCCGCATAGACGCGCACGGACTGGACCACCAAGGATTCAAAGAGAGCGCCGAGCCATGAGCCGGTCGGATCGGAGACACGGTCCCCCTCCCCGACGAGGAGACCTTCGCGCTTTACTCCGGCCAGACGCGCGGCCAGCGCAGGGTCGACCAGGTGGTGTTTGGGGGAGACCGTGAGCCGCTTAAGGGCGGCGTAGTGGGGCATCCACGCGGGGAGCGGATCGAGGATAAAGAGTCTTGTGAGGTGTTCGCGGTAGGTGTCGAGGGTGATTCGGGTGGGCTTGTCGGACTCTCCTGGGGTTGCGGCGTCGAGGATTTTGGCATAGTCCGCCGACGTCGATGTCGCCTGGGCGTAGGCACGAAGCCAGGCCATCATGGCTGCTGGTTTTCTTACTCGGACACCGAGTTCCTCCACATCGTGTTCGACGATGTTGGCGAGATAACCGTCGAGGGCGAAACCTTGGACACTTGGCTTCAATGCTCGTATCCCCGGGAGACCTGATTGAAGGATTTCGTCGACGTAATCCCCGAGCGTTAGGTCCGTTGTCCCCCCAATGTTCGCGGGGGAGGCCATCAGGTTCGCCAACGACACCGTGGGGGTCTGCCGGTCTCGCTCCACCATCGAGAGCGGTCGCATCGTCGCCCGGAAGATGCGACCCGCCCCGCTGTGAACTCGGGCGTCTGTAGCGAGCGAGCTCGACCCGGTGAGCAGAAACATGCCGGCTTCTCCAGGGCGGTCATCAACTGCGCGACGGACTTGATCCCACACTGTGGGAACGAGTTGCCATTCGTCGATGAGGAGGGGCCGGGTGAGCGTTGCCAAGTATTCGTCCGTGGCAAACACGGCTTCAGCTGCGCGAGGGTCGTCAAGGCGAACGATTGTGGCGGCACGACGGCTCGCCGTTGCGGTCTTGCCGACCGCCTTCGCTCCCTCGAGAGAAATAGCGGGAAGACCCGCCAGGAGCTTGTCTAGGGTGTCATCGACCAGACGCCTGTGATAGTCCATGCCGCAGACTCTAGCAGAAAGGACTCGCTAAATAATACTTTTGCGTGACTTTTTATTATACATTTACGCATATCTGTATTCTCCTTTTTCACACGTGTGCTCCCCTTGCGGATTCCGACCCATCACCAAGACCATCGACAGGGTCAAGTACCCAGGCGTCGAACCCATATTCCATCGTTGATGCCGAAAGACCCCATGAACCATCCCCGCGTGGCTGTGGTTGCTAGGAATCGGCCGCGGTAGTGCTCGGCTCGGTCACGTGAATGACTCTGAGGTGTCTCTTCGTTGCTGATGCCTCGAGAGCACGTGCGATGTGGACATAGTCCACATCGCAGGTCACGATGGTCTGGTTGTGGTTCAAGGCATAGGCGGCGATCAGCGTGTCAGAGGCGCCCGCTGCTCTGATCAGCCCGGTCGACCACAGAGCAGACTGGATGTGTTCGACTCGAAAATTCAGCTCACTCGATTCGAGAAGATACAACAGTTCCATGTCGGTCTGCAGCTCGCTCAGTTCGGCTTCGTTTCGAGCGCTGAAACAGTATTCGGCCACCACAACGGGGCACGTCGTGAGGAGGGCGCCCGTGGACACAAGGCGATCGACCTCGTTGCGCACCTCGGCAGAACGCGCGTAGCGATGCCACACGCTCGTGTCGATGAGGTGCGTCACTCGGGGTAGCGAACAGGGCTCGCGGATATCTGGTCATCGCGAAATTCCCGAGACCTCATGCGGGTCAGCAGCTGTTGCTGGCGCACCAGAGCGAGCGTCTTCGTTAATGACTCGTGGATAACCTCACGATCCGTCTTGAGCCCCGTCAGGGCCTTAATGCGGGCAATCAACTCTTTGTCGACGTCTACGCTTGTGATGGCCACTGGGCCCTCCTTTTATATATCAATCTATATAATTATCCAGAATCTATCACACGAGTACTGTTCGTCTTAGGGCGTTATCCACAGGGGGAGGGCCGCGCGAGGGTAGTAATTTTTAAACGCTAGACTGCTATTTTTTAAACGCAAGAGTCAGAATATTTAAACCATCTTCCCCAGAATATGCCATGATGGTCTCGTGGAACCCCCCCTTAGCCGGCATATGTCTGGTGTCGCCCTCGACTACCTTCAACACTTTCCCATCGTTTTCATCGAGGGGGCTAGGCAGGTGGGCAAAAGCACCCTCGCTCAGTCCCTGACTGCCGGCGATTCGGATGCGGTCCATGTGAACTTTGATGATCCAGTCCTGCTTGATGCCGCGAGGGAGAATCCCTCGCTGTTGGTCGAGCAAAGCGTGACAACCCTGGTCATCGACGAGGTTCAGCGTTACCCAGAAATCTTTCTCGCCATCAAAGCAAGCCTTGAAAAAGACCGCAGGCCAGGCCGTTTTCTTCTCACGGGGTCGGTGGGCATTCTTCAGGTTCCCCATAACCCAGAGAGCCTGGCCGGGCGAGCGGTGACCCTGCGGCTACGCGGTCTCAGCCAAGGCGAGCTGATCGGCGCGAAAGAGGATTTTGTGTCCTTCGTGTCCCAACTCGATTCCCCCTACTCCGTCCACAGCCCGCACACCCGCACCGATTACGCGCGAATCATTGCTACCGGGGGTTTTCCTGAGCTGCGGTCTAAACCCGAGCGAATTCGGCGCGCGTGGAATCGGGATTATCTCGAGCGGATTCTGGAAAAAGACGTCGCGATATTTCCCAGGGGGACTCAGCCGGCGCGCCTCAAACGCGTTCTCCAGCTCCTGGCCGCGAATCATGCGGGGGAGCTGGTGTATTCCCGGCTAGCCAACGATCTCGATGTGTCGATGCCCTCGGTCAAGGACTCGGTCAACGCTCTCGAAGGGGTTTTTCTTGTCGACACAGTACCGGGGTGGTCTCCCAATCTGACGAAAAGAGAGCTAGGCCGCCCCAAATCCTTTATCTCCGACAGTGGGCTTGCAACGCATTTGATGGGGCAGAGCGAAGAAAGTATGTCGCGGATCACCTCGCAGAGCTTCGGCCCTCTGTTAGAGGGCTTTGTGGCGGGGGAACTGCGGAAGCAACAGGGATGGTCCCAAGAATATTTCGAACTCTTTCATTACCGGGGATTTACGGGTCTTGAGGTCGATTTTGTGCTCGTGTTAGACAACGGTGACGTCATCGGAATTGAGGTGAAGGCCACTAGTGACCCCAGAGAGGCACACACGGCAGGGCTCAGATCCTTGCGGAAACGCGTCGGTGACTCGTGGCGAGCCGGAATCATCCTCCACACGGGCCAGAAAGGTGTCGCCTTCGGAGATGGAATTCTCGCCCTGCCTGTCTCTGCCCTCTGGAGTGGCGCCGGCGACTAAGCCTGCAGGAGAGAGCTAGCGAGACAGCTGCAGATGGAGGGGAGCATCATCAACCCAGGGCGGTCCGAGGTTTGTCAGGGAAACCTCTTTCAGGCGGCAAGATCGGGCTTATCCGCCCGTGGCAGCCGGGTGTGATAATTCTGTACATATATGTGTACAGAATGCTAGGCTTTCGCCATGTCAGCAGATCGCGTCCTCGGTATTGCAGAAGCTCGATCGACTCTTCCTGCCCTGATTAGAACATTCTCAGGCAACCCCGACAGCAAGCCTGTCGTGATCGGATCACACCGGAGCCCAGGTGCTGTGTTGATTCCGTGGGAGAGATATGGCCCACCAAAACCCACTCTGGAGCTTCTGCGCCAGAAGGCCTCCCTGATTCGCACGGTAGCGCGGGCTCACACACTTTCCACCTTTTCCGTCATCGGTTCTGTGGCCAGGGGCGAATCAGACGAACATAGTGATGTGGACCTCCTGTGTGACACCACCGAGAGCACAAGCCTCTATGACATCACCGCCTGCGAAAGAGACCTCCAACAAGCATTGGGGTTCCCCGTCACCATCATCATCCGGGGTAGCCTCACCCTCCCCAGGGATGCTGAATTTCTTGAGGGCGCTGTCTCCGTCTGTTGATAACTGTGCGACCCAACATTCGTGGTGTGAGAGCTTTGGTTCTCACACACGCCGTGAGTGGTTGTGCTATACATGTATAGAAATGCGAGGATGACATGCCAAAATCCCAGATAAACCTTCGTCTCGACAACGACATGGTGGAACGCCTCGATGCCCTGGCGCGCAGGACAGGTCGAACGAAGACTTTTTATGCTGTCCAAGCAATCCAACAATTCTTGGACGACCGCGAGGACTACTTCCTCGCAAAGGACTCGCTCGAAGCCTTTGAGGCGTCAGGCGAGGCTGTGCTCACACCCGATGATCTCGGCTGGGGGGCACAGCCCGCGTGACGAATCTGGTGCATTTAACCCTGCACGCCGCCCAGCAGATGGGACAACGAGAGCGCACATCTACCGCAGCCCCTCTCCTACAGCTTCGCCCTCTCGTATTGCCCAGGCCAGGATAGATCGACTCCTAGTTCTCTGGCGGCTCGAAGCGCATAGGAGGGCTCGCGTAAGAACTGCCTGCCCATCAGAACCACATCGGCAACACCTGCCTGCAGGGCATCTTCGGCCTGCTGGGCTTCGGTAATCATTCCCACCGTCCCCACCACCATTGACACCTGCTCCTTGATGGCTTTCGCAAAATCCATCTGGTAGCCAGGTCCGAGCGTGATCGGTTGTGCTTTGGCCAACCCGCCAGAAGAGACATCGATCAGGTCAACGCCCCGAGCTTCTAAGAGCTTTGAGAGTGCAATGGATTCCTCGAGTGACCAACCATCTTCAAACCAGTCGGTGGCAGAAATTCGGACAAACAACGGCATGGCCTCCGGCATCACTGCACGGACTGCTTCCACCACCTCTATGACGATGCGAACCCGGTTCTCAAAACTCCCGCCATACTCATCCGCCCGCTTATTCGAGAGCGGTGAAAGGAATTCGTGCAGCAAGTATCCATGCGCCGCATGGATCTCGATTGCATCGAATCCCACCCGCACCGCTCGGGTGGCAGAGTCAGCAAATGCCTGGACAATCTGTGTAATTCGAGCAAGAGACACCTCTGCGGGAGAGGCAAGGCCTTCATAGGCCTGTGCGGAGGGTGCTTCAGGGACCCAGCCACCCTCGCCTGGCTCTACAACACTTTCGCCTGGCAGGAAAGGAGCCCTCGTGGAGGCTTTTCGCCCCGCATGGGCTAATTGGATGGCAACGGGAACACCCTGCGTGTGGGAGAACTCGAGGATTGGTTTCCACGCAGCTTCTTGTTCGTCATTCCATAATCCTGAATCTGTGGGGGTAATGCGACCTTCGGGAACCACCGCGGTGGCCTCGGTAATAATCAGCCCTGCTTTGTTAATCGCCCAGGACCCTAAATGCACCTGGTGCCAGGGCTGCACCACACCGTCCACGGCAGAGTATTGACACATCGGGGACACCCATAACCGATGGGGGATGACTAAGCCGCGGATTTGTAACTGTTCAAACAACATCTCTTCAATCTAGGGGACCGCGCCCCAAGAGAAACCCCGCACTCCAACGCAGGATTTTGGGCGGCTGCCTCCTGTTCTGGGTTCCGTCGCTGTGGCGCAAAGCCTGTGTCAGAGGTGGGGGTTAGATTGGTATCAGCATCACGAGTCATAGCGATAAGTACCTAGCTAGCTATGCGGCAACCCGCTCCCATCGAGCCGGGTGCCCTGGGGAAAGATGTGGTCCTTGATCGTTTGGTCTGGGGCAAGTCATGGGTCCACGAGGGCAGGGAAACCTGTTGTAACGGGACCGGATATCCCGTCTGGTGCGGGAGTAAGGAACCATCATGAAAACACCTAAACCCGAAGCCATGCCCTTGGCGCGGCTTCTGTATAGCCCCTACACGAGTGGGAATCACTCGGATGATCCCCTGCGCGAGCTGCCTCAAGAGGATCTCGTGGTCAGTTATGAGCGCCAGTGGTATCGGTTTGAATTCGGTGGCAAGCACTATGCGCTGCGCCCTGTCGATAGTGCGCTGGCCCCCACCAATGCCTGGTGGCCGCAACCGGTCGCTGTTCCCGACGAACTTGCCCCACTGCTGACGGGATTCATCATTGGCTCCTGGCACCCCGAGGGGGTGACCAGCAACCAAACAGAAAGGGACATTCTCCGCCGGCAACTGGTGGAAAAAGTTCACAGTGTCGGTGGCACTGCGTTAGCCCTGGTCACCCTGCAGGGTGGGTCCCAGTGGGTGGAGCCCGCCCTCTGTGTCTCCGGCATTGATGAAGCCACTGCTCGCGAGATTGCAGAGCATGCTGGTCAAGGTGCCTTTATCCAGATGGGGGAGAGCTGGCACCGGCCCATCATTCTCTCCGGCACGAAGGCCAGTGGCTATCGGTGGCAGTTGGTCGAACTACCCGGTGCGCCCTGTGCTCTCTCCCTAGGGTGTGAGCTTCAGTACACACCAGAGCGTGAGGGTGGTCCGTGGGTGAGTCGGTCCATGGAGGTGGCGGGGATGTGGAGCTTTCACCACAAGCTCACACATTCTCTCTTGAGCTGTGACCCCTGTCGCACCGGAGCGCCTCTGGCGCCTGGTGCAAGACAGGTTCGTGGATCCTCGATCATGCTGGTGGAGGTGTTGCCAGCAAGTCGGTTCACCTACATCGCCACCCAGCGCGAAGGTGATGATCCACCAGCGCGGCTGTATTGGCCGAAGCGGGGCTAGGGATGGTGGGGGCACAGCGCGTGCTGTGCCCCCACAGTCCTTCTTGCGCCCCGATTAGGCTTGGGGGAATGGATTCGGGTGCGCTGGACTTTCTTTCCCACGTTGATATCGGCACTCGCGTGGTGGTGCGGTATCGAATCGAGGGTGGGTTGAGTGATGCACTGGGTGTTCTGTCTTCCCGCACTTCCACACAGTGCGTGATTGATACCAAACGCGGACCCACCACTGTTGCCCTTGATGATGTGGTGTTGGCTAAGAACGTTCCCCCACCGCCAGAGAGGCGTTCCTCGAGACAGTAGAGCGGTGAGCGAAAAATAGCGTCGCTCAGACCCTGCGTCAGACGAGCCGCCGGGTTGCCGGCAGGGTTTGTGTCTAGTTATTGCTCATAAAGATGCGTCCGGCGGCGCGGATGATGGTTTTTCGGGGAACAAAGCGCTGGATGTTCGTCATCGTGGCATTGAGGCTTCCCACCACCACACTGGGCGGTGGTTGTTTCTTGCCCAATGCGCGGAACGTGGTGGTGATGACAGCGCTGATTGGGGCGAGTGCGCCCCCGGCGACTCTTCCTCCCGCCACATCGAAGAATTCGGTCGCTGTTCCCCCGGGGTTCAGCGCGAGCGCTGTCACTCCGGTGCCGTGTAGCTCGCCCCATAGTGCTTCTGTGAACGACAAGACATAGGCCTTCGTGGCGGCATAGATCGCCATATTGGGGATGGGTTGAAAAGCAGCAGTGGAGGCGACATTAATGATGGTTCCCCGATCGCGGGCCACCATCGGCGGAAGAAAGATGTTGGTCAACTGGGTGAGGGCCAACACGTTGAGGGTGATTTCTTCGGTCAGCAGCGCAGGATCCTCATCGGCTACTAAGCCGATGTGGCCAAAGCCTGCGTTGTTGACCAGGATGTCAATATCTACTGGCCCAATTTTCTTTGCTAGGGCAGCAACAGCATTTTGAGCGGAAAGATCTGTTGCGATCACGGTGACCGTGACGCCATGGAGGGTGCGGATCTCTGTAGCGAGAGCTTCGAGGCGATCCTTGCGCCTTGCCACAATAATCAAGTCCGCCCCTCGCCTGGCAAAATCTCTGGCAAAGGCATCACCGATTCCGCTGCTGGCACCGGTAATCAAGGCTGTTTGGTTGTCAAAGCGCATAGGGCAACCCTAATCCGAGTCCCTATGGGTGCTGGTTCTGGCTGGGGCGGTGTGAAGAGTGATTGTGGGGGTGCTTCACGCGAGAGAATGAAGCATGAGAGATCTGGGTGAGCTGGGGGAGCGCGATGGCTGGATCTGTTGGCTCTGCGATACACCGGTGGACCCGGACGGTTCGGTGAATTCAGACCTGGGCCCCAGTGCCGATAGTTATGCCGATTCCAAGGCGAAAAAAGGAACTTCTGCGCCAGCGCGTTT
>Ga0208770_1000961_pt1 | contig 15825 bp, 14 predicted proteins | sample AntAceMetag02UK9_FD_184771 | JGI IMG/M metagenome (GOLD analysis project Ga0208770, IMG submission 184771) | Saline lake microbial communities from Ace Lake, Antarctica - Antarctic Ace Lake Metagenome 02UK9 (SPAdes) (version 2) | ecosystem: Environmental > Aquatic > Non-marine Saline and...
TTACTGTCATCCGAGTAAAATAGAAATCAGCTAAAAACGTTCGTTTCCGCTTGTTTTAAGGGGGTTTTTCTGTTTTCTCAAAAACACCCCCTTGCCTGATTGCATACAGATCATATTGAACTATTTTAAGATCACGTTCCTTATCTATAAGCTTTCTTGTTCGTATTATTTTAATCAATGATGTATATGAACCCATGTTAGTGGCGGCCAAACTTACTATGGTCACAAAATTCTCGGATTCTTTGCATTGTCTATGGATTACTGAAAATAGCAGATTTGCGATCAAGGCGATCCATATTTGGGTTTTGATCCCCTCTGAGCTGTCCGAGTAAAAATAGCCCAGTTCAAAATTCTGTTTTAGCTGTTTGAATAGTATTTCTATATTCCATCGATACTTGTACAAAAGGATGATAGTTTGATCGTTATAGTCAAACATGTTAGATACAAACTTTAATACCTTTTCACTTTGAGGATCCTTCCAGACGATTAAACGTGCCTCTAATGCATTTCCTTTAGGGTTTAGGAGTATGATTTGATCTGAAATGACACCTCCGTCGGCATATTGACTTATGTCATTTGGCTCCCCACTCAACACTGTATAATCTGCATTTTCATTGAGCCTAGTGGCGAAAAATGCTCCTGCTTGCGACCACTCTTTCCATTTTCCATAATTGACATAACCTTTGTCAAATACATAAATGGCTCCCTTTTCTATATTAAGCTGTCCGAGATAAGATTTATCACTGCAGGCCGCCTCTGTTATGTATACCATATCTGGTACGAATCCGCCTAAAGGCAGTTTGGTATGAATTTTCAATCCCCCTTTCTTCTTTCCGGTAAGAGAATTGCGACCAGCCCCCTTGAATATTCCCACAAATAGGGAGATCGTTGAAGAATCAAAGATGACCACATTGCTAGTATCCATCTCTTCTTCAAAACTGTAATACTCAGTCTTTAGTGTCTGCTCGTAGTGGTCTACTAACCCTTCGTAAATGGAGGCAAAAACTGCGCTTTCTCTATTTATATTGGCATCACTAAGGGTACTAACTGCTGGCAGTTTATCTATTCCTAGATAAATGAGCTTGTCTTCCAAAACAGTAGGTTCTTACAAAGAGTCCTCAAGGAATAGCATTTAGTAATCACTCCATACAGCATGAAAGTCAAATGCTTAAAGGTAGTCATCGTCTTATAGTAGCGATCACTCTCATGTTCTAGCACACTATCAGCCACTATTTGACGAGGAAGAAAAGATAATAGTTGACAAAGAACTGGTTGTCCTGCAAGATTTGTATTTTTGGCCATGATTGTTTGATGTGTAGTAACTCCAAACATCATCACTTTAGCGGGGAATTCAAAACCCCGCTATTGCATTTTTTCAAGACTCAGCCTTTTACTCAGTTACTTACTCGGATGACAGTAATTCTTATTCATAACTTACAATTTTTTTGATTATTATTTTTGAGTCAGAGACACGCATTTTAAGAAAATAGATCCCTTCATTTAAGGTTAGATCAAGATTTCCTTTATTATTTTCTAATTGGTGCCTTGCAACTTCTCTACCCAACATATCAATGATAATAACTTCAATTTCGTTATCTATATGCGCTTGAGGGCATGGATCACCACCACCAGGCAGGACAACCGCATAACTCAAAGTACCTCCTTTATTCAGAGGATTTGGGTAATATTCAACCGATGTTGGAAGACATGGATCCGATCCACCGCCTCCTCCAGAAGTTCCTTGACTTGTAACGTAAGTATACAAGTACCCAGTATTTCCGCAGGGGTTTTCAGCTCTACATTCTACAGTTTTCACTCCGGTATTACCGGCTTTAATACGTGCGCTTCTAGTACCTTGTCCTGAGACAATAGTCCAGCCATACGGCACCTTCCATCGATAATAGCTAACACCAGGTATCTCAGGAACAGAATACACAGTAGAGCTATTTACTGTTAGGTTCCCTGGACCTGAAACTGTTGACCCACCCATAAAAGAAGGGGGACCCACAAAAACTGTATGATATAATGAGGTTTTGTAATCGTTAAACCTTCTTAAATCAGCACGGATAGTAATTTGACCTGTAAAAGTATTATTTGCTTGAAAAGTTACACCATTAGCGTTACCATTGGTAAGATTCCCAGCATTAGTAATAATATTGTGTTCATCGTCGGTGACAAAAAACTGATAATTGTCCGCCTGCATTACATTATTGTTATTACTAAGGTTTAAACTAATCGACTGGCCCTGACATACATAAGAAGATCCAGTGAGTGATCCTGCCGGAGTTTCATTTAGATCAATGGTAATATTATTTCCAATACTTTGAGCCATAGTATATGAATTCACAGTATGCCAATGCATAACTGCGATTTGTCCAGGAGAAAATTCATCTTTACAACCTTGACCTGCATATGACATAATATTATATTCGTCTGGCACCCAGGTATCATTCCACTGATCTTTTCCTGTCCCAGTATAATTACAAAAGGCATCAGTCAAGCCAGTCATGGCCGGTTCTGCAGCAGTATCACATAATTTATCCCCGTTTTTCTCACAAGTAAGACCACTTGAAGGACAATATGTAGGTATAGCTCGGGCGCTAGCGGATTTGCTCTTGGCGCGATCTGATGATACCACTTTTCGCTTTTATAGCATGTCTGCAAGGATAGAAAAGGAAAAAGAAGAATACTACAAACAACTAGAATATGCTCAAAAAGGGGTTCCTGTTAGCGTAAGGCTAATTGCAAAAATCACCTTCCAATTAGAGGAAAACCAGGTATTAAATATCACAGGGAATATTGGCGAAAACAACCCAAATGGAATTGTCTCGTATCATGGACCTCCAATGACATATACTTATAAGAATATCCTAGACTTTAACCAAGCTATCACTAAGCTTCGGTGGGTAGGTAGAGATTTAGAGATTATTCCAGCTGGTATTGGAAAGTACAAGTTATTAGCGCTTTTAGATTTGGAAAACAACAAAATTGAGCGTTTGCCAGATGAATTATTTGAACTTAAAAAGCTAAAGGAACTTTATCTTGCTTCGAATAAGATATCAGTACTAACTGAAAAAATTAGTCATTTAAAGCTATTAAAAATTCTCTCTCTTTCGAATAATCAAATTAAGGAAATACCAATAACAATAGCCAAATTAAAAAAGCTCAAGGGTCTAGATTTAGGTTACAACAAACTAGAAAAATTTCCATTTGCCGTACTTTCACTTGAAAAACTTGAAACTCTTATTTTATCAGGTAATTCAATCACACAAATTCCCGGTGAAATCTCAAGTATGAAAGCGTTGAAAAAGGTGTACCTAAAAGACTGCCCTTTAGACGCAAAAGCGATTAGTAATTTGCAAATAAGTAGGCCAGATGTAGTGTTTATCTTTTGACCTTGGTATTAAGAAAATATGATCATATAACTACTCTATCCACCCTTCAATCTGTACAGAATTGTCAGGATATCTGAGTCTAATGAAGTAGTCTTTCAGCTTAAAATCGGCCTCCTCAGCAGCTTCTTTAAGCATGTTTTCTATAGATGGAATTCTTGGTCTTACCATAGGGTTCATTGATAAAGAAGCGACAAAACGTTCTTTGGAGGTATATTCTCTCACCTCAAAACCTGCGGGTATTTCTGCCATTTGCTGGTCAAGCGTGATGCCGATAAACTGCATGCGCATTTTCTCATCAAGGGTGTCTGGCAAGTAATCAACGGTCGTCATTACGCCTTTCACATCCTCACTCAGGATCAACGCAATACATCGATCAAAATGCTCTTGTGGTGCTCTGTCACTGTACTTCGTGTAATAATACTTGCCTGCAATTACTTTGGTCTCTGGTGCTAATTTATAAACCTTCACCTCCTCAAATCCTCCGAGATAATAATACACCGTCGCTAATATCACACTCAATGACAAAATAATAATGGCTCCATAGCCTCTCTTTTGAAATTCTAGTTTCATAATAGCATATAATTTAAAACGACCTGATGGACATTAGATCTTTTCTCCATTTTTCAAACAGCTTGGACTTCTTTATACTGCATTTGATGCAGCTGGTTATAGTAACCTTTCATCTCCAATAGCTCATCATGTGTGCCGGATTCTACGATTTCTCCTTTGTCTAGCACGAGTATTTTATCAGCGTTTTGAATCGTAGAAAGTCTATGCGCTATCACTATCGAAGTTCGCCCCTTCATGAGCTTTTGAATGGCGTTTTGGATCAGCTCCTCGGTCTCTGTATCCACAGAGGAAGTGGCCTCATCGAGCACAATAATTTTCGGATCGTAGACCATGGCGCGCACAAACGAAATCAATTGTCTTTGACCTACGGAAAGTGTGGCTCCACGCTCCATCACATTGTAATCAAAACCGCCTGGCAATCGCTCTATAAAAGGTGTCGCACCAACCAAGTCAGCCGCTTCCATGACTTTTTCTCTAGAGATAGCCGGATTCTTAAGGGTAATATTATTGTAGATCGTATCTGAGAACAAGAACACATCCTGCAATACCACCGCAATATGACCTCTCAGGTTATGTAAATCATATTCTTTAAGATTTACCCCATCTACTTCAATCATGCCTTTATTGATGTCATAAAAGCGGTTGAGTAGGTTAATGACAGAGCTTTTTCCAGCGCCCGTCGCACCCACCAAAGCCAAAATCTGCCCTTGTTTAATTTCAAAATTAATATCCTTCAACACCCAATCTTCTTCGCTATAAGCAAACGACACTTCCTCAAACTTGACGTCCCCTCTGAGGTTCACTGGCTTGTGATTCCCATTGTCAGGAATGTGCTCTTCTGAGTCCAATAAATCTAAAATTCGCTTAGAGCTCACAACACCCATTTGAAGGGTATTGAATCTATCGGCAATCTGTCGAATGGGACGAAAAAACATTTGGATATACATGATAAAAGCAATCAAAATACCGAAAGACAATTGACCTTGAATCACCCCGCCAGCACCAAACCATACGATGAGCCCGATACCGCCAGCCTGAATTATTTCCGCTACGGGGAAATAAATAGCATAATACAGAACAGCTCGTATGTTGGCTTTTTTATGCTCCGTATTTATCTCCTGAAATTTCTCTGATTCGCGCTTTTCAGCATTAAATATTTGCACAATATTCATCCCTGTAATGTGCTCTTGTACAAAGGAGTTCAAATTAGACACGGCCGTGCGCACATCGTTAAAAGACACTTTTACTTTTTCCTTGAAAATGTAAGTCGCAATGAGCAACAAAGGCAATAATGCCAAACTTACCAAAGTCAATTCCCAACTGGTGTATAGCATGAGGCTGAGAATGACTAGCAGCTGAAGGATATCAGATACTATGCCGGCTATTCCAGTAGTAAAGACCTCCGAAAGCATCTCTACATCCGAAACACTTCGGGTCACAAGCCTTCCAATCGGCGTTTGGTCAAAGAATTTGAGTCGTAAATTTTGAATGTGTTTAAATAGCGCAATTCGAATGTCTTTGATAATAAATTGCCCTAACCAGCTCGATATATACGTATGATAATACTGAACAACAGCTTGTCCGGTAAGTAACACGATCAGTAGAATAGTGATATTGACCAACCCCGGCATGTCTCCATTAGCGACTTCATCGTCAATCGCCTTTTGGATGATATATGGCCGAATAGGTATAAGCACCGCCAAGGCACAAGTCAAAAAGATCAAAATATAAAACGTGCGCATGTATGGTTTCACATAGACAAAAAGCCTTGCAAGGATTTTTGAATCGACGATGTTACCACTGATTTTTTTTTCTTTTTCCAAAATTATTGGCTTATGTAAATGTGGGCCGGATATTCAATTTTAAATAAATATAATCCTTCTGGAGCCACCGCTTTTCCAGCATCCGAACGGTTTCTATTTTTGAGCACCTGCTCCAATCTTTCGATTGACATTCGGTGCTGTCCTATTTCTAAAAGTGTGCCGACCATTGCTCGAATCATCCCTCTTAAAAACCTATTGGCCTTTACGGTAAACAAATAAGTTTCGTTGAATTCTTCCCACGAAATTGCGAAAATTTCGCATTCGAAATGATTGACCTCAGTGTGAACCTTACTCAATGCCTGAAAGTTTCTCGTGTGATATATAATCTCGCAAGCAGCTTGAATTTTTTCATTATCCAATGCATATGGAACATGGAGTGATCTGCCTTCAGCAAAAGGATTTTTTCTCTTATGCATCTTGTATTGATAAGATCTTCTTTCGGCATCAAACCGCGCATGCGCTTCTGGTTTTACCAATACTATGTCATTCACACTTATTGTCTTGGGCAAAAAAGCATTTAGCCTGTAGGCAAAACGCTGAGCGTCAATAGCCTTTCCCGTCTCAAAATGAATGATCTGCTGAATGGCATGAACGCCAGTATCCGTTCTTCCACTGGCGAGCATAGCCGTTTTGCAACCAAGCAAGGTCGAAACTGCCTTTTCCAACACCTCCTGCACGGTAATTGCATTCGGTTGAATTTGATATCCATGAAAAGCTGTGCCATCATAAGACACGTCAAGGAAATAACGCATGATGCAAATTAAGTTGATAATGATTGTCCTTGTCTTAAGGTATCTGCACTTTTGTAAAAATTTCTAAATAATGATCCAAAGAATACAATCTGTTTTCCTTCTTATAGCTGCCCTTGTCATGATATCTGTTTTGTTTTTGACCATCTGGACGAAGGTCGATATCAACAAGCAGGAAATAGTGACCATTAATGCTTATCAGCTCACTTATGAAAGTTTTACCGAGGATGGAGCAAAGACTTTGATCATGGCGAAGGATACATTTTATATTTCTATTTTGGCTGTTTTAGCTTCGGCTATTGCGCTTTTTTCTGTCTTCCAATACAAAAATAGATTGCGTCAGATTCAGCTTGGCGCGTTGAACTCGCTACTTATGGGAGGTACGCTTGGTCTTTCTTATTATTTCTCTACAAAAGGGGAAGCGCTGATCGACAATGGTCAGCAAGGTATTTTCCAAGAAGGCTTTTACATTATTGCCTTGGCCTTATTGATGAACTCTATGGCTAATAGATATATTCGTAGAGACGAAAAGCTGGTAAGGAGCGCTGATAGGATACGATAACTTGTATAAAGATTTATTTCTTTTCCGCAATTAGCTCTTTAGTCCATCAACTTCGAGCAGTGAATAATTCTAATTATCACAATGTTCTGTTTCGAATAGATTGGGTATACAATCCTTTATTTATTCATCATTAGTTCTCGGAGTTCCTGATCAGAAAACTCAGAAACGACTCGACCAGAACAAGGAAATTTTCAAAGTTGATCAACTCTCCGAAACACCTTTTCTCCAAATTCTCTAGTATATCATGGCGAATCGTGAGAGATGTAATCAGCAATAGCATTAAAATCATTCCAGGCTGATTCTGCAAATCTTATTTTGACCACTAAGTATGAAATTGTTCTTTCGCGTCTTCTAGAGATATAAACTTACCTTCTGCAACATTCTTCAACCCTTGCTCTACTTTTTCTGCAAAAAGAAGTTTTTCTATAAGCTCTTCAGTTGAAAAGTCATTCGGAAGTTGTTGAAGAGTTGCTATGACTTTATGCTTGTTCATGACATAAATTGAGCAAAAGCAAATGTCCACAGAAGAATATTACCTTTAAACATCAACATCAAAAAAGCAAACCCTATCAATGTCAACTGCCATCTTGACAGTATTATCTCTATGGAATAGTATTTGATTATAAGGCTTTCAGAGTTTCAAATACAATCAAATTAGAATATGAAAGAGAAAGGTAACATTTCGATTCACACCGAGAATATCTTCCCGATAATTAAGAAATTTTTATACTCAGATCACGAGATCTTTTTGCGTGAGCTAGTATCAAATGGTGTAGATGCTACGCAAAAGTTAAAGCGATTAGCTTCACTTGGTGAATTTACAGGAGAGCTCGGCGATCTTACGCTCGAAGTAAGCTTTGACAAAGAGAAAAAAACCATCACCATCTCCGATAAAGGTATTGGTATGACGGCTGATGATATTAAAAAATACATCAACCAAATAGCCTTCTCTGGAGCTACAGAATTTGTCGAAAAATACAAAGACAAAGGAGATGAGCAGCAAATCATTGGCCATTTTGGTCTTGGATTTTACTCTGCTTTTATGGTCGCTAGAGAGGTGGAAATTATTTCACTTTCACATGTTGAAGGTGCTGAGCCTGCCAGATGGATTTGTGATGGTAACACAGAGTTTGAAATCACCGAAGCAACAAAAACAGAGCGCGGAACGGACATCATTCTTCACATCGCTGAGGATTCCGAGGAGTTTTTAAATGAAGCTAGAATTCAGCAAATTCTAAATAAATACTCGAAATTTTTACCTATTCCTGTAAAGTTTGGTGAAAAAGAGCGAAGTGAAGAGGACGGTAAAGACAAGGACGATAAGCCAAAATACAAAACGGTAAAATCTGACAACATCATCAACAATACCGCTCCACTTTGGACAAAATCTCCAACGGAACTTACCGATGAAGATTATTTAAACTTCTACAATGAATTGTATCCTATGTCGGAAGATCCTTTATTCTGGATCCATCTGAATGTGGATTACCCGTTCAACCTAACAGGTATTTTGTACTTCCCTAAGTTGAAAAACGATTTTGAGGTTCAGAAAAATAAAATCCAGCTTTACTCTAAGCAAGTGTTTATTACTGATGAGGTAAAAGATATCGTCCCTGATTTCTTACAATTACTCCATGGCGTGATTGACTCACCAGATATTCCTTTGAACGTATCAAGAAGCTACTTACAAGCTGATGGAAATGTGAAGAAGATCAACGGGTACATCACTAAAAAAGTAGCTGATAAACTTGGCGAACTCTACAAAAAAGACAGACCAGCTTATGAAAGTAAGTGGAGTGATATTGGCGTATTTGTAAAATACGGATTGATCTCAGAAGAGAAATTCGAAGAGAAGGCCAACAAGTTTGTGTTGCTAAAGAACACAGAAGGTAAGTTCTTTACTCCTGATGAATATAGAGAAAAAGTAGCTCCTAATCAGACGAATAAGGACGATGCAGTCGTTTACTTATATACCACAAACGAAGAGCAGCAGCACGGGTATATCGAAACTGCGAAAAAGCGCAGCTACGATGTAATTGTTTTAGACGGACCAATAGACAGTCATTATATCGGACACTTGGAGCAAAAAAGTGATAAAATCACTTTAAAAAGAGTGGACTCTGATGTTGTAGATAAATTGATCGACAAAGACGAGAAGAAAGAATCAATTTTGTCTGATAAGGAAAAAGAATCCGTGACAGAAGCTTTCAAAAAGGCTATAAATGATGACAAAAATACCGTATCAATAGAGCCAATGGCTACTGACGATATGCCTGTAACGATCACTCTTCCTGAGTTTTTAAGAAGAATGAAAGATCAGCAAGCGCAAGGTGGCGGTGGTGGAATGATGATGTTTGGCGATATGCCATTGAACTTGTCAATCTCTGTAAACGCGAATCATGCTTTCACTAAGAAAATACTGGAAGCAAATGAAGAAGAGCAAGTTGCTCTTGCTAAGCAAGCATATGATTGGGCATTATTGTCTCAAGGTATGTTGACGGGCAAAGCCTTGACAGCATTCATCAATAGAAGTGTCGATATAGCTTCAAACTAAAAAAGGCAATTTTAAGATAGATACCGAAAGCATGACTAAGAAATTGGTCATGCTTTTTTTGTTATTCAGAAAATAGCTTCATTGATAGTTGCAGACTTACATGGAATCAAGGAGATAATTACACCAATAAGTGTTCTGAAAAGCATCAGTGTGCGTGAAATGTATAGTCTCCCAATTAGACTTTATATAAGCATATTATACCTTTCATGGATAGGTCACTAAACCCGCATCACTGGTTGTCTAAATAAAGTGACACCAAATTATATTTGTCTTACAGAACAATTATGAAAAAAAAACAAACAAAAATGACAATATCGTAATCATACTTATGGGTTACAAAATATTATTTTGTCAACCGGTTTTTTTTTAATATGTTACACCTAGAGATAAGAAATTTATCCTAACCTAATCTACAGTTAAAAGGCACTTTCGAGTGCCTTTTTTTATTTTACAGTCATGAAAATTCAAAACGAATATCTTCAAGCCAACTTTGACAGCAAAGGCGCTGAGTTGATCAGCCTGAAAAGTAGCACTACGGGCATTGAATATATATGGCAAGCCGATCCGAAGCATTGGGCCAGACACGCCCCGGTATTGTTTCCTATCGTTGGAAAGTTGAAAGATGATCATTTTTCGTACGAAGGAAATAGCTATCGACTCGGTCAGCATGGATTTGCACGAGACATGGTATTTGAGGTAGAAAAATCCGGGGAGGAATCCATCGTTTTCTTATTGAAATCAAATGAGGAAACCCAGGCGATCTTTCCTTTCAAATTTGAACTAAGACTACAATATCACCTGAGTGGTCAGAAATTGTTTACCACCTACCAGATCATCAATACTGATGCTCAAAAACCCATGTACTTTTCAATAGGTGGTCACCCGGCATTTAATACACCTATGCATGACGATGACAGCCGTGCAGATATATTAATTCATTTCAACGAACAAGAATCACAAGAAGCTTACTTACTCCACAATGGCGTTTTTGATGATACAAAAGTTGAGGGCATTGTAAACGGCCAATTATCCATCAATAAACACTCTTTTGACCAAGATGCATTGGTTTTTAAAAATTTACTATCAACTCAGGCAAGTATTATGAATGGCGAAAGACCTTTTCTCACATTTAAATTTGATGGTTTTCCTTATCTAGGTATTTGGTCTAAAAATCAGGAATCTCCTTTCGTATGCATCGAACCATGGTATGGACTTGCCGATCATCAAAAACACAATGGGAAACTGGAGGAAAAAGAAGGTATACAGACACTTTCTCCTTTCGGTACTTTTAATTGCACCTATCAAATTGAGACACATTAGTCCTCACACAAAGCACCAATAGAGACACACTACTTGATGAAAAAATTTCTCCTTTCTACAATCGCTGGTATTATAATCTTTAATAGTACCGCCCAAGATCTTTCCTATTATTTACCCACTGATGTCACTTATAACAAGGACATCCCAACACCAAAAGACGTCATAGGACACGAAGTTGGTGAGTGGCACGTCAGCCATGACAAGTTGGTTTTTTATATGAAAATGCTGGAGCAAGCAAGCGATCGGGTGGTCATTGAAGAATATGCCAATTCCTATGAAGGCCGGCCATTGATGCTGCTGAGGTTTACCAGTCCTAAAAATCAAAAAAATATTGCGCCCATCAAGCAGACACATGTCGACTTGTCAGATCCAACAAAACCTGCAGCAGATGATGCCCTACCTGTGCTTTGGCTTGGCTACAGTGTTCATGGCAATGAGGCAAGTGGGGCTAATGCTTCTTTGCTCACCGCATATTATTTAGCCGCCGCTCAGGGTGCGAAAATTGATAAACTCCTCAAGGAAAACATTATTTTGGTAGACCCGAGTTATAATCCCGACGGATTACAGCGGTTTTCAACATGGGTCAACATGCATAAAAGCGAAAATTTGGTTGATGATCCAAGTTCCCGGGAGTTTGATGAAGTTTGGCCCGGAGGACGTACCAATCATTATTGGTTTGACTTAAACCGTGACTGGATGCCTGTACAACATCCAGAATCTATTGGTCGAATAAGAAAATTTCATGAATGGAAGCCCAATATTTTAACAGACCATCATGAAATGGGCACGAACAGTACGTTCTTTTTTCAGCCGGGCATTCCTTCAAGAAAAAACCCCAACACGCCAAACAGCAATGTAAGGCTCACAGAAAAAATAGCGGAATATCATGTAAAGTCTTTGGATAGCATTGGCTCCTTGTATTATTCGAAAGAGAGTTTTGACGATTTCTATGTGGGCAAAGGCTCCACTTATCCAGACCAAAACGGCTCAGTTGGGATTCTCTTCGAGCAAGCAAGTGCGAGAGGACATTTACAAAAATCCGCATATGGCGAGTTGTCTTTTCCTTTCGCCATCAAAAATCATTTTCAGACCTCCCTTTCTACCATTGACGCGACGGTTGGGTTGCGCACCGAGCTGTTAACTCATCAAAAGTCTTTTTATAAAGAAGCGCTCAATATTGCCGCAAAAGACAAAGTCAAAGGATACATATTTGGTAGTAAAGATGACCTTGTCAAGAATTATGAGCTGCTCAGAATTTTAAAAGCGCATCAAATCAACGTTTTTGCAAACAGCAAACGCCTTGTTAAAAATGGACAGCCATTTTCTTTAGGATCAAGCTATATCGTGCCGACCAATCAAGCACAATACCGCCTTATTAAGTCTTTATTTGAGAAAAGAACCACTTTCACAGACAGTCTTTTCTATGATGTATCAGCATGGACTTTACCATTGAGTTTCAACTTGCCCTATGCAACACTCGATGCGACCGCACCACTCGGGAATGAAATAACATCACTTCAATTTCCAGAAGGTAAAATCACAGGAAAAGGAGATTATGCCTACATTTTCGAAATGAAAGGCTACTATGCCCATCGCGCTTTAAAGCGGTTGTTGGAAGCAGGTATTACCGTACAAATCAATGAAAATCCTTTTAGCATCAACGGAAAATCCTTTGATCGAGGGACAGCCGTGATACCACTTGGAACACAAAAAAACAAGGGTGCCACAATTGACAGTATCATGCGATTTGTCGCCAAAGAAGATGGAATAGATGTCATGAAGTCCAGCACTGGATATGCTCAACAAGGTATCGATATGGGCAGTGGCAGCATGAAAATTCTCAAGCTACCCAAAGTGGCCATTCTGGTTGGAGATGGGGTGAGTAGCTATGAAGCAGGTGAAGTATGGCATTTACTCGATCAACGATTTGGCATGGCCGTGACCTTATTGCCGGTAGAAAACTTCGGAAAAACCAAACTGAGTAAATACAACCGTATTGTCATGACCAATGGTAATTTCAGCAAGCTCAATAACCAAAAGGCCAAGTTGGAGACGTGGCTCAACGATGGTGGTGTAATTATCGCTTGGAAGTCCGCAGGCAAATGGCTTGCCGAACAAGGTTTTTCCAAAGTGGAATATGCGAAAAATAGGCCTGACACTTCTGGAATAAAAAAGTATGTTGAACTCTCCAAAAACCGAGGAGCACAAGTCATCGGTGGCGCCATATTCGAAGCGCAACTTGATATGGGTCATCCACTGACCTATGGCATAACTAATGAGAAAATGCCGCTATTTCGCAATCATACTTCTTTTATGAAACCATCCAAAAACCCATACGCTCAACCCATAAAGTACACCAGCACTCCGCTATTGAGCGGATATATTTCTGATGACAACCTTGAGAAGATATCGGGAACCGCAGCAGTCACTATATCAAAAAGAGGGCAGGGTAAGATGATTATATTTGCAGACAATCCAAATTTTAGAGCATTTTGGTTTGGAACGAATAAACTCTTTTTAAATGCATTGTTTTTTGGAGATACTATCTCCCCAGCAGCTGCCGAATAAAATAGCCTGCTTACTTTTGCGTTCTATTCATGATGAAGAATAATCTTTTAATTCTACTTTTTCTAGGCATCAGCTGCCATGCGTTTGCGCAAGATGATGCACAAAGTCTCGAACAATTGTTTGAGTTGAAATATGACACGCCTTTAACGCTCGACTTAGAAGATCAAGACGAGCTGAATGCGGCATTACCAAAAAAAGAGAAAAAGAAAAAGAAAAACCCAAAGATCTACTACGGCATAAAAACGAAGCGTGGTTTTACCAGAACTGGATTCGGGGATAACACGGTTGTCGAACTCTTTCACTATTTAAAAAAATATGAAGGTCCCGAGCCATACATGCGAAACTTTTATTGGTATGATTTTAAAAAGAAAAAAATTATTAACTCCCTACGTGTGAAGCCGGAATATGCTGGCGTGTTGCACGGCCATTATGTCAAAAAACTAGGAGATCAAATCCTTGAGGAGGGCTTCTTCTACAAAGGCATGAAACATAAGCGTTGGATTAGACTTAACCGACACGATATCCTGCAGGAAAAAGAATTATTTTGGAAAGGCTGGCCAAAAGAGTCTCAGTTGACTTATTATGATTACGAGAAGGAAAAACTCAGATCGGCCGTACCCATTCACTTCGGAGAAAAAGAGGGAAACTATTATGCTTACCATAACAATGGCAATATCGCCGTACTTGGCCAGTTTAAATATGACAACAAAATAGGCCTCTGGCGGGAATATTATGATAACCGGAAAATTAAACGTGAAGTGCGCTACCCGATAGAGCCATTTGATTTCAAAACCAAACCCGTCATTATCAAAGAATGGGATCGTGGAGGACAAGTCATCTATGATCGCGATAACTTTTTGAAAGGGAAGTGAAATCCGCATTAAAAAACTTTGAACATGTATTGTGCTTTTATCTTATCCATTCAACTATTTCTGGCCTTTTCGATGGATGCAGAATATGTTAAAATGTAACGGTATAATAATGTTAATTGTGGAGGAATGGTTAGCCGTGTTCGTTTAACCAAAGAAGAGTTTCTCTCAAGACTACCTTCAAAGAATATAAGAGTTATTAAAGAACACATTAATTACTCTTACAAAGAATTAGTTCAAGGTCTAAAAATGAAAGAATTATTTACTAATCTTCCAGTTGAAAATGACGCTTCAGTAGCTATAATTTATATGTTCAAACCATTTTCAGATATTGCAGGAACTTATAATTTAGAAATCACAGGAAAAGATTTCAATAAAGCAGTTCAAACTATTGCCAAGACGGCTTACAAGACTTTGTCAAATAGTTTAAAGAAAGAATTCTCATCTAAAAAGGCGACACTTGTTTTTCCGGATGAAGATTGGAATAATTTGGTTTTCGTTTACGCTAATTGGAGTAAAACAGATCAAATTTCGAGCAAAATAAGTGAGGTTTTCGATTGGAGTACTGCTCAAATTGGTATTAAAATTAACTCTGAAGTAAATGTTAATTATTACTCACAACCAAAAAAACCAAGTGATTTTCAGATTGCCTGTTATGGTATGGGTCTGGAAAAAAACGCTTGGAAAGGTGGTAAAATAATTTTAACAAACTAAGAATCTAGAGTATGAATAGAATTGATATTGTTTTGCTTCTATTGATAATTAACATATTATTTCCGTTCTTCTCACAAGGTCAAGAAAAACGTTTCTCATTTAGCACAGAGGCAAGTTATTCCTCCGGCATTGGGTCAATCAAATACACTGATGATGTTAAGTATGAATACCAAGGTACCTCCTACAGAGTATTAGTAGGGGGGTATTTTCATTTTACAAAAAAAATAATTAGTGGAATAAAACTAGGGCTTGATGGTTATCAAGATCCAACTTACAATACATTCCCTTTATTACTAAATTCGAAGTTTTTTTTAACCGAAGAAAGTAAAACCATATTTTTATACAATGAAGTTGGTACCTCAATTAAATTTAATGACCAATTTGAAAAAGGCTCAATAATAGGAGTGGGAGTAGGTATGAAGTTTCAAAAACGTAAAGTTGCGATTTTACCCTCTTTCGGTTTCAAAGGTCAAAAATTAACCGATATCTCAACAACTATTTACAATTCCAATACACAAGCAAGTGAGCCTTTTTCTGGCGACATGTTTCTGACTTCACTTGTGTTTTCTTTGAATTTGATGTTTTGAGAACTTAGATTCAACTAATAAGTGCAAGGCAGTTTAATGCCATTGGGGGCTAGCCCCCAATGGCATTAAAATCAAAAGATCATATTTGTCTTAGCATGAAAAATTACAATCAAT
>Ga0208770_1000971_pt1 | contig 15666 bp, 12 predicted proteins | sample AntAceMetag02UK9_FD_184771 | JGI IMG/M metagenome (GOLD analysis project Ga0208770, IMG submission 184771) | Saline lake microbial communities from Ace Lake, Antarctica - Antarctic Ace Lake Metagenome 02UK9 (SPAdes) (version 2) | ecosystem: Environmental > Aquatic > Non-marine Saline and...
GATGCGCTCAACTTTAAAGACAGACCTTATGTGAGGAAATCAAAAGTTGTGACCCAATTGTAAAAATAACTTACGTAACTATCTGTATTACAATATATTGGCTAGTTCCGTTTTCAAGTTGGGTTAATGTAGAGATAGGGTTCATCTATTGTCTCATCTCCTGGCGATAGGCCAATACCAATGCTTTTAGTGATTTCTCCTTCCGCGTCAGTTTCAAGTGGGATAATTGTGGCTAAATCGAAATGATGTGGCCAGCATCTTATGTCAAAAGCATTTTTCCAAGAAGGGATTAATTTTTTCAAAACGCGAAAAGTGTTACCGTACAACCTAGTATACTCTTTATTACTTTTCTTCTTGATTCCTAATGTTTTAGAGGTATCGAACTCAGCCAACTCGTAGGGTAAATTCAACGTTAATTTATCTGAGTTAAAGTCAAGTTTCCTTAGTTCGGTTTTGAGCCATTCGAATGCTTCTAACGCTGATTTATCGCGCATTTTTAACATTGCTTTGATTCCTCCAGAACTAGCTATGTAGATTTCAAATTTTTTAAATGAAAGCCCAACGCGTACGGGCAGTCCCACTTCATTTGAGACGTTTATTGATTCAAGTGACTTATTCGACTTATTCCATTCCAGACTGGCTGTACCATCCGTGGGGTCGTGAGGGAGTAGGTTGCGTGGTAGTAGACTTACTAATTGCACTACTATATGTAATGATTTTCGGGCACTCCGCAAATCGTCCATATCTAAGCCATTAATTTTTTTCCACTTATTCATGTGTGTTTGTTGTTTCTGTTTTCTTTCCAAATGTGAAAAATACACCAAGTAAAATGGAATTTTGACTTAATGTACTAAATAGGTGGTCGTATTCTCCGAAAAGAATCCATTGACCAATTGCTCTATGTACTCCTAATCCCAGGTTGGCACCCACTTTGGTTAGTGAATGTTCTTTTTTAGTGGTCGTTTCGACTTCATTTTCGTAGCTAATATTTAATCCTGTCAATGGGTATAAGCCCCAATGGTGATTCAATTCGAAGACATAATGCAAATTCACTTCATTCAGCTGTAACTCGAAGGTTTCCCCATTGTGTGTTTTGGTAGTTTTAATGAAACGTGAAAGCTCTGGGCCAAAACAAATTCGATCACCTTTGACATTATAATATCCACGAACATGAAGCCCACCATTTTTGATATCGTCACCATAAATCCCAGCAATGCCGACACTCCAGGATTGAGACTGAAGTGTAGCGGAAACCATGGTAAAAAACAGCAGTAGTATAAGCGAAATGGGTCTCATTATATCAAGTTCACATCGGCCATAACTTCTAGTAGTGCTGGGCCTTCCTGCGCGAAGAACTCCTTCATCTTTTCATTAAGCTCATCTTTGTGATTCAGTCTTTTTGACCAAGCCCCACAGCTAGTTACATATTCAGAAAAGTTGGGATTGCTTAAGCTCGTTTTCCACACATCAAACTCACCTGCACGTTGCTCTTTGGAGATTTTCCCTAATTCTCCGTTGTTAATTAATATGATTTTTACAGGCATTTGGTATTTGACTAAAGTGGTTATTTCGGCTAGGTATTGGCAGAATCCGCCATCTCCAGCAACAGCAATAATGGATCTTGAATTACCTACCGCAGCATATGCACCCATGGAGGCTGGTAAGGCAAAGCCAATAGAGCCAAGGTAGGCTGACATGAGAAAATCATGTTTTTCGGTTTCAAAATAACGGCCAAAAGAATAGGCATTATTTCCTATATCGACGCAAATGACAGCATCTTTTGGCGCTAGTTGGTTCATAGCTTCAAATATTGCTACAGAGCTGACGCCATTTCCATTGTCTTCCTTGAGTCTTTTAGCCTTTTCCTCTTTCCAAATACGCCATCGTTGCGCAATTTCCTCTCTTTGATCGATGGAGATCATTTGACCAGTCAGTTCTTTGGTGAGGACCTCCATGGTCGCAGATATTTCCCCCCAAAGTGCGACATCTACCTTGTGAAATTTGCTCAATGCAAGCGAATCAAAATCAACTTGTATTGTTGGGATATGATCCGTGATGCCTGTGTGGTTGGAAAACGAAGCAACCAATACCAATAATGTATCCGCTTCATTCATGAACCAAGAAGCTATCGGTGTTCCACTTCGACCAAGAACACCACAACCCAATGTATGGTCCCCAATCAATCCTTTTCCTTTGAAGGTTGTTAAAACGAGCGCATCGCAGCTTTCAGCGAAAGCAATAATTTCTTTCATGTGAAATTTTGCTCCATGACCTACGATTATTACTGGTCTCTTAGCTTTTTTCAATAGAGCTATGGCTGAGTTAACGGCTTCCTTTGGAGGAACAATCTGCTGCAAGGCCATTCTTCCTTCGGGTGTCGATGGTTTTGAAGACGCTGGAGCAGGAGTTTCTTGCACTTCATCAGGGAATGTCAAATGAGACACATCTCGTTTGAGAATTGCATGTTTTACAGCCAATCCCATCAATTCGGCATGCTTGGAGTTTGCATGTACTCTCTGGTTAAACTCTGCCACTGTGTCAAAAGCTCTAACCAAGTCTACTTCTTGAAAGTTGCCAGTGCCTACGACTTGGGTAGCTACTTGACCCGTAAGCGCGAGTATTGGTGCTCTATCCACTTTCGCATCCCAAAGTCCAGTGTAAAGATTGGTTTCGCCAGGACCAGCAATGGTGAAACATGCTGCTGGCTTTCCTGTAAGTTTGCCATAAGCGGAGCAAGCGAATGAAGCTGCGCCTTCATGCCGGATTCCGAAAAAATTGAGATTGCCTTTTTCTTCTTGCCTTCTCATCGCATCGGCAAAACCTAAATTAGAATGGCCGACCATTCCAAAAACCTTTGTCACTCCCCAGTTCACCATGGTTTCAACCATCACATCGGAGATTGTATCAATATGCGCTTCCTCCTCTTCCAAGCCAACGAAAATGGCGTCACCTTCTTCCTTTAATTGATAAACAGGAACGCCACCATCTTCAAAGCCTGGAGCTTTGCCTGTACATGGGTGAAAATCCCAACCGTGCCATGGGCATCTTAAGACGCCATCTTCTATCGATCCTTCACCAAGTGGGCCTTTTTGGTGTGGACATTGGTTGTCAAGGGCGGAGAATTTGCCTTCAAAATGCGTGAGGCAGATACCTTTATGAGCTGCAATTACCGTCATTACTCTTCCTTCGGGAAGTTCCGACTTATCATCTAAAACTTTGTGCTAAACAGTTTTTTTCATAATATTTAGTTAAGCGGTTAATGTGTTTTTTATTCTGTGATTACCGGAATGGATACTCATATAGCTAGGATAAATCACGCTACGATAAACTCTTAGAGAGTGGGGTAAATGTATCGTTAATGGAGGTTTTATATACATAGGGATCCCTCTACAGGTTGAGTTTTTTTACCAGCTTTTCTATCGAGAGCCCTTGGATAATAATGGAAAACAGAACTACCGAATAGGTGATGTATAAAATCGGTTCTCGGTTAAGATCATCGTTCAATGTCAACGCGAGTGCGATGGAAATACCGCCTCTTAAGCCCGCCCAAGTAAGTACAGCCAACTCTTTCGTTGAGGACTTATGGTTCTTGTTGATCCACAGATTGCTAATGAAGACAGAAATATAACGCGCAAACAAGACCGTAGGAATTGCTATTAAGCTGAGTAATAAATATTCGAGTTCAAATCCTAGCACAAGAATTTCCAACCCAATAAGGACAAAGAGTACGGCGTTGAAGACTTCATCTAATATCTTCCAAAAGGTATTGAGGTTATCCTTTAATGCTTTCGGTATATCTGGTTTTGCAAGTCTATTGCCAATCATGATTCCGGCAATGACCATAGCGAGTGCGCCGGAAACACCAATTAAAGAGGCTAATGAGTAGCCAGCCATGACAATACCAAGGGTGATGTGGACTTCTATCACCGGTTGGTCTTTGATCGATTTTAGGAAGAAAATCCCTAACCAACCAAGCAATAGACCGAGGACAATTCCTCCGCCAGCTTCTACTAGAAAAGCTTCGGCAATAGAGCTGGCCGAAACCGGACCTTCGGTATGGCTCATTCCACCAGCAATAGCCAGTAGTGAAAGGAACACGACAATGCCTACACCGTCATTAAAAAGAGATTCACCAATGATTTTAATCTCCAGTTTTTTCTTGACGTTGGCTTTTTGAAGTAGACTTAAAACAGCCACTGGATCCGTGGGGGCTATAAGGGAGCCGAAAATCAATGATTGCTACAAGGTAAGGCTTAATCCTAGCAAACGGGCAGTGAGAAATATGATCGTTCCTGTAATGGCTGTAGATATTAATACACCGAGCGTAGCGAGTATAATGACAGGCGTGCGTTCATTGAGTAGGCTTTTGAGGTTGACATGAATAGCACCAGCAAAAAGTAGGAAGCTCAACAAAAAGTCAAAAAGTATCGAAAGAAAATCGAGCGTAGTGACCACCGCACAAGCCTGATGAAACCATTCAATATTGATGAACTGTAGACTCCCTAATATAAAAGAGACTCCAATACTCAATATTAATACGCCGATGGTGGTGGCAGTTTGAGAAACTTATGGTTGGCATACGAGAGCAGTGCCGAAACTGCGACTATAAGCGTGAAAACCTCAAACATTATTCCGAAAACCAGCATAGTTTATGCCAGTCAGTTTATGAAGATCCCAATTAAAAGTGCTTAAGTCTTCTTTATTGAATTTGGAGATATCATCATAGCCACATGACCGAGCGATTACTTTAATTAAGTCATTGCTCGCTTGGAAAAAGTTATTTAGTTGTTCCGCGGAATTTTCTATAATTAACCTTGATCTGAGGTCTTCTTTTTGGGTTGCAATGCCGACAGGGCAATTGTTAGTATGACAGGCTCGCATGCCTAAGCAACCTATGGCCTGAAGTGCTGAGTTAGATACAGCGATCGCATCCGCACCAAGCATGAGTGCTTTAGCAAAGTCTTCGGCAATTCTCAGTCCGCCTGTTACAATCAATGAAACGTCTTTCACCCCCTGATCGTCCATGAACTTACGCGCCCTAGCCAATGCTGGAATGGTAGGTACATTGATGTTGTTTCGAAGTATAGTTGGAGCTGCGCCCGTGCCACCACCACGACCATCAAGGATGATATAATCACCAGCCTCTAGCGCAAATGCAATGTCTTTTTCTACATGGCTGGCAGCCAATTTATAGCCAACAGGTATTCCACCCGTGACTTCCCTTACTTTACTTGCAAAATCCTTAAAGTCTTGGATGCTTTTGAATTCTGGAAAAGTTGCTGGACTAATCGCAGCTTGTCCGGGTTCTAATCCTCTCACTTTTGCAATTTCCCCTTGTACCTTATTGCCTGGTAAGTGACCTCCAGTTTTGGCTCCTTGGCCTCCTTTGAAATGGAACGCCTGCACTTTTTCTAACTTGTCCCAGGAAAAGCCAAATTGAGCAGAGGCGAGTTCATATAAATATCTGGAATTACTGGCCTGCTCCTCTGGCAGCATGCCTCCTTCACCTGAGCAAATCCCAGTTCCTGCTTTTTCGGCACCTTTCGACAAAGCAATCTTAGCTTCTCGGCTCAATGCCCCGAAGCTCATGTCGGATACAAATAATGGAATTTCTAGTTCTAAAGGCTTTTTCGCATTAGGGCCAATGATTACCTTTGTAGCTACAGCATGATCATCAGGCAATGGCTTTTTCCACAATTGGGCTGGAAGGAATTGTATGTTTTCCCATTTTGGAAGGGTGTCTCTGTCAACGCCCATTGCTTCGGTAGAGCCATGATGACCCAGTTTTTTTAATCCATTTTTAGCGAGCTCACCTATTTGGCGAGTATATGGCTCGGTAGCTTCAGGATGAGCGTCCGTATAGGTTCCTTGATATTCTTCTCTTTGAAAGGGCTGAGGGTTGTTTAGTTCAAATTCAAGTACCTCCGATTTTGAAACACAAACAAATTCGTAAATAATGGTCTATGTGAATTTGTGAAGCTTTTCACTATTGTTGTACGCACTGATACCAGTGTCAAGACGATAATCCCAATTGTGTAAGCCGCAAATTAGGTCATTACCTACGACCGTGCCATCCGACATTAAAGCTCCTCTATGTTGACATCTTCCATAAAGGACAGATACCTTGTCGTCGAACTTTATCAAAACCAAATCTGTGTTCTCTACGAGCGCAGAAGTTGGCTTTCTATCTTCTAGTGTGCTGTATTCGATGAGTTGTATTAGGTCTTTATTCATGCTTAAGCTTTGGTAGTTTTTATGAGGTTAAAAAAATGGAATGAAATAGTGTTGTCTTTAGGCGACTCACGAATACCTATTAGCCGCTTCCCACGGTAACTTAATTTTTAATTTACGCAGAGTCAAGTATAGAATTATCCAGATGTACTTTAGGCGAAATTATTGTTTGATTCAATGCATTCTGCGGAGCGAGTCGGAGTAGTTGGCTTTATTTCTCGATGATTGCTTTAGCTTATTGATATTTCATCTATTTCAATCCTTTCGGACTTGTTGCGGGTTTATTGTTTTTATAAGAAATTCGAATAGAATGCTATTAGACTGCTTTAATAAAACACAAGGATGATATTGATTTAATAGGAACACAAGTTTTGGTGGTTTTCCATTTAGCCCTCGCCTCTGGAAATCGCGTGGTTTGATTTATTAGTGTTTGCTGTTATTTTAAAAGACCCATCTCATTAGAAAAATTCTGACGGGAGATCGAGCGGTTTGTGATCAGTTAAGAATAGTATTTGGCAGTGACCTTGGCGGCTAGGAAGCTGGGGAAGACATAAAAAAAAGCATGACTCATTTATGAGTCATGCTTTGGTTTTATGTTTATAAATAAGTGCTACAAGTTTGGTTGAGGTGTAGTTCTCAAATAAGGTTTGATTTTTTTGTGGCCTTTCGGAAATAGTGCAGGGATTTCTTCGTCTTTCACGGCTGGCACGATGACTGTATCATCTCCATTTTCCCAATTGGCTGGTGTGGCGACTTTATGATAAGCTGTCAGCTGTAATGAGTCAATGACACGGAGCAACTCATGAAAATTCCTACCTGTAGATGCTGGATAAATGATCATTAATTTCACTTTTTTGTCTGGCGAAATAATAAATACAGACCTTACTGTCAACTTATCGTCGGCATTAGGGTGTATCATATCATACAGTTCAGCGACTTTGCTATCCTCATCTGCGATAATAGGAAAGTTCATTTCTGTGTTTTGCGTTTCATTGATGTCTTTGATCCAACCCATGTGTGATTCTAACCCATCTACACTGAGTGCGATGACTTTTACATTTCGCTTGTCAAAATCGCCTTTGATTCGTGATGCAGCGCCGAGTTCAGTCGTGCATACAGGTGTGTAGTCCGCAGGATGCGAAAAGAGTACTCCCCAACTGTCTCCGAGCCATTCATGAAAATTTATTTCTCCTTCTGTTGTTTTAGCACTGAAATCTGGTGCTGTATCTCCTAACCTTAGTGTTGGCATAATAGCTTTTTTTTATTGATCAAACTGTCAACAGCGTTTCCAAATAATTAGTTTTAGATGTCTGTAATAAATTAATATTTCTTTCTGAATCAAGAACCTCGGAGGATGCTCGCGAAGTAGGAAGACGGATTATTACTTTTTATTTGAGGTAAGCATCGAGGAATACAATCCACAAAGTGGGATTAAAAAAGCATAAGTACTGAGGACTTTAGCTGATCTATGATGTATTCAATTCTGGGCGTACTACTTTTGTAAAATGTCTCCTGAGATACTATTAATCACACCACCTTTTACCCAACTCAATACGCCTTACCCAGCCACAGCCTATATCAAAGGTTTTTTGGATAAGATAGGTGTGAGTTCATTTCAAGCTGACTTAGGCATTGAAGTAATTCTTAAGCTTTTTTCCAGGGATGGACTTAAGGACGTTTTTGCTTTGCATCAAAAAAAGTGTTCCGATAATGCACGTCGTATTTTTGCGCTTAGAGAAGATTATTTAGCAACAATTACGTCTGTTATTAGATTTTTGCAAAACAAAAATCCTACACTGGCTTACCAAATAGCCGAGGAAGAAATGTTGCCACGAGCTTCCAGATTTGCGCAACTTGATGATATGGATTGGGCATTTGGTACTATGGGTATTCAAGATAAAGCGCGCTATTTATCTACCTTATATCTGGAGGATATTGGGGACTATATAAAAGAAATTGTAGATCCTCATTTTGGATTTTCCAGATATGCTGAGCGTTTGGGTATGTCTGCTACAAGCTTTGATGAGCTGGCACATCACTTGTCTCAGCCACTCAGTTTGATTGATAAAATGACTACTCAGTTGGTGGCTGATTTAGTTGAAAAACACCAACCTAAAGTTGTCGGATTGTCCGTGCCATTTCCAGGAAACTTGTTTAGCGCATTAAGGATAGGACAGTATTTGAAATCGAAGCATCCGGGGATCAAGATTATCATGGGTGGTGGTTATCCGAATACTGAATTACGCTCGTTGAGCGATTCTCGTGTTTTTGATTTTATTGACTTTATCCCATTGGACGATGGCGAGCAGCCGCTTATTTGTATTTTAGAATATATCGATGGAAAAAGAGTTATCGATCAATTAAAAAGGACCTTTATATTAAAGGAAGGCAAAGTAGAATATGCTAATGGGGCTGTCGAACCTGATGTGTCTTACAGTGCTGCAGGCACACCAAGTTATGGGGATTTACAATTGAGAGAATATTTGTCTGTTATCGAAGTGGCCAACCCTATGCATCGATTGTGGAGTGATGGCCGATGGAATAAGCTGACCATGGCGCATGGATGCTATTGGAAAAAATGCTCGTTCTGCGATATTTCGCTCGATTATATCCGCAACTATCAACCTGTCAGTGCACAAATGTTGTGCGATAGAATGGAAGACCTGATCGTTCAAACCGGAGAAACGGGTTTTCATTTTGTGGATGAAGCTGCTCCTCCAGCATTGATGCGCGAAATGGCATTGGAAATTTTAAGACGAAAGTTGACGGTGACTTGGTGGACAAATATCCGCTTTGAAGAAAGGTTTACGGCTGACTTATGCGTTTTGTTAAAACTTTCAGGTTGTATTGCCGTTTCGGGAGGTTTGGAAGTAGCTTCAGATCGCTTGTTGGAAAAAATGAAGAAAGGCGTTTCCGTTGCACAGGTCGCAAGAGTTTCCAGAAATTTTACGAATGCCGGAATTATGGTGCATGCTTATCTTATGTATGGCTTTCCAACGCAAACGGCACAAGAAACCATTGACTCCTTGGAGATGGTGAGGCAGCTCTTTTATCATGGAGTGATCCAATCAGGTTTTTGGCATCAATTTGCTATGACTGCACATAGTCCTGTTGGATTAAATCCAGAAGATTTTGGGGTGAAAAGAGTAGGGCCTATTCTGGGAACATTTGCCAATAATGATTTAGTTCATGAAGATCCAGATGGCGCAGAACACGAGCTCTATAGTGAAGGCCTGAGGAAAGCATTGTTTAACTATATGCACGCAGTATGCTTTGATTACGAATTGCAAGAGTGGTTTGATTTTAAGGTGCCTCAAACTTCCGTCAATTCGTTTGCTATAGAGATTGCTTTAGCACAAGGTGGGTCGGACAACTTGAAGGGGAATAAGCTGGTTGTGTGGACAGGGAAATTACCAGAAAAGCGGGCTTATAAAACCAAGAAAAAACAAGCCATGTTAGGGCTGACCTTTCAGTCAAAATTACAAGAAATTGATATCAGTGCGCCATTGGAAGAGGGGCAATGGTGGTACGATCATTTTGGTTTATTCGAAGTTGACTCACGTACTACCTATCAGTCGATCGAGAAGAAATATGAAACCCATTTTGGTAAGCCAATTATAAAAAGTCAGGTATGGAAGTCTTTGAAAAAAGAAGGTCTTTTGGTGGTTTGAGCCTACCAAAAGACAACTCCGAGTTGATCAAAAAGGAAATAGTATTTATATAAGAGTTGATTTTCAAAATCAGTTTGCGTTAATGCGCCTTCATGACCTGCACCTTCTGTTAAAAATATATGGTATAACCCTTTAGGATCAGCCACCTTCTGAAGCTTGGCCAGAAACTTATAGGAGTGCATTGGAGGAACTCGATCATCGTTCGTCCCCGTCATCAATAATGTGCTAGGATAAAGTTGATCTTTTTTGATATTGTGTAGAGGAGAATACGCTTTTAGATTCAAAAAATCTAGACTATCCTTGACACTTCCAAATTCTCTTATATTGGTCTCAGCAAAACCAGCTGTATAATTACCAAAACGGAGCATGTCGAGCGCACCTGCTTCAATGATTGCTGCTTTGAATAGCTCGGGCCTTTGAGTGATTGTAGCGCCAACAAGCATTCCGCCATGGGAGCGACCATTTATCGCAATTTTGGAGGGATTCGTATATTTTTTTTTGATTAAATAATCCGCCGCTCCAATAAAGTCATCAATAGCATTCTGCTTATTCAGCCCTCTTCCGGCTGTGCCCCAGTCTTCACCTTCTGCTCCACCTCCACGTATATTTGGTATTGCTAAGATGCCGCCATGCAAAAGCCATAAAGCCTCAGACTGGTCAAAGCTGGGCTCAATTGTAGTCCCATAACCGCCATAACCGTAAATCAGTGTCGGGTTTTCGCCATTGAGTTCGATATCTTTTCTGCTGGTCAAATACATAGAAATGATCGTACTATCTTTTGAGTAATAGCTTACATATTTAGTTTCGAGATCTGTTACGTTATATGGTGTGTATACAGCGTTGATGGGTTCGAACGCTAATGTGGTCAAATCAAACTTATACCACAAGGTAGGATGGTAGAATGAGGCTAAGCCAAAATTTGTGGTTTTGACAGTGTTGTCATCTTCATAAAATCCAATAACTTTTTTGCCAACAGGGAAATCTATACTTTTTAAAAGAGTCCCGTTGAGATCGTAGATTTTAGCAGTATTCTGTCCGTTTTTCAGATGAATAGCTACGATTTTATTTTTCCCAAGTCTATTGATAGATTTAAGAGGTAAACCAACATCTTTAGTAAACTCAATTAAGCCGTTTGTTTTATTGATGTCGCACATTAATATTTTACCGTTAGTCGCATTCCAATTGGTATAAAGAAATGCGGTATCACCTAAGAATTCTCGAAGTGAGAATGTATGATCTGAGGGTTTTGGTATCGTTAGAAAGTTCTTAAAGTAGAGTGATTGACCATTCTGGGGTGTTGCGGAAGCTACAGCGCCATATTCCTTGCCTCGTGATCTTATGATATGATTCAGATACAGCTTATCATTCATTTCGCCGAAGTTGAAACTTGTCGAGCCAGTCGGATCAGAGTTTTGGTAAAGCGCCCTATCCTTAGATTGATCCTCGCCTATTCTATGGAAAAACATCGTTTGCCCCTTCGCTCGGTCCAATAATTCTCGTCCTTCTTGAGGTGCATTATAAGCATCATAATAAATACCTGACTCATCCCAGACGATAGTGCTTGTTGCCCGTAGATGCAACAGTTTATCCTCCAGTGGAATCCCATTTATTAAGTCATAAAAAACAACTTCTCGCCAGTCTGTTCCATTTCTTATAATTATGACGGCTATTAGATTTTGATTATGGTTTATATAGCGTGAGCCTATGAATACATTTTCACCTTCATATTTTTGTAGTTTTTGCGCGTTGATTAAAGTGAGGAAATTTCCTTGGTCCTTTTTTCGGTATTGAAGGTTTCTTGTTTTGCGAACATTGGGATAGTCGTATCTGAATTCCCAAAGGTCTGTTGAGGTTTTCTCCTCTTCATCAAAATTCTCGTTTGTCTTTGACTTAGCGTTCGAATAGATACTTGCTATTTGCGCTTTCAGTGTCGAACGCCTAACCTGTTGTAAATCTAACTTTCGGGTAAATGATTTTTGTTCCCCTAGCCACTCAGACAATCTGGGATCTGCTGGATCCTCCATCCACTGATAAGCGTCAGCGATAGAGTCTTTAAAGTAGACATCAAATGTGGCCTCTGTCTGTGCAGTTGGATATTTGAACGCTTTCTGACCAATTGCCGCGGAAATTATAAATATTAGCAGGAAGTTAATGGAAAACCTGAGTTCCGTTGCTGAGTTCAAAATGGTATTTTTATTTTTTGGAAACAGACATAGCGGAATAGACTAGATTAAAACGTTTGGATCGTATAATTTTAAGAGTTCTGATTAATTTTTCGCTTAGATTGGCATCATCAAGTGGGTACATTAAAAGAAACGTCTGGATTTAGTCTTTACTCTGAGCGATCAAGTCTCAAATGGATCATCTTAAGTGCATCTGTGGTGATTAGCATTGCATCAATTGCTTACAGTAATAATCTGGTCAAAAAAATTCGAGAAAGAGAACGCAAACAAGTAGACCTGTATGCCAATACACTGGCTTACCTCGCAAATGAAAATGATGGAGTAAACCTGATGCTGATCCTGGAGGAGGTTATTCAGGCAAATAATACCATCCCGGTCATTTTGACAGACCAAAATGGGAATCCAGAATTTTTCAAAAACTTACCAAAGGCGGATAAAATGAGCGAGCCAAAGGCTCGCCGGCAATTCTTACTTGACCAGGTAGAAGAGATTCGAGAGGAACGCGAACCAATAGTTGTTACACTTTTGGATGCATCCAATAACGTGTTTGGATACAAATATATTTATTACCGAAATTCCTATTTGCTTACTCAATTACAATACTACCCTTACATACAATTATCCATTGTGGCCGTATTTGGCTTAATCATTTTTACCATTTTCAATTACTCTAAAGTTGCGGAGCAAAATATAGTATGGGTAGGGCTGGCGAAAGAAACGGCCCATCAACTCGGAACTCCCCTTTCATCTTTGATGGCTTGGACGGAATATTTTAAAGTCACCTATCCAGATCAAAAGGAAATTTTTGATGAGCTACAAAAAGATGTAGATCGTCTCGGGATGATTACAGAGCGATTTTCGAATATAGGAAGTGTACCAAAGTTGATGAGAGCCAATGTTGTGGATGTCGTCAGCGAAGTAGTCACTTATCTGGAAAAGCGCATCAGCACGAAAGTTAAAATGACCTTGGAAGCCATTCCTAATCCAGATATAGAAGCAAATATTAATGACGCATTGATCGCTTGGGTCATTGAAAATGTCATTAAAAACGCCGTTGACGCGATGGGAGGAAAGGGAAATATTCAAGTTAAAATATTGAAAGATAACGAAGGGAATATTGTTATTGACATTAAAGATGATGGGAAGGGAATGAATAAGTCGAAGGTTAAGCAGGTTTTCAAGCCAGGATATACTTCTAAGAAAAGGGGGTGGGGATTAGGACTTACGCTGGCAAAGCGAATTATCGAGAATTATCATGGAGGAAAAATCTTTGTAAAGGCAACAGAGATCAATAAAGGCACCACTTTTAGAGTCGTTTTGAGAGCCGATTAGAACGAATTGAAATTCTCCTTTTACTCTTCGTATTTTCTAGTTAATTTCGCATCCGATTTAAGTAACGCTTATTTAACAAAGTTGTAATGGCTAATAAAGGTAAAATCACCCAAGTAATTGGTCCAGTTGTGGACGTTGCATTTGATATGGAAGGCTCAAGTCTTCCAAATATCATGGATGCTATTCAGGTAACCAAGCTTGATGGTACTGTAGTGGTCCTAGAGGTGCAGCAGCACTTAGGAGAAGCGACGGTAAGAACTATCGCAATGGATGCTACTGATGGTATGCAGAGAGGAATGGAAGTAACCGATAGTGGTGCTCCAATTCAAATGCCGATTGGTGACGATATTAAAGGAAGACTTTTTAATGTAGTTGGTCAAGCCATTGATGGTATTCCACAGCCAGAAGGTAAAAGAGGATTGCCAATTCACAGGCTTCCACCTAAGTTCGAAGATCTTTCTACGTCAACGGAAGTACTTTTTACTGGGATCAAAGTAATTGACCTGATTGAGCCTTATGCAAAAGGTGGTAAGATCGGTTTGTTTGGTGGTGCGGGTGTTGGTAAAACGGTATTGATTCAGGAATTGATCAATAATATAGCAAAAGCATATGCTGGGCTTTCCGTATTCGCCGGTGTTGGTGAAAGAACACGTGAAGGAAATGACCTACTAAGAGAAATGATTGAAGCTGGAATCGTGAATTACGGTGAAAACTTCAAAGAGTCTATGGAAGCAGGTGGATGGGATTTGTCAAAAGTGACAAAAGAAGATCTATTGGAATCAAAAGCGACATTTGTTTTTGGACAAATGAATGAGCCTCCTGGGGCACGTGCTCGTGTGGCGCTTTCAGGATTAACAATAGCGGAATATTTCCGTGATGGAGATGGAACTGGTCAAGGAAAAGACATCCTTTTCTTTGTTGACAACATTTTCCGATTTACACAAGCGGGTTCTGAAGTATCTGCCCTATTAGGACGTATGCCATCAGCGGTAGGTTATCAGCCAACATTGGCCACAGAAATGGGAGCCATGCAAGAAAGAATTACTTCAACAAAGAATGGTTCAATTACTTCAGTGCAAGCGGTATACGTACCAGCGGATGATTTAACTGACCCTGCTCCTGCAACTACGTTTTCTCACTTAGATGCAACAACTGTACTTTCAAGAAAAATTGCTGAGTTGGGTATTTACCCGGCGGTGGATCCTTTGGATTCAACATCAAGAATCTTGAGTGCTGAAGTGCTTGGAGATGAGCATTATGATTGTGCACAAAGAGTAAAGGAACTGCTACAGAGATATAAGGAGCTTCAGGATATCATCGCTATTCTAGGTATGGATGAGCTTTCTGATGAAGATAAAGAAGTTGTTCACAGAGCAAGAAGAGTACAGAGGTTTTTATCTCAACCATTCCATGTAGCTGAGCAGTTCACAGGACTGAAAGGAGTACTTGTTGATATCAAAGATACAATCAAGGATTTCAACGCCATTATGGATGGACAGTATGATCATCTTCCAGAAGCAGCTTTCAACCTTGTAGGAACAATGAAAGATGCAGTTGTTAAAGGGGAGAAATTGATGGCAGAAGTAAACGCCTAAACTATGTTTTTAGAAATAGTAACACCAGACGAAAAAGTATTTGAAGGAGAAGTGGATAGTGCTACTTTTCCAGGTACCGACGGTTCATTTCAAGTTTTAAATAGTCACGCCCCAATGATTTCTACTTTGGGTAAAGGCGATATGACCTACGTGAAGGTGGTAGATAAAAAAAGAGAGGAAGAGACTATCGTTGTTGATGGTGGTGTCGTTGAAGTCTTAAATAATAAAGTAACTGTTCTTGCTGAAAAAATTATTTCGGAATAGACATAAAGAACGGAAAGAAACAAAAAAGCCATTCACATTCGTGAGTGGCTTTTTTGTTTTCCCCTCGACGTGAAGTTTGAAGTTATAAAAGCAGTCGGTATGAACTAGATGAAGCTACTTCCTACACTCAAAAAGTAAGCACGAATTTTATTTGAGATGCTAATTTTATGGTTAACACCTTTTAGGTAACTTGAATTCAAGTAATAAGTGCGAGACATAAGTATTTCTCTTGGAGGCTAGCCTCCAAGAGAAAAATCTAACCTATAGATTTGTCTTGCATGAAAAAATACAACCAATTAGATCTTGAACAAAGGTATAATATTGATCGCTTAGTTCTACTTGGAGTAGACAAGAAGGACATAGCCTTAGAAGTGGGCGTTCACGTATCGA
>Ga0208770_1000972_pt1 | contig 15641 bp, 11 predicted proteins | sample AntAceMetag02UK9_FD_184771 | JGI IMG/M metagenome (GOLD analysis project Ga0208770, IMG submission 184771) | Saline lake microbial communities from Ace Lake, Antarctica - Antarctic Ace Lake Metagenome 02UK9 (SPAdes) (version 2) | ecosystem: Environmental > Aquatic > Non-marine Saline and...
TAGCAGAAGGGGGGATCATAGCTGCCATTCCTGTCTTTATTTTATTCTTGTGCTTAATTTATTTATTAGCCCGCCAAACACTTCACGTTTGGATACCATCGCTTAGTCCAAGCAAAAAATTATTATCAGATGTGCAGGTCTGTTTGATATTAGCCCTAATGATTAGTCTTTGGCCGCTCATGCCATCCAATAGCTTCTTTAATAACTGGATAGGGGGTATCTACTATCTTCCCATCGGTCTTTTACTTTCTAAAACTATATCTAAAAAAGATATATAGTTTTTATATAAAATATTATATCTAAGAGATAACAATGCAATTAATTATATTAGGAATGCACCGATCAGGAACTTCTGTTCTGGCAAGATTACTGAACATGATGGGTGCCTATTTTGGTCCTGAAGGGATCAGCACTGGCGCTAATCAGGAAAATCCAAAAGGCTTCTGGGAGCGACGAGACGTAAGGCAGCTTAATGATTATGTATTAAATTCAGTGGGATGTGACTGGAATAAAATATCTGACTTTAACATCAAAGATGTGCCAGAAGAGGTCATAAATAAGTTTAAAATCGAAGGAGCAAAAATTATACTTGAGATGGATTCGCATCGCCCTTGGATGCTTAAAGAGCCAAGATTATGTTTGCTTTTTGATTTATGGAAAGAGTTATTAGAAAGACCTGTTTGTATACATATTTATAGAAACCCGATTGAGGTTGCAAATAGTCTTTATACCAGAAATGGTATACCTGCCCATACGGGTATTGCCTTATGGGAAAAATACAATATATCTGCATTAGAAGCCTCACATGGCCAACCAAGATTTGTCGTTTCACATAATAAACTTATGAGCGATCCTGTTTCCGAGGTAAAATTTATCTACGAACAATTACTAAACTGTGGTGTAGATGGTGTTCGTTTACCGTCAGAAAAAGAAATAACTGCTTTTGTGCGTATAGAGCTATATCGCGAGAAAGTTAGTGATAAAGAAATAGCGCAATTTCTTAATGCCGATCAAATTAAGCTCTTTAATGAATTCAAAAGTGGGATGATTTTAAAAAGAAAAAATAAATTTAAACTATCTAATTCAAGTATTTCGACTTTAGAGCAGTATGATCAGATCGAACAACAGAAAAAAGATATTACACAACAGATTACCCAAAAGGAACAAGCATTAATCGATGCACAGGCCGCTGCGACGAAAACAGAAGCAGATTTAAAACAGCAGCTCGAACAGCAAAAGAAAGACCTTGCCCAGCAGCTGGCCCAGAAGGAGCAAGTGATAAATGAGGCACAGGCCGCAACGACCAAAACAGAAGCAGATTTAAAACAGCAGCTCGAACATCAAAAGAAAGACCTTGCCCAGCAGCTGGCCCAAAAGGAACAAGCATTAATCGATGCACAGGCCGCTGCGACGAAAACAGAAGCAGAGTTAAGTTTTCAGCATGAAAAGCAAGCGTTACAATTAACACTAGTTAAAAATAGTGTTTTAGGTGTAGATGAATATATAACAAAACAAGATGAAACAATTAAAAATCTTTTTATTGGTATAGATGCTCTAGTAACTTCACGTCGCTGGATGTTTGGTAATGCTATTTTTTCATTAAGACATAAATTGTTATTTAGAAAAGTACCTGAAATGGCAACGGATTACTTGAAAAAGATACAAGAGAGATATCAAAGTATTAAAACACAAAGTCACCCGATACATTTGAATGCGTTAGAAATACTTGATAACGAATTAATTAATAGTGACGCGTCCCAATTTCCACTAATTACAGAATCAAAAAATAGTGTAACGGACAAACCTACTCAAAGCATTAGTAACGCTGATGAGTATGAGTTTTTAGATTTTGGCTGTAGTGCAGGTGGCTCACTCGAACTATATGGCAATATGTTTCAAGCGGAAGGGAAAGGCCTAGGACTGGACATTAATCCTGAAAAAGTTAGGCTGACAAAAGAGAAAGGTTATAATGCGCAGGTATGCGATATTACAAAATTGCAGCTCAATAATAAGATAAAGTTTGGTGTTATGAATCATTTTCTTGAGCACATACCAAACATACAAGATGTAAATATAATTGTTAAAAAAGCATGTTCTATTATTGATGATTTTTTACTCATTAGGCAACCATACTATGATGCTGATCCATATCTTTTTTCTAATGGGTTTAAGTTCTACTGGTCAAACTGGAGAGGGCATCCAAATCATATGACGCTTCTTGAATTTCATAACATGTTGATGCCGCTTGTTACTGAGGGCTTAATTAAATCCTTTTCTCTGTACGGGATGAGTCCTGTGACAAGTAGTGAAGATTCGGCTATACATAATATTGATTCAATGATTGATCAGCATGGTTGGAATAAGAAGGAACATACACCAAAACGGAATATAGAATTTTCTATACCTGTATATAAGGAAGTGCTAGCCATTGTAGATTTGAGCGGTAATTCTACTGACAAGGTAATATCAAAGTTAAAACCTTTTGTAAAATTATATTCATCTGATAACGAGACTACTAAATAGATATGGTATTAGAATATAAAAAATATGTGCCTGTACTCTGTTTTTTAAGTCTACTGCTTTTAAGTTCATTTAATTTACACGTGCTAGGCAGTGAGAAATCCTTATTATCAGACAATAATAAGATCATATCTCGTGAGAATGTATTTTCTGTTGGTAATGCGTTTGCAAACAATGCTATCAACACAACTATATACCGTCATCACGGTATCGTTACGGCGGGCAATTATCAATATCTTGCTTTTTTTGTTGATGCGCATCGCTTAAGAATTATCAAACGAGATATTAAATCAAGTGCAGCAAAACCTGAGATCTTTGAAATTCCTGGCGTGTACGATGTTAGCGATACTCATAACACTATAAGTATAGGCATTGACAGGTTGGGTTATATCCATTTGAGCTATGCTCAACATGGCAGCAAATTGAATTACCGTCGCTCCAAACGTCCATTGAGTATCACAGAATGGACCGATGAGATCGCAATGACGGGCTTACGCGAGAAACAGGTTACCTATCCAGCATTTATAATGCCAAGGACTAACTCACCCAAATTAACAGCTAACGATATATTGTTTATTTACAGAGATGGTCGTAGTGGCAACGGTGATATTTGTATTAAAAAATATAATTCAGATTCTCTGCAATGGCAGGATATCGAGCCCTGTATAATTGTTGGTAGTGAGCAGAGCCCCTGGTCTAGTAACCCCTATTTGAACCATGTTGCAATTGATAGTTCAGATACTATTCATTTTTCTTATGTTTGGCGGACTCATTTTTTAGGGGAGAAAAAGATACTGAATAACATCGGTATAGACTATGCGGCTAGTGGGGATTGGGGTGAAACATGGCAAACTTCCCTTGGTAGGGAGTATCGTTTACCTATTACTCAAGTCAATTCAGAAACTATTTATGCTGTATCGCCCGGTAATAACTTAATCAATCAAACCAGCAGCGCTATAGATTCAAAAGATCATCCTCATATAGTTTATTATGCAAATGATGATAATGGCATTCCACAATACCAGCATGTCTGGTTTAATGGTAAAAAATGGCAACATAGTTATTTGTCTTTACGTACCCAGTCGTTTTTACTTCATGGATCGGGCTCTCTGGATATCCCAATTAGCCGACCTGAAATATTGATAGATAAAAAAGACAGGGTCTATCTTATATATAGAGGTGATTTGTCACAACAGAAAATGGCAGTAACTCGATTCTTGCCCCCTAATTATGACCTCGAAACCAGCTCGTCAAAAATGCTTTGGGCTAAAGATATTGGCTATGCTGAACCGGTTATTGATCGACTGCGATGGGAACAAGATCATATCTTGTCAATGTATATTCAAAAAAGTGGTCGTGCCTCAAATCGTGACGTAACGAAAATACTACATGAGCCAGCTTATATTGTTGACTGGGATATTGTGAATGCTTGGTAGTTCTAACACAGGTCAATCATTTGCTCCTCGTTGTAATATTATTCTGCCTGTCTATAACGGCTTAGCATATGTAAAAGAATGCCTAACATCAATAATCCAATATACACCTGAGTCGCTTTACCACCTGTATATCATTGATGATTGTAGTGATGCTGTCACAGAGCAGTATCTTGTAACAATTGCGGCTGAATATTTAAATATTACATATGTTCGTAATAAAACCAATCTTGGTTTTTTAAAATCATGTAACCATGGTATTGAGCTGAGTAATGCTGAATATGTAGTGTTAATAAATAGTGATGTTGTCGTTTTTGATAATTGGTTGCAACGATTAGTTGCCTGCGCTGATTCTGACTCTAGCATTGCTTCTGTAAATCCATTAACTAATCATGCTTCACAAATAAGTATTCCGATTGCACCGGGCTCGAATTTTGTTTCAATGGACAGTAATATTCGAAAGATCTCCAGAAAAACATACCCGGATGTTGTGACTGGAGTTGGTTTTTGCATGCTACTTCGTCAGTCTGCTCTTGATGATGTAGGACTTTTTGATGAAATATATGGGCATGGCTATTGTGAAGAGTCTGATTTATGTATGCGACTTACAACAAATGGTTATCGAACGGTGGTGGCAGATGATGTTTATGTATTTCATAAGGGGTCAGCAAGCTTTGAAAATAGAAATGAACGATACCTGAAAAATAGAAATATTTTTGATTCGCGCTGGCTCAATATTTATAAAAAACAATTTAATGAATTTCAAAAAACCAATCCTTTAGCTTACCTTCGTGATTCACTTAAAGTGCCGCAACGCTTGGCTCCTTTAATATCAATGAGAGAGACCTACCGTAAAATACGAGATCGATATCAGGCTAATAATTATATTGGCGCAGTTAAGGCTGTTGTTAGGGGAGTCTTTGAGTTACCTTTTTATATTGTAAATGTTATATCTAGTAAATATGTAGAAAAGTTCACGCCACCAGGGAAATTAAGAGTTACCTATGTTTTGCACAATCTTACTGTTGCAGGTGGTGTTATTTCTGTGGTTCAACTGGTCAATGAACTTATTCTTTTAGGAGTAGAAGCACGTATTGTTGCTTTGTATCAATATCCTGAAACAAAGCAATGGAAGTCATATACGTGTCCTATAGTATTTAAAAATGAAAAAGAGCTTATTGGAAATTTCCCTGATTCCGATATTGTAATTGCAACACACTGGACGACTGCAGAATGGGTGTCTGAGATTGTTTCTGCAGGTAAAGCAAAGAAAGGCGTTTATTTTCTTCAGGATTATGAAGGCTGGTTCTACCCTGAATCAGATGTAGAAAATCGAACTAAGGTGAAAGACACCTATGCGATGATTGAAAATAAAATTGTTAAATCATCCTGGTTACAGAGTTTGCTTCAAAAGGATGGTTATCCGACAAAAAAAATCTGGCTAGGAATGGATTTAGGTGTATTTTATCCCCGCGATGTTAAGCGAAGTAAAACTCCAGTAATTTTAGCTATGGCTAGGCCAAGAACACCGAGAAGGGGTTTTGAGACACTTATTGCAGCATTATCGATTGTTAAAAATAAACATAAGGATATAGATATCGTTTTGTTTGGAGATGACTTATCTAAACAAACTATACCATTTAAGTATATAAACAAAGGCGTAACTTCTAACCAAAATGATTTGGCAGCTTTGTATTCTTATGCAGATATTTTTGTCGATGCATCTGACTTCCAAGGTTTTGGCCGCCCAGCCCTTGAAGCAATGGCGTGTAATACGGCCTGTATTTTGACAGATGTTGGTGGGGTTAATGAATATGCCGAGAATGAATATAATTGTCTACTGGTTCCAGCAAAAAAACCAACATTAATTTCTGAGGCTTTATTTAGACTAATTCAAGATCAGAAGTTAATGTGTCAAGTTATGGATGGTGGCTTGAAAACAGTGCAAAAATTCTCTCATAAAGAAGAAGCAAAGATAACTCTGTCTTATTTTCAATCACTATAAATTTAATTTTTTTGATAATCCAGATTGCACCTTTAAGAGGTGCAATATAAAATTCGTCTATCATAAATAAAATTTAGCTTTTATTTATACTTATGGATAATGATATTATTTGGCATCATGCTACAGTGTCTCGTGAACGACGCAATCAACTAAATAAACACAAATCTATGGTGCTCTGGTTTACCGGGTTATCGGGATCAGGTAAGTCTACCTTAGCGCATGCTATTGAAGAAAATCTTTATCAGTTGGAATATAGGACAATAGTGCTTGATGGAGATAACGTCCGCCATGGAATGTGTTCTGACCTGAGCTTTAGCAATAGCGATAGAAAAGAGAACTTGCGCCGTATCGGGGAGATGTCAAAGTTATTTGTTGAAGGTGGATTAATAACCTTAACGGCATTTATATCTCCATTTATAGGTGATAGAAAACAAGTACGAAGCTTATTTCCTCATGGTGATTTTATAGAAATTTTTGTTGATTGCCCAATAGAGGTCTGTGAAGGTCGTGATGTAAAAGGGCTGTACAATAAGGCGCGTCACGGAATCATTAAAGATTTTACTGGCATTAGCTCCCCATATGAGCCTCCGGCTAAGCCAGAGTTAACCATTCATACTGCTGATCAAACACTAGAAGAATCAGTTGAATCGGTGCTAAGCTTTCTGTCTGATCGAGGATTGATTCGTGATCAACATTGAAGATATTGTAAATTTATCGCATGATGCAGGCAAACTTATTCTCGATATTTATCAATCAAACAATTTTGAACAACAATTAAAGTCTGATAGCAGTCCACTGACTAAGGCCGATCTTGCTTCGCATAAATTGATTGTAAATAGATTGAGAGAGTTAACGCCCAATATTCCAATTTTATCTGAAGAGTCTACAAATATTGCCTGGCAAGAGAGAAAGGGTTGGCAAGAGTATTGGCTTATTGATCCTTTGGATGGGACAAAAGAATTTATTAAAAAAAATGGTGAATTTACAGTTAATATCGCATTAATTAAAAATAATGCTCCAGTTCTAGGTGTTGTTTATGCGCCTGTTTTGGAGACTACATGGGTGGGCGAGGTTAACAAGTCAGCAATAAAGATCACCCCTAAGGGTAGAGTAGGTATTAAGTCTATTCGGCATCAAGCTAATGAAACATGGAATGTAGTTGGAAGTCGATCGCACCAATCTGATGAGTTTAGATCGTATGTAGATAAGCTTGAGGGTGAGGTTAATATTGTATCGATGGGAAGCTCTATAAAATTATGCTTAGTAGCAGAGGGTGCTGCTCATATCTACCCAAGATTGGGATTGACTTCAGAGTGGGATACGGCAGCAGCTCATGCAGTGGTAAATTCAGCCGGTGGCAAGGTTATTGATTTTAATACTGGACAAGAGCTATGCTACAACACTAAAGAATCATTGTTAAATCCATTAGGCTATCAACTTAGAGTACAAATCGTAGCTTATTTAATGATGAACTTTCAAAATGCATTAATAGATGAGTTTTTTGGCTTTGGAGATAAGTTTGTGATGGAAAAATTTGAAAATCAACTCACAGATAAACTTCATCAAACTTCCAGTTTAATTATTGCTAGCCATAATATGGATTTAATTCATAAGTTTTGTAATCGTATTATAGAATTTGATAAAGGTTCGATCATTAATGACTACAGAATAGACTCTCCTAAATAAACCTAAACTGTCATTCTGGCTAAAGAGCCATATCATGCTCTACAAAATCTTAATAAATTAATTTAGTAACATTTTTAGGTTACTTTTAGTTACTTGATAGTTGTCCCCTGTCCATGGGCCACGGACAGTTCTTCATTGCTCCATAAAAATATTAACTTCAAAAATAATCAATAATCTCAGTAATTTTTGGATAATTAAACGTTAACAAAAGTAAACATTAGACTATTTCAATTGATTGATTCTTCATGGACCGCGGACCACGGACCACGGATAACCCCCTCAAGGAGAGGGCTCATAAGACTTCAGAGTTCAATCCTACTACTAAGTTCTTCAGGACTAACATATATAGGGGAAGTCTTGAAGTTTGAAGTATGTTGATTATCAATGACTTCAACACCGACTGAAGTTGATCGAAGTTCGAAGTCCGAAGTTTAAAAATTAACATTTTCATACTTTTCTTTTATCACTAGGTGTTTACCTGTATTTTTTGTTTCATCCATAACATACCTTAATGTAATGCCGTCATGGTTAACTCCTTCATTTGCAAGAGCTTTTATTATTTGTCCGCGGGCGGTGGTCACTCCAACGTTTATGTAAGGCTCCATTTGTATAACACTATTGACAATTTTATTTAAGGTACACCTATCACTATCACCAAATTGTTTTAAGATATTGTTAAAGCAAAACCGAACATTCTGTTGAAGTCTCTCAAGATCTGAAGTTTTACCTTGAGCATAACGCTGTGCTAAATCGTGATTTTCACTTAAGACTAAACAGTCTTGATGATCGACCTGAATTGAGGCTTTTTTAAGCCATGTTCCTTCGACAGTAATTTTGGCATAATTATTCTTACTATCGACTACATTGATGTAATCAAAGCTGTCTTTTTCATCAACATGAAAAGACTTTGCTTGGGCTTTAGTCATATGTGAAACCAAAATCCCTCCACGTGCAGAGCTCATTTTATTAATAGAGCCCTTTGTAGCAGATTGCCTAGAATTAAAGTCTGACTCCAGATCAAAGTTTAATGAGTTCTTAGATGTGTGATCAACGATAACGATGGCACAGTTACATTCATTAGCAATTTCGCTAATCAATTTCATGCCAACCGACACATGAGTAGCATCATTTTCATTAAGTCCTTCGAAGAGGAGGATGAAAGGATCAAGTACAACTAAGTCATATTGTTTTTCCCTTATTTTCTCTTTTATTAGGTAATAATGCGGAGTAGGGCTACATATGTCATGTTTAAATTTACCTAAGATGATTTTATTTTCAGCTCCTGATGAAAAATCTATTCTGGGAGAGCTTTTATCATTTTCTTTTTTAAATAAATCTTCAGATTTATAGGGAATATCAATCTTATTGTGCTTAATAATTCCTTTAATCTTTAGAGACATGATGTTTATAGGGTCTTCTTGATTCACTATAAGTGTAGAAAAGGGACTTGGGATATTTCTTTTCAGAAATTCATTTTTAGAATAAGCCCCACACACCGCTAAATTTAAAACCAGTGTAGATTTACCTGAACCGCCAAAACCTGAGATCATGAAGACGGTCTTTTTCATAATTAATTTTTCTACTAACCAGTCAGGCTTCGGTAGGATATTATGAAACCCTTCTAAATGAGAAAATATCTCTAATTGATAATTTTTTTGATCTTCTTGATTTATTATGAGCCAAGATTGTAGTTTTTCTTTTTCTTGATCACTTAACCCTAAGATCTCAGATAGTTTTTTCAGGCCGTATACAGGTCTATTAAGGTCTAATCTTTTAATGACACCTTTTGTTTTATCCCTGGATGACCATTCTTCATCCCCACCTAATCGAGCGAGTGTTCGAATAACTTCTGAGGCAATTTCTTGCTCAATCTTATTTTTGATTAGAATACTACTTACACAAAGACACAATTCATCTCTTATACCTGCAGAAGAGGGGTATTGACTTAATACAAATCCAAGAAAAGCTATTAAACCAACTTTTTGATGAAGTTCTAAAAACTCTACTTCCCCATAAAATGTGCTTTTCTCCCAGCTTATGTTTTCCCCAGAAGTATGAATGCTCGGAGGAAAAATAGTTTGTTGTTCGCCCGTTCTGATTTCAATTAAAGTATTATTTCTAATTTCAAATTTTTTAGATGAACCTGATGATTTAAATAAATAATGAGATCTTGGATTAGAGGGTCTACCAAATATTTTACCTGTACTAGGTAATAAAATATCACAGAAAGGTTTGACGAAATTACTGTCAATATCCACATCAATAATATTCTTACCTAGGACAACACCTATATTACTGGGCTTATTATTGAAGTATTGATCTACGTTTGAATGGTTAACTTTAAGATTTTGCCATCCAGGAATATTAGGAGCTTTTTGCTTTAATGGAATAGGAATGGGATTTAATCCCTCATTGATATAATCAATTGCTTCTTTCATTAAAAACCTCTTTTCTTGATGTTTTTAAAATTTTCATTTGGGTCGATAACTATGACAAATTTTTTATTTTTTTTTGCCCAAATTGAATATTTTTGAAATTGTAATAATTCAGCGGCATGGATCTCTGATAGTACAGGATTAAACCTGTGGCGTTGTTTAATAACCAACATTGACGTACTCCTTGTAATGGGAAAGATTTAGAAGTGGGGTATTTCTAATTTCTTTATTTGTGTATATTTGTGACATTGTCTGCTTTTTCTACATGAGAGACCTTCATGTGAAAGCAGACAGCAAACCATGAAGAATCTCTCATGGTTTTACTATAAGAATTTTAATTATTTTTAATTACTCATCCGGTAGCTCTAGATGAGTATCGTGATCTTTTGCTTGCTTCTTTAATTCTTCAATTTCAGCTTCAGTAATAGGGGGGTCCCAATACCGCATTATTTTGTATTCTTTTAAATATTTATAGTATCTATCAGTGTGCCCTTTATAATTTCTTTCCTCGCCTTCAGTTTCTTTTTTCTTAATATCATCACCGACCCATCTTTTTGATAAAGAGCCAAATTGAAGTAAAAGTTTGTAATCATCATCTTTATCTAAATTAGCAGCAGTAGTGGCGTGTGTTCTATATTTCCTTCTAACTTTATTATAAACACCGATATACATCATTTTGAAAAAAAGATTTTTATTATAGTTTCTAGTAGATTTACTTAACTCTCCAAGATAATTGATGAGATTGGTTAGGTATTTAATCCTCCATAGATACTTACCATTTTTTCTAGAAGATGTTGTGTACAGCCTTATCAGTTCTTCTTTGGTCAATAATTTTAAATCTTCTCGATGATATAAAGATTTTTCTTTAAAAGGAATTAGATAAAAATCATCATCTTTATAAAATTTTTTCTTTTTCATTATTTATTTATATTAAAACTAATTTGTCTTAAACAGTCAACAAACAGTCAACCAAAATCTGTTGACTGAGAAAATTTCTCAATTATGATGGTTTTATAAACGTTGATACACGTTGATAATGGAGGCCCACCCCGGAATCGAACCGAGCTACGAGGATTTGCAATCCCCTGCATAACCAATCTGCCAGCGGGCCATAAAACATATTTTTATAGGATTTTTCTCTTTAGCACAACACTACATGCTTTTGTTATTGTAACTTATTTTAAAGAAAAGCTGCTGCTGCTCCGCCAAGAGCTAAAATTAAACCAAATCTTCCTAAACTCATCATCATTTTCATTAATTTCGGATTAGGAGGAGATTGATTTTTAAAAGATTTGTAAACGTGAAAGTTGGATATGCAAGATCCTATCAGAACAATTGCAGCTCCAATAATCTTAATTGTAAAAGCTGTATTTATTGAATAACTACCATACAGAGATTGCGCTAGTATCATCCCAGTAATCCATAAAGTAGCTATAGATACCAGACCTACAAATCCTAATATTCTAAGAGCTTTTCCTAGGTGTGGTTCTGGAATCTTCCCTTCTTTAATATAAGCGGATTGAACAACAGCACCTCCAACACCTATACCTCCGGATGCAAATAGAGCTAAGAAATGTAAAAATTTAATAATAATGATTGTCATATATCTTGATATTAATTAAATGTGGCTATTATGCAATTTGATTGTGTATCAATAATATTATATTGATAATCTTTAATTATGAATTTTCAAGAAGCTAGAACAAATATGGTGCTTAACCAATTAAGAGCTAATCGTATCTCAAATTACGATTTGGTTGATATTTATGAAAATATGGAAAGAGAGAATTTTTATCCGGAAGACTTAAGACATTTATCTTATTCTGATATTTTAATTCGTCATAGTGATGGTAGGTTTATACTACCGCCTTTAACTTCTGCAAACCTAATACAATCCTTAGGAGATATTAAAAATTCTCATATTTTAGAGGTTGGATCTTCTATTGGTATTAGTACAGCAGTCATGTCTCAATTATCTCTAAATGTAGACTGCATTGAAACTTCTGATGTCATGTTACCTATATTTAAAAAAAATTTATCTAAAGATTTTTTCCAGTGTAATTTATTGTCTAATACTATTAATGAGATTTTTGAAAATGAATCTTTTGACTTTAGTAAATATTCTAAAATAATTATTAATGGCGCTCTCGATCAAGAGCCCAATAATATTATCCTTAAAATGAATCCTGGAACAACACTAGTTTGCATAATTGATAATAAGGAACTTAAGCATAAAATTGTTAAATATGTTAAAGCGGATGAAACATGTTCAAGATTTATTTTAGATGAAGCGGTATCTGAATATATTTACAAATATATAACTGAAGAGCCTTTTGTTTTTTAGTTTATGGATGATTTCCAAGATAAAAAAAAATACGAAGCTGAAATTTATCAACAATGGTTAGATAAAAAATGCTTCGAACCCACTTATAATTTCGATAAAAATTTCTCTATTTGTATCCCACCTCCAAATGTCACGGGATCCCTCCATATGGGGCATGCTTTGAATAATACAATTCAAGACATTCTAATCCGTTACCATAGAATGAATGGCTATAACACATTATGGCAGCCCGGAACAGACCACGCAGGTATTGCTACTCAAATGGTAGTCGAAAGAAATTTAGCTGAAGAAAATATTTATAGAAAAGATCTTACTAGAGAACAATTTATTGAGAAAGTATGGGAGTGGAAGGAACAATCAGGATCTACTATTATTAATCAGTTAAAAAGATTAGGTAGTTCAGCTGATTGGTCTAGAGAAAGATTTACTATGGACGAAGGTCTCTCAGAGGCTGTAAGAAAAGTTTTTGTAAGTTTATATAAAGAAGGTTTAATCTATAAAGACCAAGCTTTAGTTAATTGGGATACTAAATTCAAAACAGCTATTTCTGACTTAGAAGTTATTCAAACTGATGTTAGTACAAAACTTTATTACATTAAATATTTAGCTTCTAATGGTGAATATATAACCGTAGCAACTATTAGACCTGAGACAATTTTTGGAGATATGGCAATTGCAGTCAATCAAAAAGATGAAAGATTTAATCATCTTAAAGACATTACATTTAGTGTTCCTTTAACTGATAGAAAAATTCCTTTAATCTTTGATGACTATTCAGATCCTGAAAAAGGTTCTGGTGCTGTTAAAATTACCCCAGCTCATGACTTTAATGATTTTGATGTAAGTAAAAGACACAACTTAGAGCTTTTGAATATTCTTAATGAAGATGGGAGTCTAAATGAAAATTGTTCATCAGATTATGTTGGCTTAGATAGGTTTGAAGCCAGAAAAAAAATAGTTAAAGAATTAGATTCAATGGGTCTTATCGAAAAAGTTGAGGATTATAAAACGACTATCCCTTATGGCGATCGTTCTAATACTGTCATCGAACCATATCTAACATTTCAGTGGTACTGTAATGCTAAAGAACTAGCTAAAGAAGCTATTACAGCCGTAAAGTCAAAAAAAACAGAGTTTTTTCCTTCTAATTGGGACAAAACTTATTTCCAATGGATGGAAAATATCAGGCCTTGGTGTATATCTAGACAAATTTGGTGGGGACATCAAATACCTATTTGGTATGGACCTGATGGAAAAGTATTTTGCGCTGAGACAGAAGAATTAGCGAGAGCTGAAGCTGTAGACTATTACAAAGCTGATAAAATCATTTTAAAAAGAGATAAAGACGTTCTTGATACTTGGTTTTCTTCTGCTTTGTGGCCTTTTTCAACATTGGGTTGGCCAGAAAGTAATAAAGTTTTAGATAATTTCTATCCTAACTCTGTATTAGTTACCGGTTTTGATATTATCTTTTTTTGGGTTGCTCGAATGATGATGATGGGTAATAAATTTATGAAAGAGACCCCTTTTAAAACCGTCTATATTCATGCCCTTGTTAGAGATGAAAAGGGTCAAAAAATGTCAAAATCAAAAGGTAATGTTATTGATCCTCTTGAAATTATTGATCGCTACGGTTCTGATACATTAAGATTTACCTTAACTTCTCTTAATACACCGGGAAGAGACGTAAGATTAAGTGAGCAGAGAATTGCTGGTTATAGAAATTTTATAACTAAAATTGTTAACGCATTTAAATATGCAGAATTTAAGAATGTCTATCCTTTACAAAATCAGACTAAAATAGAAGTTAAGAATATTTTTAATCTTTGGATTTTAGATGAATTGCAAAAAACTAATAAAGAAATTCAAAAACTCTATCAAGGTTACTTATTTCATGAAGTTGCAAATAAACTTTATCATTTTACCTGGCATACTTTTTGTGATTGGTATATTGAAATTTCAAAAACATTGCTAGATGGCAAAGATCGTGAAGAAACAGCGTATACTTTTCATTTAGTCTTCAATTCATTACTTCAACTACTTCATCCAATCGTACCTTTTATAACAGAAAAGTTATGGCAGCAAAATAATCATACGATATTAATGACAACGCAGTGGGAAGAAATTAATATTAATATCGATCAAAATTCATTAGAAAAAGCAAATTTATTTATTTCATTTGTTGAAGAAATCAGATCTTTGGAAAAACTTTTTGAAATTAAAAAAGATGAAAAAATAGAGCTATATTCGCCTGATGCTCAACTTCAAGAAATTCTTTCTTCCAATAAAGAAATCTTTGAATTTATGACAAGAAAAAAATTAAAAAATTCATCCATTAGTAATTCTGTAACGTTACCTTTTAAAGATAAAGAATTTCAAATACTTTTTGAAAATTCTGATTTTGAAAAAATTAAAGAAAAACTACTAAAAAATAAAATGAGTTTAGATAAAGAGGAGGCTTCTATTTCTAGAAATTTATCTAATACTAATTTTATCGAAAAAGCGCCAGAAGATTTGATTGCTCAGAACACATCAAGACTTGAAGCAATAAAACTAGAATTAATTAAAATCAATAGTATATTGAGTAATATCTAATATGGTTGATAAAAAGAATTTACCTAGTCGTCATGTGTCTGTAGGGCCAACAAGTGCTCCACACAGATCTTATTATTATGCGATGGGTATGACGGAAGAGCAAATTAATCAACCTTTTGTTGGTGTTGTTACTACTTGGAATGAAGCGGCTCCTTGCAATATATCTCTTTCTAGACAAGCGCAATCCGCAAAGCAGGGTGTTTGGGATGCCAAGGGAACACCTAGAGAATTTACAACTATTACAGTAACCGATGGTATAGCGATGGGCCATGAAGGTATGAAATCATCTCTTGTCAGTAGAGAAATTATTGCAGATTCTACTGAGTTAACTGTGAGAGGTCATTGTTATGATGCATTGGTCGGATTAGCTGGGTGTGATAAATCCTTACCTGGTTTAATGATGGCAATGCTTCGCCTAAATGTACCTTCTGTTTTTATGTACGGAGGTTCTATTTTACCAGGAGTTTATAAGGGAAAAGATGTAACAGTAGTTGATGTTTTTGAAGCTGTTGGAAAACATTCTAGTGGCAAAATGACCGATCAAGAACTTCATGATTTAGAATGTGTAGCTTGCCCTTCTGCAGGTTCTTGTGGTGGTCAATTCACTGCAAACACTATGGCCT
>Ga0208770_1000977_pt1 | contig 15606 bp, 15 predicted proteins | sample AntAceMetag02UK9_FD_184771 | JGI IMG/M metagenome (GOLD analysis project Ga0208770, IMG submission 184771) | Saline lake microbial communities from Ace Lake, Antarctica - Antarctic Ace Lake Metagenome 02UK9 (SPAdes) (version 2) | ecosystem: Environmental > Aquatic > Non-marine Saline and...
GGTTAATCATCAAGCCAATACTACCTGCATCTGATTTAGTAATTACATTTGCTAACATCTTGGAACTTTCTGGATTATTACCTGCATTTGCTACTGCACTTTCAATTAATTTGTTAACCTCACTTTGTCCACCAGTATTTAAAAAGGTTGTATTTAATCCAGCAGGATCAGTTGCTGCTCTTGCTGCATTTGCATCTGCTACAGATGATAGTACTTGTAATGAAAGATTTGAGTTGGGATTACTTTCACTGACTGTTTGAATACGGTTAATCATCAAGCCAATACTACCTGCATCTGATTTGGTAATTACATTTGCTAACATCTTGAAACTTTCTGGATTATTACCTGCATTTGCTACTGCACTTTCAATTAATTTATTAACCTCATTTTGTCCGCCAGTATTTAAAAAGGTTGTACTTACTCCAGCAGGATCAGTTGCTGCTCTTGCTGCATTTGCATCTGCTACAGATGATAGCACTTGTAATGAAAGATTTGAGTTGGGGTTACTTTCACTGACTGTTTGAATACGGTTAATCATCAAGCCAATACTACCTGCATCTGATTTGGTAATTACATTTGCTAACATCTTGGAACTTTCTGGATTATTACCTGCATTTGCTACTGCACTTTCAATTAATTTGTTAACCTCACTTTGTCCGCCAGTATTTAAAAAGGTTGTATTTAATCCAGCAGGATCAGTTGCTGCTCTTGCTGCATTTGCATCTGCTACAGATGATAGCACTTGTAATGAAAGATTTGAGTTGGGGTTATTAGTATCTGACAATGAAACAATATTTATCATTTTCTCAATTGTAGCACCATCAGATTTTGAAATAATTTTACCAATTGTTTCTACATTGGCAGTATCACTTAACATCTGAGTATAAATTTTTTCTTTAATAGCATTATTAGCTTCAGAGTTAGATGTTGTAAGAAATGTATTATCTTGATTAGATAAATTTATTATTACACTGGCAACTAAATCATTATTTATCTCAAAAATTTTATTTATCAAACCGCCGATGCTAGCTTCATCAGATTTGTTTAAAACTTGTGATAAAAATTCTGTGTTTTCACCAGTAGAATTATCAACAATAAAATCTATTTTTCCTTGTTTTTCAAGTTTGATACCTTCTTTAATAACCTCAACATCAAGTGTATCGATTATTCCATCACCATTAGCATCTAAAAGACTACCATTTAATAATTTTTCTTCTAAATTTTTTTGAATTACATTTTCATCAATGGCGCTTGCTTCAATTAAATCATTAGAAGCATCAACTAACTCTTTTTTTTCATCATCTGTTTTAACTCTTTCTGAAAAACCTGTTTCAGTATTTGTTGATACTACTTGCTCGGTATCAAATAAAGTTTTTACTTTGCCTTCTGATGAAATATTGATTGTTCCAACATTACCAAAACTATCTTCAGCTAAACTAACCGCAGAAGTTCCGTCTGGATTATTTTCTATATTGAATCTAGTTCCTTTAATTCCTAAGGTCATTTTAGGAAGCTCTATAACCATAGAGCCATTATCTTCCTTTGCAATCTTGCCCGACTCGATGATTACAGACCCCTTCTGAACTTTTCCTAAAAAAACACCTTTTAAACCAGTGCTATTAAAATCTGTAACTTTAAATGAAGATGATTTTTTTATAATTATGGTTGAATTATCATTATATTGGACAGTTGCAGTGGATAGCTCATTGGTTACAATTTCATCTTGTAATAAAATCTCATCATATAAATCTAATAATCTTTTTTCTCCATCAGCATTAATGGCAAAAACTTCATTTTTAAGGTTTACAATGGAACCAATTTTTTCCTCTGAATGAGTTGTGTTTATTAATACTAAAAAAAATAAAAAAGTTAAAATTAATAAAGAATAGATTTTTTTAAATGATATATTAATATTATTCATATGAAAAAGATCAGTTTTTTTCACTTTTTAAAGTTATTTATCATTCTTTTATTAACATATAATATTGTTGTAGTATCGATACTTTATGTTCCAAAAAACAATATAAAGTATACTTTATGGAAATGGACTCCTTATAATTACAAAAAAGTAATCTATTATCCAAATAATTTCATTCAATTATCCCTACTAAATAAGAATAATAGAATAATGCTGTTAAGTTTTTTAAATCAAAATATATATAAAGACTATCTAGATATTAATTTTTGGAACTATAAACAAACTATAGAAAGTATTGATCGAGATAATATTAAAGAGTTAGAAAAAAGCTTTTATAAAGCTTTTATATTATCAAAAAATAATCCCAAAATTAATCAAGAATTACGAGAATATTTTATTAAAAATTACTCTAAATTTTCCAATGAATATAAAAATAAAATACTAAAAAAATTTTTCTAGCTTATTTAAAACCATTATTTTTAATCTTTGTTATGCTAATAGAATTGATAATTGACGATTAATTGCTCCATTAATATACACATAAGCACTTTTATATTGATCAATCCTAACAATAGTTTCAGGTTCTTGATAGTAAGTTTTTAAAACTTCATTAATAAATGTTTGTGCTTCTTCTTTTGTTTTATCTAATATCATAACTTGACCAACATAAGGAATAGTTACATCACCATTGGGACTTATAGTGTAAGAGCCATCAATATCATCAATATCAGTGATTGCAATATTAATTACGTCTCCTGAACCAATAAAATAATAATATTTGTTTTCTTTAACTAATTTAACTATTTTTTTATCTATATTTTTTTTTATTTCCTCAAACTTAGGAAGAGATGCGGTATTAATCTTATTCAAATCATGAAATTTTAAAGTTACTCCATTTTGCTCTAAACCTATCTTTTTAGGATCTTTGTTTGTGGGTTCACTTTTAAAACCTGTTGAATTTGTACAACCTGAGATAAATAGAAATATTAAAATTATTCTTAAAGTCATATAGGCTAAATATATATTATTATTGTGAAAAATAACAAAAAAATACGTTAAAATTAAATCTTAATTCACTATTTTTTATTTTTAATTAAGATTAGTTATCTTTTTTTTGATCTCCTCATCAGTTAATGAATTAAATAATTTAGATGCACAAAAAGAAACCAAAATCCATATCAAAATTATTTTAACAGAAAAAAAGGACTGATTTTCGACAAATAATAGAGAGAGAAAAATTGAAATAAACATAGCTATAGAGGAGAAATAATTGCTTTTGTATCTTTTTAAACATATAAAACCTAAAAATAGATAATAAATTATGAAGTATATTGCGCCTCCTTTTAAGATGTAGTGAAGGAAACCAATCTCAACACCTACTCTATCAAAATGATCTCCTCCAACGTCTCTATATAAATAAAAATAGTTACTATAATAAGTTCCTAACACACCTTTGCCAAAAATTAATTCTTTAGTATTTAGTTGATTGAAAAACTCTAAGTAAATAAATGATCTTGTATCTAAACTAAGGGCAGATTCTTGAGCAAACAAATTGGTCATAAATTCAAACAAGTTAAATTCATAATTTATAAATAAAATAAAAAGTATTATTGGACTTAATACAAAAAATAATATGAAGAAATAAAATAAAGTCTTATTTTTAAACAAACTCACTAACAATATCAAAGATGAAAAACCTAGCATAACTAAACCTATCCTGTAGCCTAATGTATAGAAAATATATATGGATACAAAAATACTTATAAAAATTAAAATTTTACTTGATGTAATTTGATAATTTAAAGTTATTATAAGATAAAACAATGGCAAAAATAGATTAATCGCAGGGTCAAAACCGAAAATCATCGAAAGAAAAGTAATTACTAAAGCCGCATAGACACTAAGTAAACATAATTTATTAAATAAAAATAAACAATTAATTTGTGTTCCCCATAATAAAAAAAATATTGTAAAAAAAATAGGACCAAACGTAGGGTTACCAAAAATATTTACAATTGAAGAGAGGCTATTAATACTAGTAAATATAATTATTAATCCATATGCTAATAATAATAGATACAAAAATTTTACTTTTTTTTCAAAAAAATTGTCTAATTTATTTAAATTTTTTAATGGTAAAAAATATAAGCTTAGATAAATATAAAAATTAAAAAAAAACTTGTAAATACTTGTCTCTTCAAATTTAAAATATAGCAATTGAGTATTCACATCTGTGAAGGTACCAAAAAATATTATTATAAATAAACTATAATAAATTCTATTATTAGATACATTATTCATAAAAAATTATTTTTTCCAAATCATTTTTGCTTTATTAGAAATAATTTTATTATATTGAATTTTTTTAAAACAAGTGTCTATTAAAAAAGAAAAGGCAGTTGCTAAGATTACTCCTGGTGGACCAAAACCAACATATTTAGCTAAAAATATAGATAGGGGTACATTTAAAAATGAAATAAATATTGCAACAATAACTTGAACTTTTAAAAGATTGATTCCATTTAAAAAATTTGAATAAATCATATTATAAGACCGAATTATAACAAAAGTTATCCATGAAACAGATAAGAGAGTACTTATAAATATTAGATCTCCAACCCATATAGAGAAAATAAAGTCTGATACTAAAAACATTATAATACAAATAAAAATCATTAAACAAAAAATAATTTCTTGAGATTTAATAACTTTTTTTATCCAGGTAAAATCTTTTTTAAGAAAAGCATCAGTATAAGATGACCACATTGGGGTGGTAATCATTATAAAAAAAACTAATAATAAAGAATAATACTTCCCAGCTATATGATATGTTGTAACTTTTTCTGGTCCATACAATTGTGATATTATTATATGATCTGTAGACATCATAATTATCATTGAAATTTGTAGAATAAAAAAATTCAAACTATTTTTAAAAATTTTTTTAGGAATTGTAAAATCAACTAGAGCTATTGATGGTTTATAAATTTTTAATTTATAGAAAAAAACATATATAGAAAATAATAATGTAACAATAATTGGTACAAAAACATATATTAACGAAACAACAGTAATTGATGGGTCAATATTTTTTTTTATCAAAACCAATATTAAAAATAATACAAAAATTTTTCCAAAAACCTCAGGCATATCTCGTAGGGCTGATTTTTGAAATGCTAATAAAATTGGGTTTAACATTTTGATTACAAAAGATATTGCAAAACCAATAAAAAATATTAATGGTATAAAATATACCTCATTAGCTAAAATTTCTTTAGTAGATAAAATTCTAGTCCAAGATAAAAAAGGATTAATAGATAAAAAAAATATCAAAAAAATAATAGAAATTATGATAAACATAACATAGCCTGTGCTTATAAGTTTTCTTATAAGAAGATTTTTCTTCTTAGCTAAATTTTCAGCAATTTTATTTCTTAATGAATTTCCAAATCCAAAATCTAAAATTGCAAACCAGTTAAGAAAAGAAAACATAATTAAAATTATTCCAAATTTTAATGATCCTATATATGTCAATACTAATGAAATTAAATAAAATTCACTTAAAAGGCTAACAATTTTTAAAATGGCAGATTGAATAAGATTTTTTTTAACGACTAAAGTTCTTTTGTGGCTTAATGAATCACTAAAATATTTAAGAATTTCCATAAATTACATATAGTTAATAGGTAATAACTTAAGTCATTATCTATATTAATCTATATTATAAAAAAAATAATATTAAAATAAAATTTTATAATTTATGACTGATCCAAAAATTTCAATAGTTACCGTTTCTCTGAATCAAGGTAATTTTATTGAAGATGCAATTCAATCAGTACTAAATCAGAATTATAAAAATTTTGAACATATAATAATTGATGGAATGTCTACAGATAATACAATTAACGTATTAAAAAAATATGAACATTTGGTTTGGATATCAGAAAAAGATGAAGGGCAAAGTGATGCTTTAAATAAAGGTTTTAAAAAATGTACAGGAGATATTATTGGATGGTTAAATTCAGATGATATGTACTTAGAAAATACCTTTGATACAATAGTTTATGAAATGCAAAATTCATCTATTGATGCTGTTTATGGGAACTATATGTTTATGAATAAAGATAAAGAGCTAACAAGAAAAGTATTTGCTGGTAAACCATCAAAATTTATCTCAAAATTTATATGTTTTATACCTTCAACTACTTTCTTTTTTAAAAAAAAGATAATTGAAAAAAATATACTTATTGATAAAAATTTTCATATTGGAATGGATAAAGAGTGGTTTGCAAATATATTTAGTAAAAATTATAAGATTCATAAAATTGATAAATTTTTAGCAAAATTTAGGTGGCACGACTCAAATAAATCACTGGACTCTTTAAGGGTAAAAAAAATTAGATATAAAGAAAGTTTAATTATTTACAATCGTTATTCAAAAAGAAAACTTCCTGACAATATTTTTGGAATGATTTTATACATTTTAATGCAACGAGTTGCAGTAATTTACAATGGAGTTACCAAAAGAATATTATTTAAAAAGTAATATTTTTATAACTTAGAATGTCAGAAAAATGTTTATGAAGAAAAAATACAAGATTTTATTATCTGCTTATGCATGTGAACCTAATGTAGGTTCGGAACCAGGTGTAGGTTGGAATTGGGCAATTGAAATTAAAAAACTAGGTCATGAGATCTTAATAATTACTAGAAAAAATAATAAGAAAGTAATTGAAAAAGAATTATTAACAAACAAAATATTGAATAAAAAAAATTTTTACTATTTTGATTTACCTAAATTTTTTAAAGTTTTAAAAAAAATTATTCCTGCTGGAGTAAATCTTTATTATTATTTGTGGCAGTATTATTTATATCAAAAATTAAAAGGAGAAAATTTTGTCAAGAACTTTGATATAATTCATCATATTACTTTTGGAGTTTTTAGACATCCAAGTTTTTTATGGAAATTTAATAAAAAATTTATTTTTGGGCCTGTCGGTGGTTATGAATTGATGCCTAAAATTATTAAAAAAAACTTGAGTATTAGAAATAGATTAAATGAAAATTTAAGAGAGATTAGTAATTTTTTCTTTTTGAAATTCGATAGTAACTTAAAAAATTTTTTAAACTCAAAAAGTATTATTTTTTTTTCAAGAACTAAAGATACAAAATATAATTTAAAAAAATATTACAATAAAAATATTTTTATATGCAGTGAAATAGGAATAGATACAAAGAATAAAAAAAAAGCAATAATAAAAAAAGAAATTAAGAATTTTGTATTTATTGGTCGTTCTTTATATTGGAAAGGTGGAGATATTTTAATAGATGCATTCAATTTAGCATTAAAAAAAAATAAAAATATCCGTTTGAGTTTTTATACAGAAGGTAGGGAAAAAAATAATTGGAAAAGAAAAGTTTCAGATTATAATCTAGGTCAATATATAAAAATTAATGGGTGGGTAAATCATTCAAAAATGAATTCTATCTACAAATCGAATGATGTATTTATATTTCCAAGCCTGCATGATTCAGGCGGTAACGTATTGCTAGAAGCATTATCAAATTCACTACCTGTCTTATGTCTTAATATCGGGGGACCAGGTAAAATTATTACGTCTAATTGTGGAATTAAAGTAAATATAAACCAAAAATCAACAGAGCAATCCATTGTTAAACAATTATCAAATAATATAATCAAAATAACAGAAAATAGAAAACTATATTCAAAACTTTCAAAAGGTGCTTTATTAAGAGCAAAAACAATGAGTTGGAAACAGGCAGTAAAAAATGTTTATGACCTTATTTAAGTTTTAAAAATTAATTTTATTAAACTTACTTTTCATAAAATTAATAATTATTTTTTTCATGCTATTATCACATGTGTATAGATCTTTTGAATTATCTATTATAAAAGTGTCACCAATAAATTTTTTTAAGCTTATATATTTATTTTGAATTTCTTCTATTTTATTAAATTCAATTTCTTTTTTTCTATCATAAATTTGTTGATTGTTGGCAGTTATTATAAAAGTCAAATCAGGCTTAGGAACTATTTTAGTAAAAAACTTTATAATCATACTTGGTAGCTTGATTTTATATCTAGATGGAAATACAAGAATGTCATAAAAATATCTGTCAATTATCACTACTGTTGATTTTTTTAAAAGTAACTTTGTAGTAAATATGTAGCCAAATAAAAATACAAAATATAAATAAACTATTTTAATTAAAGAGATTATAAAACTGTATGGTTGTTCTTTAGTTGGTAAGCTGGTTTTAGGATTTTTACTCTGATATTTACTAAATGGTGCAAAATGAAAATACTTATATTTTCTAAATAGATAAGCATGATTAAGGCTAATTGGTTTAATAAACATATTTATTAAACTTGTTTTACCCACACCATCACATCCTAAAATAATTAAAAATATCCCTGTTGGATGAAAAAATCTAAACAGAATTCTATCAATTATTTTGAAACTGTCTCTTAGTTTAATACGTTTATTGCCTAAAATTTCTTTTTTAAAAAAATTAATTTTACCTTTAAAAAAAATGATATCTTCATTTTTAATTGCAAAAAGAATGTCATTAATCGTGCTGTCGCTAAAATAATTGCTTAATTCATGGTTCTCTAGCACGCCTTTTTTCTTGGAAAGTTCAAATACATAATTCAGCTCATGTTCATTAATATTCAATTTTAATATCTTTTTAAGCAAGTAATAAATAAATGCACTTTTTGGTGTTAAAACTTTAGCATTAATTTTATTTACAATTTTAGTAGTTTGAAAATTTTTATTTTTAAATTCAAAAATTCTTCTATTTCCTCTCGTATATTCATAACAAAAATCTAAATGAACTATCTCAATATTATTTTTTTCATTTTCGTAAGTAATAACAAATAAGAAAGAATTAAATTCATGCTGAAATAAATTTGCAATTTTTAAATTATGCTTTTCACAAAATACTTTGATAAAATCTACTAATCTTTTTTTTTGATCAATATTAATATAAAAATCAAAATCACTTTCATAATTGATAATTGATTTTTCTTGATCACCTAAAAAACAATATTCAATTTTTTTTTCTTCTAGATATGAAATTAAATTGCTAAGTACACCAATTTTTGAATTAATTTTTGATTTTGGAGATTTAATAAGACTATTCATTTTAAATTATTAACAACACATTATCTAATTTTTGTTAAACCGATTAATAAATTAGAAATAACATCTATTTGTTTAATTAGAGAGATTTTGTGTTTTTCATCGACTAATTCACTTATATTTTTTAAAAGTAAGGTGCTTGTAGTAAAAATATGTCTTTCAAACAAAAATAACACTATAAGAATTTTTAACAAATATTTATTTTTAAAAATTTCCTTATAATTATTAACATTTTTACGTAGATTAAGATTCAGTATCTTTATAATTACTAAAAAAACATTATCAGAAAAATCAAACAGTCTATTTATATCTTTAGTCTTCATAATAATTGGTGTTAAATACCAATGAAAAAAGTCATATAAGAAGATTCTTTCTTCGTTAAAAAACTCTAGATCAATTACATATTTATTTTCATTTGATTTTAAAGTATTAAAATGAATAAAATCTCCATGAGAAACATCTATTGGAATCTTGATATTTTTGTATTTTGTAACGAATTTTTTATCAATTAATTCATCTTTTAAAAAAAAATGTTGATTTAAATTATACCTCTTTTTTATTTTATTAAGATATGTTTCTAATGAAACATAACTCAAATTTTGAAAAGAATTATAATTATAAAAATTTTTATATTGAAAATAATTACCTTCAATGCCTTTTATAAATTTCATTTTAGATAGATGATAATCTTCATTACGATTGATCATTTTATAATCAATTAAATTAAACCTATCTTTATATGATTCTTTAATTATTGAGTAAGCATGTTGCTCGTTATTAGATAATGAGATTGAATACTTGTCTAAAGATAACTTTAAAAAATATAATTCTTTTTTTTCTTCTATTTCAATATATATTTTTTTAAAATTAGAATATTTAATATTGAGTATTTTACAATTTATATTATTTTCATTGACAATTTTTAAAATATCATTTTTTGAAATCAAATTGCCATTAATAAAATCTTTATACAAGGGGTTCATAGTTATAATTGACCAATATATGAATTTTGCATTAATTTAAATAATTTATCATGTACTTTCTATAATAATAAAGTTCATATATAGTTAATCATATGTTTAATTTCATTTTTCAAGACTTTTCAGAAAATAAAGGCAATTTAAAAGCACAATTCATTATTCTTTTTTTTAGATTTGCAAATTTTTTTGAAATCTCTGATAATAAATTTATACAAATTTTAAAATACCCAATAAAACTTTTATATAAAATTTTTGTAGAGTGGTTTTTAACAGTTGAATTACCACCCAAAACTAAAATTGGAAAAGGTCTTAAGATTTTTCATGGTCAGGCTTTAGTAGTAAATGACAAGACTGTAATTGGTGAAAATGTTATATTAAGAAATGGAGTTGTAATTGGTAATATTATTTTAAAAGATGGTAGTGACAGTAAATCACCAATCATAGGTAATAATGTCGAGATTGGATCTAACGCTTGTATAATTGGTGATATAAAAATAGGCAATAATACAAAAATTGGAGCAGGTACAATCGTAATTAAAGATGTACCAGATAATTGTACAGTAGTTGGCAATCCTGCAAGAATAATACCTAATGAAAATTAATATATTAATAGATTATGAATATTTTACAAATCCATAATAGTTATAATTATTATGGAGGTGAAGATGCTGTTGTTGATGAAGAGGCTAGATTGCTTCGAAAAAACGGTCATAATGTAACTCAACTATTTAGAGATAATAAAAAAGAGTTATTTTTTTTTAAAAATAAATTAGAAGCACTTTTGAATTTGTCTTATTCAAATAAATCTATAAAAATTTTAGATAAAAAATTATCTGAAATAGGAACACCTGATATTGTACACGTCCATAATATTTTTCCTTTATGGACCTATTCAATATTTAATATTTTAAAAGAAAAACAGATTCCAGTTGTTATGACATTGCACAACTATAGATTAGTCTGGGATAGTTTAAAGTTTTTTGATAAAAATTATTTAAATTATGGATATTTTAAAGACTCAAAAATAAAAACTTTTTTTTTATCAAAGATTATAAATAAAAATAAAAAATTATTAAAGAATATTAATAAATTCATATCACTTACAGAGTTTACAAAAGAAGAATATATTAAAGCTGGTATACCGGAAAACAAACTGGCAATTAAACCAAATTTCTTACCTAGGGGTAAACTTGATATAAAAATAATAGAAGAAAAAGAAAATGCTATTTTTGCATCAAGAATATCAAAAGATAAAGGCATCATTACATTACTTAAAGCTTGGGAAGGTGCTAAAATTAAACTTGATATTTACGGAGATGGACCACTTCTGAATCAATTGAATCAAAAAAAAGAAAATATCCAATTTTATGGTAATTGCACCCGATCTAAAATAAGTGAAGAAATAAGAAAATCAAAATTTTTAATTTATCCCTCTGAATGGTATGAATGTATGCCAATGACTATATTGGAATCTTTTAGAGAAGGAACTCTTGTTCTAGCATCAAATATAGGAAGTATTAAAAGTTTAATCAAAGATAAATATAATGGAATACTTTTTAACCCCAATGATCCTAAAGATATTCAGAATAAGATAGAATGGGTCTTAAATAATCCAAAAAAATGTAATGAAATTTCTTTAAATGCTATAAATGATTTCAACAATAAATATTCTGAGGAAGTTAATTATAATGAATTAATAAAGATTTATAATGATGCTATATTAAATAAATTTAAATAATTAAATTTATGAATAATCTTAAAACTCAAAAAATTATAACACACGATTTAAACGTTATTTCTACTGATAGCTTACTACAGGAATTTGAAAAATTTTCCTTGTCAGATAAAAGTAATTACATTTGCATTACTCCTGTGCATGCCATTATAGAAGCTTATAATAATAAAGCTTTTTCGGAAGTTGTTAATAACGCAGATCTTGCTTTACCTGATGGTAGGCCAGTTTATTGGGCTCTTAAATTGCTAAAACATAAAGAAGCTGGATATTTTCCGGGTCATCTTGTTACAAGGTTAATATGTAAACTAGCATCTGAAAATAAATTAAAAGTAGGCTTTTATGGAGGTAAAATTGAAACTCTAAATAAATGTGCAAACAAACTTAAATCAGAGTTTAAAAATCTAGATGTTGGCTATATTTATTCACCTCCATTTAGAGATCTGGAAGACAATGAAAAAAATTTGATTATAAAAAATATAAATGAAAGTAAAATTCAATTTCTTTTTGTTTGTTTAGGCTGTCCTAAGCAAGAATTTTGGATGGCAGAGCATAAAGAAACTATAGAATGCACAAAAGTTGGAATTGGTGCAGCAATAGAATTCATTGCTGGAACAAGTTATGTTCCACCAGTTTGGATTCAAAGATTTGGCTTATGGTGGTTAATTAGATTAATCTTAGAACCAAGAAGGTTATTTTGGAGATATTTTAATACCAATTTTAAGTTTATTTATCTATTCTTTAAACAATACATAAAAAGATAAATGTACAAAATAAATCAAATTATAAAAAAGATATTTAGCACTGTTGGACTTGATGTTTCGTTCTACTCAAAACCACCTCCTCACCCTTTAGTCCACCACAAAATTGAGCTTCTTTTAGATGTTGGAGCTAATACAGGCCAATATGCAAGAAAAGTTCGTGATAAAAATTATAAAAATAAAATAATATCTTTTGAACCTTTGCCAGATGCTTACGAAATATTACTAAAAAATTCAAAAAAGGATTCATTGTGGACGGCTTATGAGAGGTGTGCTTTAGGGTCTAACTTTGGTGAAACTGAAATTAATATTTCAAAAAATTCATTTAGCTCTTCTATAAAACCAATGCTTGAAGCACACTTATCTTCTGCACCTGAGTCTATTTACATTGGCAAGGCAAAAACAAATGTATTTACACTAGACTCTATATTTGACTCATGCCGTCTTAATAATGATAAAACTTATTTAAAGATTGATACTCAGGGTTTTGAAAAAAAAGTTTTAGATGGCGCTACTTTAAGTCTTAAAAATATTTTTGCTGTACAACTTGAGCTATCGATTCAACCTTTGTATGATGGGCAAGAGCTTTATAAATATTTTTTTTCTTTTTTTGAAAAGTCTGGTTTTTCTCTTTGGTCATTAGAGCCTGTATTTGAAGATAAAAAAACAGGTAAACTTCTTCAATTTGATGCAATTTTTATAAAAAATGAATAAAATTAGAAATATATTAGTTACAGGTGGCGCAGGTTATATTGGTAGTCATATAGTTGAAGATCTTGTTAAAACAAATAAAAAAGTTTTTATATTAGACAATCTAGCCACTGGTTTTAAAAGACTAGTTAACAAAAAAGCTACTTTTATCAAAGGTAACATTGCTAATAGCACTAAAGTTAAAAAGATTATTATCAAAAATAATATTGATAGTATAATTCATTTAGCAGCACATCTTAAAGTAAGTGAGGCTGAACAAAATAAAAAAAAATACAGTTCAAATAATATAAAAGGTACATTGAAATTAATCGAAGCGTGTAAAAATTCAAATGTTAGAAATATAATTTTTTCTTCTTCGTGTTCTGTTTATGGTAATATCAAAGGTGCTGTTAATGAAAAAAAAAAACCTAACCCTCAAGGGTATTATGCTTACACAAAATACAAAGGTGAAGAAATAGTACGAAAATATGCAAAAAAGTATAATTATAGATATGCTATTTTAAGATATTTTAATGTTGCTGGAGCTAGTAATTCAAATAAAATTGGCGAAATTCAGAGATCTTATGGTCACCTAATTAAAAATCTTGCAATACAATCTTTGAAAAAAAAGCCAAAGATTTTTATTTACGGGAATGATTACAATACAAAAGATGGAACTTGTGTGAGAGATTATGTTCACGTTTCAGATCTTGCAGACATTCATATTAAAAGTTTAAGTCACATTAATGCAAAATCTAAGTCAATAGTCCTTAATTGTGGGTATGGAAAAGGCTATTCAGTATTAGATATTGTCAATATCTTTAAAAAGATGAATAAAAAATTGATAATTCAATTTGCAAAAAGAAGACCTGGAGATATTGCTCAAGTTTATGCTGATATTAAAAAATTGAAAAAAATCTTAAGATGGAAACCAAGTCATAACAATTTAAAAAAAATCTTAAAAAGTGCTTTTAAATGGGAAAAAATATTATTAAATAAAATCTAAAACTTATTAAATATTAGTTAAATGTAACTAATGTGCCTATAAGTATCATTCCCCAATAGGCAGATAATGCTAAAAAAATACCAGTCTTGAGTTTATTTTTTTTAATTTCGGTAGGTAGATTTTTTAACATATCAGGCATTTATTCTTCTCAATAACACCACGCGATTATTTGTCAAATAATATCTTAAAGAATAGTAAAATAGTTTAAAGCTAAAACTTGCTCTAGATTTAATAGATCGTAGCCCCAAAAACTTTAACATCGTCACCCTCAACACCAAGAACCAATCTTCCGAGAAACTCACCTTCGATCTCTTTGCTTCTTTGCTTGAATAATACCGTAATATTTTGACCACGTCTTAAGCAGCCAAATGCCTGGTAGTCCTCTTTTAAGCTCGTCAAAAGTTTGTTGTTAGCCCATTGCTTACCAAGCTCCACTTCGTTTGCTCCAAATAACATCTGTGTTCCAAAGTCTTTAGTAAAGCCGCCATAATCTTTCATATTTGAGGTTTTAACAAGGTTATTCCAAATAGGATTAGCAATTGCTATAATCTCATCATCAGATTTCTCTAAAAGATTCATAATTTAAGTTTTTGGTTTAAGAAGCTTTTCTTTTCTCGTTCTCGTCAACTATGTGGTAAACCGGCACTTTCTCAAGAGAGAATTTACCAGTTTTTGGATCACGTCTAGAAACTGTTAAACAATGCCAATTATCATCATCAAGTTTCATGTGGTCACCTCTGTAATAATAACCAGGCCAACGTGTTTCTTCACGGAACATTGTATGTTCTGTTACACACTGAGAAGTTAAAGCTCTATGTTTTAATTCCCAAGCTCTCATAAGTTGGTGTAAATCTTCAGCTCCGACCTTCTCTAGATCTTCTTCTAACCAGGCTAAAAGTTCTAAACCTCTTTTAAGCATATTACCATTAGTCATGTAATTAGTTGCAATTCCCCCAACATACTCATCCATAATTCTTTGTAGACGTTGAAGTCCTTGAATAGGAGAAATATAGCTTGGAGAAACTGTTCCACCTGTAATCTCGTTTTGAGCAACTTTATATGTCTCTAGAGGTTTAAAGATAGCTGCTTTAAAATCATCATATTGTTTGTCAGTAACCTTAATACCTTCAGCTTTTTTATCTTGAATGTATTTAACAGCAGCTTTTGCAGCTAAACGACCTTCAGTAAATGATCCTGATGAAAATTTATGAGCACTTCCGCCTACAGTATCACCTGCACCAAAAAGTCCATCAATAGTTAACATTCTATTGTAACCCCAGAAATATTCTGGTGGAGATAAATCTTCAGGTCCACTAACCCAAGCTCCAGAACAAGTTGCATGAGAACCCATAA
>Ga0208770_1000982_pt1 | contig 15496 bp, 17 predicted proteins | sample AntAceMetag02UK9_FD_184771 | JGI IMG/M metagenome (GOLD analysis project Ga0208770, IMG submission 184771) | Saline lake microbial communities from Ace Lake, Antarctica - Antarctic Ace Lake Metagenome 02UK9 (SPAdes) (version 2) | ecosystem: Environmental > Aquatic > Non-marine Saline and...
AAAATTTTCCTCATTATTATTGGCTAGTTATTATTATTGCTCCTTGTGTCTCCACAACGATGTTATTATTTCTTCTTACTTTTTCAGTTAAAGTAGAAGTCATATCTTTTTTGTAAAAAGCTTCATTGCTTGCAAAACCATCGGCTAAAGTTGCTTGATTGGTTTTGGGTGGATAGCTAAAAAGTAAGTTTGGCAGAAGATGTGTCGTCTCCTCCTGTATTTCCACTATCATCGTAGCCAACTTCAAAAGCAAGAGAAGGAGTTAAGGCCATCTCTAAAGCATAAATATTTCCTTTGGTATCCACTGCAGCCAAATCTTTTTCGTGCTCATATCCGGTAAAATTAAAATTAACCCAAGGAAGGTAAGGAACTTGTGAAGAAATTATATAATCAAACCCACCTAAAACTTGCTCTTTATTTCCGTCAACTATTTTTTGAAGACTGATATCTTCATATTTATTTAAATTAAATTCCAAAATTCCAGCTTTGGCTTCTAAACCAATGCTACCTCTTTCATGTTCTTCGCCGAGGTCTCTGTCATAAAATATATTCCCCCCAAACATAAAAGATTTATCTTCGTTTAAAAAACGATATCCTAGACCGATATTACCAATATATCTAAGATTTGATTGTCCTACATCTTGAGTGTGAAGACTAAATTGAGTAAAAAGGTTTGAATTCTCTTTTTTGTTAATATCTCTAAGTAACAAAAGGTTAAATCTAGGATCGTTATCATCTTGGTCGCTAAACTGAATATCAAATTCAGTCACTCCCTCTCCAGGAATTACACTTAAAACCTTTTCTGATATTCTTTCTGAAATATTGTTTAGTGCTTGTCCTTTAACATCAGCGTAAGATGTTGATGAAATTTGCAAAGACAATAATAATATAAATAATTTTTTCACAAATGGATAGTAGAACGTTTTTGTTTTTTTTAAAACAATAAATAACTCAAAATGAGTTTTATTTTATTGAATTTTTTTATTTGTTTTGTAAAATAATAGAAATGGGCTTCAAAATAAATAATCAGCTAATATATTCAATAATATGTCATCATATTAATCATTTTACTACCGTAAAAAATACTGTGAAACATGACTATGAAAGCCACATGATTTTATTAACAGTTTATTCTCACTTTCTTTTTCAAACCATTGTTGCAAAAAAGTCATTAAGTTGGACAGGTGTTTTTAATGCAGCCGAATCAAAAGACCACAAAAAATTAATGAGTGATAGAAAATTGACTATTTTTGCAGTAGCAGAAAATCTATCAATGTCTCAAGAAACGGTAAGAAGAAAATTAGACAAATTATGTAAAAGACACTTATTAAATTACTCAAAAAAAGAAGGGCTAAGTTTGGGTAAAAAATTTAAAGAAGCAATCAAGCCAGTTGGAAAAGCTGATATGAAAGGGCTTATTAAAATTTTTGAAAAATAAAAAAAATACAATTATTATTTAAAAAAGAAATTATTAGTAACCTTTGGTCCAATATCCATAGACACAACGAGTTCCATTCCTCGAGCAATCGTAAGTATCATGGAGCACTCCATCTTTAACAACTGTTATGTGCTTTGAGCATGAAACAATCAAAGTTCCCATGGGTAACTCTTCTTTTTTTAAATGAACTTTGCAACCCTGGCCTATAAGCATGGTGGGCGTCCACTTCCAACCCAATTTTTGTAAATATTTTTTTAATACTACTCTATGTGTTCCCGATCTAGGGCTATCATTTTTTTGTTTTAAGCTTTTGGCAAGTTTAGTTCTGGAAGTATTTCGAAACTCTTCATTTTCTTTATACAAATCTTCATACACTTCGGAGTAAGCAATGCCGGTTGCAATCGCAATGGATCTAACCACACAGTCTCCTGCTTTTCCCTTGTATCCTGCCGCAGCTCTACCGCCATCATTCACTTGAAGTTCTAAATTGCTGCTAGAAAACAATCGTTTAAAAAACATTATAATTTATTTTGGCTGCTTGAATGGGATCTTTAAGAATTTCTAGCAAAATATCAAGTCCATTTGAAACGTCTCTTTTCATGTTGATTGGAGCATTAATAATAAAAAAACCTGTGCCCTGCATACGTAAGAAAGAATTATTCAATTCAATATGAATATGAGTGGTGTTGTTAATCTTTGCATTCAAAAGTTGATTAACAAAACGATCTGTCTTCTCCGATTCTAACACTGGATACCAAACCATATAACAGACATTCGGAAACTGTTTAGAATTATGTCTAATTAATTTGGCTACTTTTTCATATTCATTTTTAACTTCATAAGAAGGATCAATTAGAACTAATCTTGTTCCTTTATAAGAAGTAATCATTTGATCTAATGATGCATAAGCATCTTTCTTTTCAATGGTTACTCTTTTATCCTGATCAAAATTGTTCTTTAAAATCTCAAATTCATTATTGTGCAGTTCTGATAGATAAATTTTATCTTCACTATCCAAGGCCAAGAGGGACAAAAAACACGATCCTGGATAAATGGATAGCTTATTTCCATGCTTATTTGGGTTCGTTTGACTCACGAGGTCTAAATAATCCTGAATGAAAGGGTCCTTAATTTTAGAAGACAGCACTTTAGAAATTCCATTTAAATATTCTTTATTTTTTTCCATAAACGGATCTTTTAATGAATATTTTCCTGCTGCTGCAAAAGGATCAATAAAAGAAAAGGGCTTATTCTGTTTTAGTTGTTTTAAAAGATAGGTCAGAAGAAAATGCTTAAACACATCTGCAAAGTTTCCAGCATGAAAGCCGTGCCTGTAACTAAGCATTTATATAATTTTTTTAAATTTTTCTAACATGTCAGCTAAAGCTACTTTGGTATAAGGTTTCCCTTTAATAACCCAAATCGACAAAGGCCAGGTAGGATCTTTTTTATGTCTTGGCACAATGTGGATGTGTAATTGAGGTACAATATTACCTACTTTTTCTACGTTTAAATTTACACATTTAAAATTTTTTTTCATAATCTTGCTACAATATTGAATTTCATCCATCAATTGAATTTGATCTTTTCTATTTAAATCCAAAATCTGCTCTACTCCTTTTCTTTTGGGTATCAGCATAATCCAGGGAAACTTTCTATTATCTTGAAGTCTTACTTGGCACAATTTTAGATCAGTAATGTAATGAGTGGTCTTCTCGAATTTTTTATGTATTTTAAACATCTAAGTTAAAATAAATAACTATTTTATTATGGATTTAAAGAAAATTAATCAAAAAATTAAAAGCTTCGTGAAAGCTAGAGATTGGGAACAATTTCACTCTCCCAAAAACTTATCTATGGCTTTATCTGTTGAAGCTTCTGAGTTAGTCGAAATTTTTCAATGGTTAAAAGAAAGTGATTTGAAAAAAGTAGATAAGGAAAAAGTAGCAGATGAGATTGCTGATATCTTTTTCTATCTAATTAGAATTTCTCAAAAAATGAACATTGATATTGAAAAAAGTTTTCATAAAAAAATGATCAAAAATATTAAAAAATATCCTGTAAAACTGTCTAAAGGAAAATCGGATAAAAGATATTAACTGACAACCCCTTGCTTCATCAAAGAATCTATCTCTTCACTTTTAAAACCGTGGTCTAGCAATATTTGCTTGGTGTGCTGACCAAACGTTGGAGACTCTTTAGTATCTTCTACTTTCGTCTCTGAAAATTTAATAGGCATTCCAATTGCCTTAAAGGATCCTGCCTTTTTATTTTTAACATCCACAATCATCTTTCTTTCTATCGTTTGAGGATCTTCAAACATTTCTGTGACAGTATTAATCGGTCCACAAGGCAAACCCTTTTCATCAAACAACTTTAGCCAGTCTGCGGATGTTTTTTTTGCCAGTTCTTTTTTTAATAATTCCGTTAGCTCTGTAACATTTTGCATTCTATTAGCATTGCTACTAAACTTTTCATTCTCTTGAAGTTCTTTTACTTCTAATGCATCAATCAGTTTTAACCATGTGTTTTGATTGGACGCTCCTACCGTAATCCATTTGTCTTTAGTTTGAAAAGCTTGGTACGGTGCGGTCAAAGGATGTGCAGATCCTAATGGGCCTGGTGCTATTCCTGTGGCTGAAGCAATAGCAGATTGCCAGTAGGTATGAACAATTCCCGCTTCATATAAAGAGGTGTCGACTCGTTGTCCTGCTCCTGTAGTCGCTCTTGAAACCAAGGCTGCCAACACTCCTGTGGCTGCTAAAATTCCTGCCGTAATATCTGTAACCGGAGCACCTACTTTCATGGGAGGCTTTCCTTTGCTCTCCCCAGTAATACTCATTAAACCACTCATACCTTGAGCAATTAAATCAAAGCCACCTTTATCTGCGTAAGGTCCTGTTCTTCCATAGCCTGATATTTCACAAAGTATAATTTTTGGATTTATTTTTTTTAATTCCTCGTACCCCACTCCCAATTTTTCTAACGTTCCTTTTCTAAAATTTTCAACGACTACATCTGCTTGTTTGACTAGTCGTTTAAAAACTTCAACCCCTTCTTTTGTTTTTAAATCTAAAGCCATACCTCTTTTGTTACGATTCATCATCATAAACGCTGCGGCTTCTCCATTTACATCGGGAGGTAAAAATCTTCTCGTATCATCTCCTCCTGGAATTTTTTCTATTTTAATAACCTCCGCACCAAGATCAGCTAGCATTAATCCGCAAGTTGGACCTGCCATAATTTGTGCAAGTTCCAATACTTTCACTCCATGTATTGGGCCTGGCATTTTATTTATTTTTAAATTTGGGTTTAGTTTTGGTTAAGAAGGACTTGTAACCAATTTGAAAATCTTTGGTGTCATAACATTTATAACCAAGATCATTTAACTTATTAGATATTTTTCCTTTGTATAACAATTCCTCAGCGAAAGCCTTGTGCCATCTAGCAACCATAGGTGCACCATCACAAATTCTTTCTGCTGTTGCGTAAGCTTCCTTTTCTACATCTTGATCTGGCATGACTCTGTTGACCATTCCTTTTTCGTAAGCTTCATTAGAATTAAAGATTTTACCTTCTAACAATATCTCCATAGTAACAGATCTTCCTACCAGTTGGAGAAGTGCCTGAATTTCTCTTGGAGCCATCGTAAGTCCTAATCGTTTAATAGGAACGCCAAAACGAGAAGAGGTTCCACAAATTCTCAGGTCACAGCAGGCTGCAATTTCAAAACCACCACCCACACAAATTCCTTCGATCAAAGCAACTGTCGGAATGGGACACTCTTGTATAGCGGCCAAAGTTCCATGTAAGTGCTTACCATACTCTTTTGCAAGTTTGCTGTTCGATCTAGTTTTGGCAAACTCGCCAATATCATTTCCTGGAGAAAAAGACTTTCCACCCTTTCCTCTAATCACCACGCATCGAATATCTTTATTTTTTTTCTTTGCCAAATCTCTAAAGATAGAACCGAGCTTTTTCCACATAGGCTTGGTTAATGCGTTTAGCTTTTCAGATCTATTTAATGAAACTTCAAGAATATATTCGTTTATTTGTTTCGTCTGAACTAAGTCAGTCATGACTACCTATAAAAATGCTCTACTAATCCCATCGGGACAAATGGAACGTAGGTCACTAAAAGCAATACAGCAAATAATACAGCAACAAACATAACGTTAATTTTAGAAACCTCCCAAATGTCTGCTTTTGCCACTGAGCAGGCGGTAACTAACACGCTGGCTACAGGTGGAGTTTGCTGACCTATGGCTAAGTTTAATGTTACAATAATTCCAAAATGAACTGGATCAATTCCAGCTGTAGCGACTAAAGGCATAACAATGGGAACAACTACAATAATAGCTGCTGCTGAGTGAAGAAAAAGTCCAATAATTAATAAGAAAACATTTAAAATTGCCAAAATAACAAATTTATTGTCTGTAAATCCTGTAATGGAAGTTGCTACTGTTTGAGGCACTTGTTCAATAGTTAAAAATTCTCCAATTAAAACAGATGCTGCAACCAATAACATCACAATTGCTGTTGATGAGGCACCCTCAATTGTTGCATCAAAAAATTGTTTGAAATTGAGCTCTCTATAAACTGCTCCAATTATACAAGCAGCAACAACCGCTAAACCGGCTCCTTCTGTTGCAGTAACAAAGCCTCCAAAAATACCTCCCAATATAATTATAGGAAGCACAAATGCCAAAGATGCTTCTTTTCCAGTTCTCCTTAAATTTGATAAATTAAAAGTCTCCTCAATTGGAAGTTTTTTTCTTATTGCATAAATATAAGAAACAAACATTAATCCAAAACCACCAATGATACCTGGAATTATACCAGCGACAAATAATTGAACTACAGATGTTTGTGCCATTACAGCATACAAAATCATCGGAATCGAAGGCGGTATAATAACCGCTAATGAAGCAGATGAGGATGTAACAGCAGCCGCAAATGCTCCTGTGTAACCCTTTTTCTTCATAGCAGGAATTAAAATAGATCCAAGTGCAGCAACGTCAGCAACTGCAGAACCAGAAATTTCAGCAAAAAACATCGAAGTTGCAATATTAACCATGCTCAATCCACCTCTGACAAACCCAACTAAAGCAGAAGCAAAATTAATTAAACGTCTAGAAATCCCTGAGGTATTCATAATTGCACCTGCCAAGATAAATAAAGGAATAGCAATTAATGGGAAATTCATAGACCCATCAAACATAACAATGGCTGCATCAATTAAAAAACTATTTCCATTGGCCGAGACCATGGCAATGATAGTGGTAACCGCAAGGGCTATCGCAATAGGAACGTTAATTGCTAATAGCATTAAGAGAACTAAAAACATAACCAAAACAACCATATTAGTTTTGCTCCTCTACAATAATTGCTTCGGGGTCTCTTTTTTTGCCAGACATTACATCTTCGTAATCTTCTCTTAATCTCAAAGTTTCTGAGAGCATAAAAAGCAAAGAACCGATTGGTATTACCGATTGTACAAATATTTGCGGAACCCACTCTAAAGTTACCAAAGTTTCACCTCCAATGAGCGTTAATACTTTAAAGCCGTAATAAGCTAATAAGATGAAAAATCCGTAAATAATAATTTTGGAAACAACCCATAAAATTTTTCTAAGGCCTAAAGGAAATGATTTAATTATATTAGGAACTCCAATATGAGCGCCTTTTAAAGCCGCATAAGCAGATCCATAATAGGTAAGCCAAGCAAGCTGTACCGAAGCTACTTCATCATACCAAACTAAAGCGTGGCCAGACCAACGAAAAACAACTCCAACCACCACCGTAACAGCCATGGCTATCATCATGAAAAACATTACATATTGAAGAAATGTATCATATGAATTTTTAAAATTAGAAGAGAGCATTTTTTTTAAATAAATTTTTTTAAGATTTGTAGAGCAGTTTTGTATTTTTTAAAAGTTTTAAATTTGAAAAAATTGGCCCTTAATTACTTAAGGGCCAAGATTTATAATTAACTTATTTTGCTAAAGATGAAACTGCTTTAATCAAAGCTCCACCAGAAGGAACGTCTTTGGTAAACTCTTCATAGATACCTTTACTACCTTTAATAAATGCATCTTTGTTTGCAGTGTTTACTTTTACGCCAGCTTTTTTGATATCGCCTAACATAGACTTTTCATATGAAGCAGCTGTTTTATAAACGAACGCTTGGTTTTCTTTTGCAGCAGATTCTAAAATCTTTCTTACATCTCCAGGTAGCTTGTTGTAGCTGTTTTTGTGAACTGCTACGTACGCTGGTGTGTATACGTGACCTGTGATTGAAAGATATTTTTGAACTTCCTGAAATTTAGCACTAGTAATTTGTGCGTAAGGATTTTCTTGTCCATCCATAGTTCCAGTTTGTAATGCTGTAAACACTTCAGAAAAAGACATTGGAGTAGGGTTTGCTCCGTACGATTGGAACATTTTTACTCTCCACTTAGACTTAGGAGTTCTCAATTTAATTCCTTTTAAATCGCTAGGAACGTTGATTGCTCTTACATTATTAGTAATGTGTCTAAAACCATTTTCCCAAACACCGATAATTTTATAACCAGTTTTTGCTTCTAGGTTTTTAAAGATACCAGGCAAAACATTTTTCTCTACTTTTGCCATATGCGTTCTATCTTTAATGATGAAAGGCATATCAAATACACCGAACTCATCATGGATAGAAGCCATCACAGAAGAAGGCAACCACATGTCAACTGTTCCCAGTTTAAGTTTTTGCATTCCTTGTTTGTCTTTTCCAAGTTGTGAAGATCCAAAGACAGTTATCTTGCCTTTGCTACCTAAATTCTTGTTAGCTATTTTTGCAAAATTCTCAACTGATGCAGCGAATAAAGAACCTGGTTTTCCTACGTGACCAAACTTTAACTCTACTGAATGTGCAGCTGAAGAAATAAAAATAACTGATGTAATTAGAGCGATTAGTTTGCTTAAATTTTTCATTATATTCTCCCCTATTAGTTATTAAAGAAAACAATTTAATAAAAAATTTGAAAAGAAGCGAGTCTTTAAACTCCATTTTAAAGAAAAATGTGAGTAAACTTATTTTATTTAGCTAAAAAATCTAATGCAGCCATGATTCCACCTGCTTTATATGGAATTCCAGCTTTTTTCAATCCCATTTCCACACCTGAAAGGGTTCCTGCAAGCATCAAGTCATTAAAATCACCAAGATGACCAATTCTGAAAACTTTTCCTTTAACTTTGTTTAATCCCATTCCAAGGGACATATCGAATTCCTCTAGAACTATTTTTCTAAAGTTATCAGCATCATGCCCGTCTGGTAAAAGTACAGCTGTTAACGAGTTAGAATATTCGTCTTCATTCTTACATAAAATTTCTAAACCCCAGGCTCTCACAGCAATTCTGGTAGCTTCGGCGTGTCTTGTATGTCGTGCAAAAACATTTTCCAAACCTTCTTCAAGTAGCATGTTAATCGCTTCATCTAATCCATAAACTAAATTAGTTGCTGGAGTAAAAGGAAAAAAACCATTCTTATTATTCTCGATCATCGGCAACCAATCCCAATAATGTTTTGGCATAGTTGCTTGCTTATGCGCCTCAAGAGCTTTTGAACTTAATGCATTAAAAGAAAGTCCAGGAGGTAATAACAATCCTTTTTGAGATCCACCCACTGTTACATCCACTTTCCATTCATCATGTTTAAAATCAATAGAAGCAAGAGAGGAAATGGTATCTACCATATATAAAGCTGGATGATTAACACTATCAATAGCTTTTCTGATTTCGCCAATTTTACTTGCCACACCAGTTGATGTTTCGTTGTGAACTACAAATACTGCTTTAATTTTATGATCTTTGTCGTCTCCTAATTTTTGAGCAACCACTTTTGGATCAACTCCTGTTCTCCAATCTCCTGGAACAAAATCTACTTCTAGTTTAAATTTTTCTGCAATCTCCCACCATAAAGATGAAAACTGTCCAGTTTCGAACATTAACACTTTATCACCAGGATTTAATGTATTTACAATGGCCGCTTCCCAAGCACCTGTTCCCGAACCTGGAAACATAACTACTGGGTTTTTTGTTTTAAAAATCTGCTTAACTCTATCTAAAACTCTTTTTGCTATTTCTGCAAATTCTGGTCCTCTATGATCGATGATGGCTCTATCCATCGCTCGTAAAACACGATCAGGTAAGTTAGTAGGTCCTGGAATTTGTAAAAAATGTCTGCCCGCTTTGAAAGAATTTGATTTTGCCATACGCATATATATGATGTTTTGAATAGTTAATCAAATCGAAATATAATAAAAAAAACTATGGATTTAATTGATCACATTGAAGTTTACAGTTTGCAGGGTCCTGAACAAAAAAAACCTTACTGGGTCAGTCATTTTATTGTGCCTAATGCTAATGAGCTTTTAATTAAGCTAACAACAAAAGATGGAATTGAAGGATTTGGTATGGCTACTAGCTATACAGATATCACTCCTATCTTAAAACCATTTACCAATGGTCTTGCTGATCAAATTATGGGAATGAATCCTTATCAACCTGAAGAGATTTATAATAAGCTTTTTAATTTAACTGACACAAGAATTTCCAATGAAAAAAAGTGGAGTAGAGAAGCTTTAATTAGAATCTCTTCTGCAGTGGATATTGCGTGTTGGGATATTATTGGAAAAAAAGCAGGTCTTCCCCTGTATCAAATTTTTGGTGGCTTTAGAGATAAAGTACCTTGTTATGTTACTTGTGCCTACTACCAAGATGGAAAAGACAATGTCCAATTAAAAGATGAGATTCAAAAATTAGTTGCAGAGGGTCATCAAGGATTTAAGGGTAAGGTAGGAGGATTGTCTTTGGAAGAGGATATAAAAAGAATGCAAATTATTAGAGATGTGATTGGCCCAGATAAAGATCTTATGATTGATGTCAATCGTGCATGGGATTTAAAAACAGCTATTCAAGCCTGTAAATTGTTAGAGCCATTAAACCCTACCTGGTTAGAGGAGCCTGTGAGATGGGCAGATGATAGAAGGCAAACTACTTTACTAGCTAAACAAACATCCATACCTATCTCAGGAGGAGAAAGTGAAATCACTAGCTTTGGTTGTCGTTCTTTTATTGAAGAAGGTGCTATCCAAATTTTGCAATTTGATGTGACTATGTTTGGTGGCTTTACTCATGGAAAAAAATTAACAGCACTTTGTGAATTAAATCATGTGGATGTGGCTCCTCATCATGACTGTTATATTCACGCGCAATTAGTAGCCTCTTCTCCGGCTGGAAGAATTGTAGAATCTTTTCCAGACCCTGAAAGGGATCCTCTTCAAGCAGAATTGTTTTCCAATCCTCCTGAAATAAAAAATGGATGGTTAACATTGAATAAAGAGCCTGGGTTAGGACTGACCTTATCTCTAAGTGCGATGAAAAAGTTTGGGACTTTAATTTATCAAAGTAAAAAATAGTGCTATTAATCTGAGATAGCAACAATGAATCAAAATCAAATAGAGAAAATTGCAAAAGAAATTCAAGGTCAGGTAAAAGGTAAAGTTTTATTTGATGACTTTTCTAGAGGACGGTACAGCACGGACGCTTCTCTTTATCAAATCAAGCCCTTGGGAGCTGTTTTGCCAAAAGATAAGAACGACGTTCTTAGAATTATGGAATATTCCCAAAAACAAGGAATATCCTTACTAGCAAGAGGTGGTGGAAGCTCTCAATCTGGTCAAACAGTAGGTGAATCCATTGTCCTAGATTACTCCAGGCATCAAAATAAAATTTTAGATTTTAACCAGGAAGAGAAAACAGTTTGGGTGGAACCCGGAATAGTACTTGATCAACTTAATGCATATTTAAAACCTTATGGTCTTTGGTATCCCATCGATGTTTCCACAAGCAGTAGAGCTACCATTGGAGGAATGACCGCAAACAATAGCTGTGGATCTAGATCGCTTTATTACGGAAACATGGTGAACAATGTTTTAGCTATTGAAGCAATCTTGGATGATGGAACGATCCATACCTTTGATGACATCGATAAAAATTACTTAGAAGTAACCAATGAAAGAAATAGAAAATATGAAATTATTAAAAAATTCTTAGATGTTAAGAATAATACAAAAGAAGAAATTGATTTGCACTTTCCCATAACTCAGAGAAGAGTTGGTGGATATAATATTGATCTTATCAATCCTAATGGTTTTAATACATCCAACATACTAGTTGGATCTGAAGGAACCTTATCTTTATTTAATAAAATTAAATTAAAATTATGGGAGATCCCTACCAGAAAAGTATTAGGAGTTTGTTACTTTGCTAATTTCAGAGAGGCCATGAACCTTACTCAAGAAATTGTGAAATTAAAACCTACTACCGTAGAACTATTGGATCATAACTTAATCAGCTTAGCAAAAGACATTCCTCTTTATGCTGGAGAAATTAAAAAATACATCAAGGGAAATCCTCAGGCAGTTTTAATGGTTGAGTTTATTGATGATGATTTGGATGTTGCGAGAAAAAAATTAAAGGATTTGGAGTCTTTGATAAAATTAGATAATCAAAATAATAATTTTACCGCTTATGAAAATCTAAATGATCAAAAGGCAGTATTTGAAATAAGAAAAGCTGGATTAAACATTTTAATGTCGATGAAAGGTGACAAAAAAGGAGTAGCCTTCATTGAAGATTGTGCAGTCACATTAGAAAATTTAGCAGACTATACGGAACGATTAAGGGATGTGTTTAGAAAATATAATACCGAAGGATTATTTTATGCTCATGCATCGGTGGGAACCCTTCATGTAAGACCTATCCTCAATGCAAAATCTGAACAAGATATCAAAAATATGAAAGCTATTGCCAAGGAAGCTTTTACTATGGTGAAAGAATATAAAGGATCTCACTCAGGTGAGCATGGAGATGGGATTGTAAGATCTGAGTTTCATGAGATGATGTTTGGTAAGAAAATTGTTGGTGCTTTTGAGGAAATTAAAGACACCTTTGATCCAAAAGGCCTTTTAAATCCAGGAAAAATTGTACGGGCATTCAAATCAGATGACCGAACATTAATGCGTTACAAGCCTGGCTATAAGGCAGAAAATATTTCTACTCATTACGATTGGTCTGCTTGGGGTCAGCTCTCTGATGCAGTCGAGATGTGTAATAATAATGGAGCTTGTAGAAAACTAGATTCAGGAGTGATGTGCCCTTCGTACCGTGTAACGATGGAAGAAAAAGATTTAGTTAGAGGAAGAGCTAACACTTTACGATTAGCCCTTTCTAATCAATTACCGGAAGGATCGTTTGCATCAAAAGAAATGTTCGAGACTATGGAACTTTGTGTAAGTTGCAAAGCTTGTCAGGCAGAATGTCCAATGAGTGTAGATATGGCAAAGATGAAAAGTGAATTTTTATCTCACTACTATAAAAAATTTACCATGAGTATCAAAGATAGAATTATATCAGATATGCCAAAACTTATTTGGTTAATTAAAATAGTCGCTCCTATTTTTAACAAAGTAAAAAACATTCCTATTTTAGATAAAATTATTGAGGCATTTGGTTTTTCTACGAAGAGAGAAATGCCAGAAGTACAAAGCATTACCCCTTTAAAAGAAATTTACAAAACGCAGCCAACATTAGAAAACAAAGTCATTCTACTTGCAGATACATTTAATATTAATTTTGAAGTTAAAAATATTATGTACGCAATTAAAGTATTGAACAAGTTTGGCTTTCAAGCAATTATTCCAAGCTTTGATGATAACAATTTATCCAGACCTCTTTGCTGTGGAAGAACATACATCTCATATGGTCAGATGGATAAAGCAAAATTTGAGATGAATAGAGTTACTAACTATCTCTATAATAATGGATATGCAGAAGTGCCTGTGGTTGGAATTGAACCATCCTGTCTTCTTACTTTTAATGATGAATTTAAGGCGCTTAAAGGAATTGAAAATAGAGACAAATTAAAGAATAAATTTTATTTAATTGAAGAATTTATTTTAGAACAAATTAAAGAAGGAAATAAAGTAAGTGCACATGCTTATAATAAGAATGTTTTAGTTCATGGTCATTGCCATCAAAAATCTCAAGATCGTTTCAAAGGTTTGTTGGAATTGTTAAAAACTCTAGAGATCAAGCATAAGCCCATTGATAGTAGCTGTTGTGGTATGGCAGGATCATTTGGATATAGCTCTAAGAATTATGAGATTTCTAAAAAAATGGCTAATCTTTCTTTAATACCTACTATTAACGAAAATCCTGATGATGTGGTCATTGCCAATGGAACTAGCTGTAGGCAACAAATATTTGATTTTTCTAAAAGAGATGCCAAGCACGTTTCGGAACTATTATTTAATATATTTGAAAGAGTGAATTAGCTGCATATTCAAAAAGTTTAAATTATGCTGGTCTTTTCTTTTAAAAGGTATCTAAAATATGAATATTACCTTATACTTAATTATATGAAAAAACTTGGAATAATCATTGTTGCAATTTTTTCACTAAGTTCATGTGCAACTATCGTTAATGATGCCAATGTTCCTGTCTCAATTTCTTTTAGCGATGGAAGTGAAGGAAATTGCAAACTTTCAAACAAAAGAGGAAATTGGTCAGCCAATGTTCCTGAAACGGTCATGATAAGAAGATCAGACGACTCATTAAGATATGACTGTGAATCTAAAAATGGAAAAAAAGGATTTGGAAGTATACCTAGCACTTTAGAAGGTGGAAAATTAGCAGCAAGCGTTTTCTTTTTTGATCTTGGAATAACCGATTCAATTACTGACAAACACAGAATTTATCCCTCTAGCTTTACTGTTCCTGTAAAATAATTTAACTTAAGTTTTAATTTTTTCATAAAAGTTAACTATTAATTTTATTTGTTAGAAAATATTAAATGTTTCCAGTAGTTAATCATCCTGATTATGTAGCACAAATTGGTGATGATCATCGCTTTCCCATAAAAAAGTTTGGTGCATTATTTGATCTTTTAAAAAAAGATAACATTTTAAATAAAGAAAATTTGCATATTCCAGAACCAGCTCAATATCTCGATCTAACCAAAGCGCACCAGCCAGAGTATATTCAAAAAATTGATAACCTCTCTTTGTCCAAAGAAGAGGAAAGAAAACTTGGCTTTCCAATGGTCCCGAGTGTCAAAAGAAGATCTTATATGGCAACTGGAGGAACTGTTTTGTCTGCGGAATTAGCTTTGAGTTACAAGTTAGCTTGCAATACTGCGGGAGGATCTCATCATGCATTTGCTGATTCAGGCAATGGATACTGTGTGTTTAATGATGTGGCTGTTGCTGCTTATAATTTATTAAACAAACATTTAGTTAAAAAAATTCTTATTTATGATCTAGATGTACATCAGGGTGATGGCACTGCTAAAATTTTTGAAAACAATGATCAAGTCTATACTTTCAGTGCTCATTCTAAAAAAAACTATCCTCTGGTAAGGCAGCAAAGCAATAAAGATATAGAATTGGAGGATGATATTACGGATGAGGAATATTTAACTATGGTATCCAAAAGTTTAGAGTTTGTTAATAAAATGAATTTTGATTTTGTGTTTTATGTAGCAGGCGTGGATATCCATAAAGATGATAGACTAGGTAAATTAAATATTACGACAGGAGGAATTGAAAAAAGAGAAAAAATGGTAATTAGCAATTTTTATAAAAACAAAATTCCTTTGTGTGGGGTTTTGGGAGGAGGATATAATAAAGATTTTGATCATCTTGTGTATTTGCATTCCATTCTTCATCGAACTTGTCACAACATACTAAGCAATGAACATTAGAGACGAGGCATTAAGCAGGTTAGAAGATTTTTCCAATAACAACTTGGGAAAATATGCGGCAGAGAGAAATTTTAATCCTGGCCCAAAAAATAGAAATAACACTAGTTTATTATCACAATATATCAGCCACCGAATTATAGACGAGCAGGAAACTATCCGGTCTGCTTACAATAAACTTCCCTTTAAAAAAATTGAAAAATTTGTCCAAGAAGTTTTTTGGAGAACTTACTGGAAGGGCTGGCTAGAAATGAGAC
>Ga0208770_1000985_pt1 | contig 15444 bp, 10 predicted proteins | sample AntAceMetag02UK9_FD_184771 | JGI IMG/M metagenome (GOLD analysis project Ga0208770, IMG submission 184771) | Saline lake microbial communities from Ace Lake, Antarctica - Antarctic Ace Lake Metagenome 02UK9 (SPAdes) (version 2) | ecosystem: Environmental > Aquatic > Non-marine Saline and...
GTTATTTTATTTACTGGTGGGTTTTTATTATATAATAAATTATAATTTTGTATTATTTTTGTATAAGTAAGTGGTGTTATGTAATAATTTACATTACAAATTGCTCCATAAAGACCATCTGAACTTCCAATATTAATGGAATTTGACTCTGTATTATCTGTGTTTAAACGTTTACTATTTGCGAATGTTCTCTCTAAATTTCCATTGATGAAAATATCAACAGTTTTATTTTCATTGAAATTTAAAACGATATTGTTCCATTTTTGGTTTTGCATACTTATATCATATGGTTTGCCTTCGCCGATTGTGAACCTATATTTATCTTTGATTGGATCGTTTCTTGATGTAATATATTCTATTTTTGGGAAGGAATCGCCATAAGAGAATATATGCGATTTATCTAGTGAATTACTCGGTTGATTTAAATATACCCACATTGATATTGAATAATTTGCTCGTGTTGTTTTTTTAGAACCATCATCTTGCGTGTCGAATGTATTTGTAACTGGCATATCTAAAAAAACTGGTTCGTTTATAATTTGTATACTATCATTCATTAGCTTGGATGAAAATAATTTGGGTAGTGCAATGTATCCAAATACTAGTATAATTTGTAGAACTAATAAAATAAATGTAACGCTAGATGTCAAATTATACTGTTGTTTGAAATATTTGACAAGGTCCTCAAACAAACAAGGAATGTAAACAATCAGATTCAATATAAATCCTAACCAATCTGAAGAATTATTCAGATAGCGCAATATTTGGTTATTTAAAAATGATAATCCAACAATTATGATTGATATTACTAAACTGATTTCAACAATATTAATGAATAATCTGGTTGTAGGGTTGCGAGAAGAACTGTCAAAAAATTTATACCGTTTTAAATAATTTTTATAAAACTCAACAATTATTCCACCTATTAAAAATAATAGAATAAAAGCAATAATAGGACCCTTTATTAACAGACTTGATTTATCCATAAACAACTTATATAGCGATATGGCTACAATTATCATCAATATGGAAATTACAATAGCAAATGATTGTGTTTCGGATATACCAATATCGGACGATACATAAAATAAACTTAACATCATAGCAACTAATAAAACAACTAATACTGTTTGACCGCTATTCATATTAAGACTTGACATAAATGTAGATTCAGACATAATTTACCTAAACGTCTATATATTACTACTATAAATTTTCAATAGCAGTTTTCTTCCCATGACAATCTCTACATAGAGCAATTAGATTGTTAACGTGATTACTTCCACCATTTTCCAAGCGAATTGTATGATCAACCTCAAACCATGCAGGTAGTTGTTTTTTACAATCACCACAATGCCAATTTTGTTGGGCGGCTACAAACTTCTTTTTGGTTTCGCTAACCGACCGTTTTGTAGCAACCTTTGTATCTATTCCTCCTGAATTCATTATACGATTCTCATATTGCTGTGTACGTGGAACATTGAAATCATGTTTTGATGTAAAATCCAAAATAGGTGAGATCATATTTGTGGTGCTCTTATCAATTGGTAAATATTTAAGATACTCATTGGATGCGACCAACATTGTATGTGCCCTCTCTGGATTCTTTCGCATAACCCAACACAACATATATCCAGCAAATGCAACGCCTATCATCTGATAGTATTTCTTCCATGATAATGCAATTTTCATATATTTGCCGTCGGTATGTATATTGGATATTACAAATATTGTTATTATAAATATAACAATCTCAAATCGCATCTCTATATAGTATATGTATATCTAAGATTCCTTCGTCATAATGTATATTACGAGAATACAAGATAATGTAAATGCCGTGTGTATATAATGTTTTTTAATATTTAATGTTTCGCTTAATACGAATGGTTTAGCCTTGTAATACGATTTGTATATATCAATCGATTTCAAAAACGAAATTTCTTCTTTACCAATCGATACATTAACCTTGTTATGTATGAAATGGACCCAGCGTATAAATGATTCACGTGAATCTAAATACGGAGTTACTGGATATTTATCCAACAAATTGCTAAATTTATTGCCAATCTCTGAAACCGGTATGAATAAAGGCATATTTTGTATTAAATCATAATATTTTCGTTTCGTAACTGCATTTGGTGATTCGGGATAGGAATGAGCAATAGTATGTAGAAAAAACCAATAATGTGGTCCCCATACGTCAGGTTCGAAATTCATATACACAAACTATATAGAACAATTGTATTATAAATACGAAGATTGTCGATGAATAAAAATACAAATTGTAACAATTGTGGTAAATCTGGACATATATTTAGTAATTGTAAAATGCCAATTACCAGTTATGGAGTCATTGCATTTCGTAAACCTAAAAACGAAGGTGATATTCAATATTTGATGATTTGTAGAAAAGATACTCTCGGATATATTGATTTTATGCGTGGTAAATATTCAATAAATAATAAAGAATACATAATGAATATGATGAAACAAATGACAAATAATGAGAAACAACAATTATTATCTAAAGATTTTGAAGAGTTATGGAAAAACATATGGGGTAACGGGTTTTATAACAATCGATATAAACTTGAAGAAAGTATATCAAATGATAAATTTAATGCATTGATTGCCGGTGTAACTGTAGAAAATGATTCTTATTCATTGAAAAGTATTATCGATGAATCGCAAAAATACGGTCAATGGACGGAACCTGAATGGGGGTTTCCGAAAGGTCGTCGTAATACTAATGAAACTGATTATGAATGTGCAATTCGTGAATTCTCTGAAGAAACGGGTTTCAGTAAAAATATAATAAAACCTGTTCATAACGTCATTCCATTCGAGGAAATTTTTACAGGTTCTAATTATTTTTCATACAAACATAAATATTTCTTAGTGAATATAGAATATAACAATACATTGAATATACAAAATTATCAACGTTCTGAAGTATCAAAAATGAATTGGTCGTCCATTGATGATTGTCTAGCAAATATACGGGATTACAATTTAGAAAAAAAACGAATTATAACAAACGTTGATACGTCATTAAAACAATTAACTGTATATCAATTGTGATAAAAATGACATATTTATATATATATAATATATATATGCCACCGAATAAGACAAAAAAATATAAAATATGTCCGCTGGAAGTATGCCCAACGGGAGAATGCCCTGAAGATATGAAGTGGCATTTTCATAAACAACACTGTATATATGAAAAATGTCCGACTAAAATATGTCCATCTGGAGAATGTTCAAGGAATACAGATTGGAATGTAGCTACACAAAAATGCAGAATTAAACCATATACGGATTGGACTCCTGTAAAAAATGGCGTACGTTATTTACCAGAAGACTTAAAAAGTATGGTTGGTGAAGAAGCATATAAACGTGACTATGAAGACGAAGCAACGAAACGAGGCGAAACGATTGCTTTAAGACGTATACAAAGAAAAATTAAAATTGGTGAACCGATTATTATCGTAGATCCTATACCTATCATAGAACCCGAAATTAAACCGATTGCCGCACCATTAGTTGTTCGAAAGGCAACAAAGAAGGTATCTATATCCACTAGGTCACCCATTATTGTAAATAAATTTAAAGGAAACATACCGACAATTGAAGAAATTCCAGAAGAACCTGAACCTACGCCACCTAGAGAACCCGAACCTACGCCACCTAGAGAACCGAACCTACGCCACCCAGAGAACCCGAACCTACTCCACCTAGAGAACCCGAACCTATCCCAGAAGATGAAGATGTGATCGAAGAAGAATATGTAGATAATTCTGAACATGAGTATTTATACCCTCATCTAGATGATCCCAACTTCAGTTTGAAAATTGCAAAACGAAAAGAGTTTAATGATTATCAGTATGATGGTTCGGTAACATCTATCGAAGATATACAGGAACAAGCATCTAAATTATGTAGTGCCGATTTCGAATTAATGCCACATCAAACTTTCGTTAAAAATTTCATGTCATTGCAAACACCATATAACAGCTTGTTATTATATCACGGATTAGGGACAGGGAAAACATGTTCTGCGATTGGAGTATCTGAAGAAATGCGTAGATATATGAAACAAATCGGTTTGAAAAAATCAATAATGATAATTGCTTCGCCGAACGTACAAAATAACTTCATGTTACAATTATTCGACGAACGCAAACTTAAATTAGAAGATGGTATATGGAATTTGAATACTTGTGTTGGTAATATGTTATTGAAAGAGATCAACCCAACCGATACAAAAGGTTATGAGAGCGATCGGGAGAACATTACTTATCAAATAAAGTCTATTATACGTCAATATTACGTATTTATGGGATATATACAATTTGCGAATTTTATTAATGAATCGATTGAAATAAAAGGTGAAATATCATATTCAGACAACGAGAGAGAACGCATTAAAAAACAACGCATTAAAAATATTTTCAATAGTCGTTTGATAGTAATTGATGAGGTTCATAATATACGTACTACAAAAATAAACAGCACTCGCAAACCATCGGATTTATTGATGGAAGTAGTTAAATATACAGATAGCATGAAACTACTATTATTATCGGCAACACCTATGTATAACTCATATCAGGAAATCATATGGCTAACTAATTTGATGAATTTGAATGACAAACGTAAAATGTGTAAAATATCAGATATATTTGAACCAGATGGTAATTTCATACCAAATAAAGGTAAGGAACTACTAATTCGGAAGTTAAATGGATACGTTTCATACATAAGAGGAGAGAACCCTTATACATTCCCGTTTCGGGTTTACCCAGATAAGGATGAATCAGCTATATATCCAACAATACAAATGAATGATAAACCGATTGAACCTGGCAAGGAATTGAAATATATTAATGTATTTACAAATGGAATAGGTGAATATCAAGAAAAGGTATATAAAATGTGTATAGAGAACCTGTATAAACGAAGCGAAGATGCAAAGAATGCATTTGAAGATAAGGAATCATTCGGATATTCGATTTTACAAAAGCCATTAGAAGCTTTAAATATTGTGTATCCATCAGACGAATACAATCCAGATGCAACATATACAATCGAAGAGGAAAGCGATCTAATTGTAAATATGATTGGTAAGACTGGATTATCCAATATTATGCAAACCAAACCAAATTTTGAATATAAATCGAATAAATATGGTCGCATATTCAGCCCATCGGAATTGCCAAAATACAGTACAAAAATTGCCAAATTTTGTGAAATAGTTAAACGGTCTGATGGAATTATTCTGATATATTCACAATATATAGACGGTGGTGCTGTGCCAATTGCATTGGCATTAGAAGAAATTGGATTTACTCGTTACAGTTCAGATACAAATGCAAAATCGCTGTTTAATATTGCACCAGTTCCACCAGTTGGATATAATTCAAATATAGCAAATAGTTCACAAGCAAAATACGTGATGATTACAGGCGATTTGACATATTCCCCAAATAATAGTGAAGATATTAAATATTTGAATAGTGAAGAGAACGTCGACGGAAAACTAGTAAAAGTTATAATAATTTCAAAAGCCGCTGGTGAAGGAATTGATTTCAAGAACATCAGACAAGTACACATACTGGAACCATGGTATAATATGAACCGTATAGAACAAATTATCGGTCGTGCAGTACGAAATTTAAGTCACTGTAAATTACCATACGAAAAACGAAATGTTGAAATATTCCTATACTCTACCTTACTTGGAACACAAAAAGAAGCTGCGGATATGTATGTATATCGCCTCGCAGAACAAAAAGCAATTGTTATTGGAAGAGTGACTCGTGTTCTCAAAAATATCGCCGTAGATTGTCTTTTGAATATTGCACAGACCAATTTTACCACTTCTATGTTACAAAAACTTATTAAAAATGTAACCATAAAATTATCTTTATCTAGTGGCGGGACAAAGGAATATGAAATAGGCGACAAACCGCACACAGAAATATGTGATTATATGGATAATTGTGAAATCAAATGTTACCCAAATGAGGTTCTCCCATCCAATGATGAAGTCAAATACGATACATATAGCGAAGAATTCCTAGATGGTAATAACACAATAATAATACAACGTATTCGTAACCTATTTAAGGATAGATATTTTTATACAATCGATGAGATATTTCAGAAAATCAACAAATTTAAAAAATATCCCAAAGAGCAAATATATTCATCGCTTACACGAATGCTAGATAACTCAAACGAATATGTTACTGATAAATATGGACGATTGGGAAATATAATTAATAATAACGACACGTATTTATTTCAACCAGTCGAGATAACCGACTTAAACGCATCTGTATACGAAAGGATCGTTCCAGTTGATTTTAAACATAAAAATATATCTATTGAAATACAAAAAAGAAAACGCATAGCAGACAATAGTAATAATTACAAATTAATTGTTGAGAACCTAACCGATATATTCAATATGGCGTTATCCTCTGGCGACTCGGATGATAATTGGTATTCGGGATTTCATATAATAAAAAATCACCTAATTAAAGAGTATTCATTTACGATAGATCGACTAAAAAAACATTTGGTAAACCACATGATTGATAACATGTTGACTGCTGACAAGATTTTAATATTAAATACAATGTACACGAGTGACATAAATGGTACCAGTAGTGAATCGGAAATAGAGAAACTTATACGGAACTATTTCGATGATAATATAATAACAGCTGGAAATGGTAATATAGGGATTAGTTTAACAACGGATAATAAGACTACCCGAATCTACCATCCATCGGATAGCGGATGGATTGAAGCACAATATGTAGAAACAGCAAATATAATACGTTCAACAGAATATAGGATAAAATACGTATTTCAAAAACAAAAATTAAACGACGTTATTGGCTTCACCGCATGGTTTGAAAAAGGAACACGCAGACGAGAATATGTATTTAAAACCAAATATCAGAATGCAGAACGAAATAAACTCGGACGAGTAACATGTAGTGCATTGGCAGAATATACACGCCCTATATTAAATTCGCTTGTTGGAGAACCTAACAAATATAATGCAAGTAGTCTTAAGGAATATAAGATAAATACTACAACGAAAGTGTGTATTCTCATTGAAGTTCTGATGCGAGAATTTAACGATAGTAAGAGTGAAAAAATATGGTATATAAATAATGAACGTGTTCTGATTAACAGAATTTATGAGATGCAAGCGTAAAATTGATTTCTTATTATAATATACATATAACAAGATATAAAATGGCACAATTAAATAACGAAAAAATATATGGGGTCTATATTAAGTCAATTCTCAACAAGAAAGTTGTATTATCCATCACTGAGATAGGAAGCAATACGAAGAAAATTCTCGAAGAAAAAATTACATATGGTGTAGAAGGAAAGTGTATAGCAGAGGGATTTATACGACCAGGTTCGGTTAGAGTTATTAGTTATTCATCACCCATTATACACGGAGATGATGTCGAATTCCATGCAGTATTTGAATGTATGATATGTCATCCCGTAGAAGGTATGAAAATAGAATGTGTAAGTAAAACGATAACCAAAGCAGGTATTCACGCAGAGGTTGTGGATATGAACGAGGTTGTTCCAGTCGTAGTATTTATCGCACGCGATCATCACAACACAGACAAATATTTCAACACAGTGAAGGAGAACATGGATATTGTCATTAAGGTTATCGGTGTTAGATACGAGTTAAATGACCCATATATATGTGTAATTGGGCAATTGATAGAGAAAACGATAATCCAGGTTAAAAAACCGAGAATAAAAGTAGGAGGAGAAAGTGATTTATTAATATAATAAAAATATTTAGATATAACATTTATTAATATATAATAATGGAATTCGATTTAGAAACGATTAAACGCAAGGTCGAATCACTCGCTAAAATTAATCAGATAGATATATTGCGTATTCTCAAGAATAGTTCAGGAATTAAAATAAATGAAAACAAAAGTGGTGTTTTCGTGAATTTATCTTTTTTACCGAAACAGACAATAGATGAGATTATTCAATATATTCAATATATTCAGGAACAGGAAACAGCATTACAATTGATCGAATCACAAAAAAATGCTTTTAAAAATGAGTTTTTTAAAGAAGAAACGATAAATTATTCTGACCGATAATAAACAAAATTGACATATTTGATATTTTTTATTGAATATAGTGACTTGAGTAGTTTACAAGCATTGATAAATCTGTTATTTCCGAACATCCAGTTAAATCCAAAGTATGAACATTGCCAAGCATTGATACATCAGTTATTCCACTACAATATGATAAATCCAAAGTATGAACATTGCCAAGCATTGATACATCAGTTATTTCCGAACATCTTGTTAAATCCAAAGTATGAACATTTCCAAGCATTGATACATCAGTTATTCCACTACAATATGATAATTTCAAAGTATCTACGTTTCCAAGCATTGATACATTAGTTATTTGTTTACAATATGATAAATTCAAGGTATGGACGTTTCCAAGCATTGATACATCTGTTATTTGTTTACAATATGATAAATTCAAAGTATCTACGTTTCCGAGCATTGATACATCAGTTATTCCTGTACAACCTGCTAATTTCAAAATACTCGCGTTTCCTAACATTGACACATTTGTTATTAGTCCACACCAACTTAAATCCAAAGTATGAACATTTTCAAGCATTGATACGTCCGTTATTTCTGAACATCCATTTAAATTCAAAGAATAAACGTTTCCAAGCATCGATACATCTTTTATTCTTATACAACTATATAAATCCAAAGTATGCACGTTCCCAAGCATTGATACATCCGTTAGTCCTCTAAAACATGATATTTTCAAATTACGAACTTTTCCAAGCATTGAAATATCGATTATTCCGATGCAACTAGATAATTTCAGAGTATAGACGTTTCCAAGCATCGACACATCTATTATTTCCGAACAACAACATAAATTCAAGTCATGGACGTTTCCGAGCATTGATACATCAGTTATTCCTTCACACCAACTTAAATCCAAAATATGAACATTTCCAAGCATTGATACATCTGTTATTTGTTTACATGACGATAAATTCAAAGTATACACGTTTCCAAGCATCGATACATCTGTGATTTTTTTACATCCCACCAAATCCAAAGTATACACGTTTCCAAGCATTGATACGCATGTTATTCCTTTACACCAAGATAAATTTAAAGTATGGACGTTTCCAAGTATCGATACATCAGTTATTCCATAACAATATGATAAATTCAAAGTACCAACGTTTCCAAGCATTGATACATCAGTTATTTTGTCACAACCCGCTAGATTCAAGGTACGGATATTTCCCAACATAGATACATCAGTTATTCCTTCACACCAACTTAAATTCAAACTATGTATGTTTTTTAGCATTGATACATTTGTCAATCCTTTACATTTTGATAAATGCAATGATAATTGTCTATTTGGATATTCTATTTGTGATAATATTTCATTTCGGAATGATTCACCATTCTTATCGTCTGATGCAAATAATTTCGAACTTTCTTTATTTAGATTTAAATATTGATATTTATATCGAGAACATTTCATTTTTTTTGATGTTGTTAGTAATGATCTAAAATCATTTCCAGATAAAAATCTTCCGACCTCATATATCATATCTTCTGGTAGTGAATTCATTTTATAATATTGTTTGTATTTTTTTTGTATATTATGAATAATGTATATGATAATCAATTTTATAAAATATTCATTTTTCTATCCTGCTCATTAAACATTCAATATATAAACGTTTCCAACCATCAATACATCTGTTATTCCGATACAACCTGCTAATTCCAAATTACGAACTTTTCTGAACGTGACATAGCTAGATTACTATATTCAAATAAATAATAAATTCACTATGTTATCATAATAAATATTACAAATTGGATTAGAGATAGCTCGATATTAAATATAACGTCAATGTCTGGAATATACCATAAAATGTTTGTAAATTATTCATTCGACACACCTGAAAAAATCGATTTATTAAATAAATATATGTATGTAAAGGCGAAACCTATAATCGTATCGGATACAAAAGCATTCGCAGTAGAATCTAAACCCGTGGTTCAATCTGAAAAAAATGATATCTATTACCCAGAAAAGAAGGATATGTTATTTTGGTGTCTTTATATTGCTAAAAATGGAATGCAATCATATAATACTATATCTCATGGATATAGCAACATTGAAATGGAAGAGAAACATAAAATAATGGAGTTTATAAAAAGTCAACCAAACCGATTAAAAAATACAAATGTGAAAATAACAAATATAGCAGCACAAGAAATAATGTCAGATATTGTTACAAATGTATCATTGAGTATCTCTACTCTAGTAGCAATGTCTGTATTTTACAACGCTAGAATTATATTGACTAAGAATAATAAGTTTTATATCAATATATGTCCAATTGAAGAATATGAAAACACATTTATTTTTCATAAGAATTCAAATGGAGATTATGGTGTTGATATTTGCACAACAGAATTAAAAATTCAGCAAATTGAGGCAAATCAACTATGTTTACATAGATTCGATAAACCATTAGATGCTATATCTAATTTTTCAGTTGAGGAATTAAAAAAATTGTCTATCAAACTAGGCGTAGACCATAGCATTAAATATAAAAAGAATGAACTATATCAAGAAGCAACACGACGATGTTTATGGTAAAATTGATTAGATAAACAATATTAAAATAATATGTAAAAATACTATATATGGAAAAGGAAGCGAAAGCCACAAAATCGGATGGCAATCGCCGTTTAGAATTGCTAGTCGATCATTATTTAGAGAGTAATCCATTTAGCGGTCGTCCCGACGGCAAGATAAATGAGGTTGAGATAAGATTTGGCACAGATGCAAGAAAGAATAAAATAACACAAATTGATTACGAAAATGTAGTGAAACGATTATACCAATGTGGATTCAAAACAGATAATCCCGATGGTATGCACTCACTGCGCGTATTTCATGAATATACAGACAAAGTATCGGGAAATTCTATAATGTCTAATATTCGCGGTGAAATCATCGGAATTGATTTAATACAGGAATATTGTAGAACCAATAGTATACAGAAAATACTGGATATGCCATCGTCGACTAATGATAAGGTTATATTCACACAAAAAACTCGACCTAAGACAGAGGACGGTGTTACTATTGAGGCTGCCGATTTCAGTGACTTTAATATCCGTATCGCATATCAATTAGAACAGATATTCACAGCTCGTTCCCCTATTATACGCGGAATCATACAAAAATGGAGTGACGCAAAGAAGACATTTCGTCATATGAACCGAGTTCGTTTCTACCATGATACTCTACCATTCTTCGCCGATATAAGTGTTGTGCGTAAATCAAAAACAACTAACAGGGGTATACCTATGAAATTTTATACTATCCAAGATGCAGGAGTCCTTACAAACCCAGAATCATATGAAATAGAAATGGAAGTAGATAATAGCAAAATCGGTATAGGAACAGAATATAATACTAATAAAAAACTAATTGATGTAGTTCGTCAAGGAATACGAATTGTTATGGGGGGTATCCAAGGAACTAATTATCCTATATCTTACGTAACAAAAAGTGAAATTCAAACAGAGTATATGCGACTTTTGTATGGGGATAAATACCAACCAGGTTGGGTTCTCCCCCAAAATTTCGTAGGACCGTCTTCAATGACATTGCAAATGCAAAATATAATGGAATTTGATGCAAACTCGAATTTACCTAATATACGTAAAAATTATACAGTAACTGATAAAGCAGATGGAGAACGAAAATTATTATTTATTAACAGTAAGGGACTTATCTATATGATTGATACAAATATGAATGTAATATTCACTGGTGCTAAAACTACAAACGCAGAGTTTTTCGAGAGTCTATTGGACGGTGAGCATATTAAAAATAACAAACATGGTGATGCAATTAACCTATATGCTGCATTTGATGTATATTATATTAACAAGAAAAGCACACGCGAATTTGCATTTTATAATAATAATGATATATCAGATGTAGAGGCTAACAAACAAAAATACCGTTTGAATTTACTTAAACAATTTGTAGAGCATTTGAAGTTTGCCAGCGCGTGTGATTTCACAGTTAAATGTAAAATATTCTATAGTGACACGGCGAATATTACGATATTCCAATCTTGTTCTACAATTCTTTCGGATATTAAGGATGGTATATATGAATATAATTCGGATGGACTAATATTTACACCCTGTAATACTGCAGTTGCGAGTGATAGAGTAGGGGTAGCAGGGAAGTTAACAAAACCTTTGTGGACGCATTCGTTTAAATGGAAACCTGCTGAATTTAATACTATTGATTTCCTAGTATCACTTAAGAAAGACAAGAATGGAAAGGACGAAATACATAATATATTCCAAGATGGTCAAAATGTACAGGATAATAAGAATATTATTCAGTATAAAACACTTACATTGAGATGCGGATTTGACGAGTTGGATCGCCGCCATGGATTTGTAAATCCATACGAAGATATCATTCAGAATAAAGTCATTGAATACGACACCACTAATAATCGCGACCGATATAAACCAGTTCCATTTCAGCCGACAAACCCAGTTGACACGAACGCGTCTTCTGCCAATATAATCTTAGTCGAAGATGGTGTTAAAGAATTGAATATGTTTACTGTCGAGGGTGAATACTTTGAAGAGGATACGATCGTCGAGTTTAGTTACGACACCTCAAAACCAAGTGGTTGGAGATGGACTCCATTGCGAGTTCGTTATGACAAGACAAGTGAATTAAAGAGTGGACTCAAGAATTATGGTAATGCATACCATGTGGCGAATAGCAATTGGCAATCTATACATAATCCAATCACCAAAGAAATGATAAGTAGTGGTTCGGGGATACCAGAATATATGGAGGAATCCAGTGAGGAAGGTAGCGGAGCGGCAAACGAAGGTATATATTATAACCGTATAGGGAATGAGACTAATCTAACAAGGGGTCTACGCGATTTCCACAATTTATACGTAAAAAATAAACTAATCACTAGTGTAGCAAATAGGAATGATACCCTAATAGACTATGCAGTGGGTAAAGCAGGTGATTTGAGTAAATGGAATAATGCGAATTTATCATTTGTATTTGGTATTGATATTTCATACGATAATATACACAATCGCTTAGATGGAGCGTGCGCCAGATATTTGCGCGACAGAGCAACCCGAAAGAATACACCCGCTGCATTGTTTGTGAACGGTGATAGTGGACTAAATATACGCAGTGGAGAGGCTTTTAAGACGCAAAAAGATAAAGAGATTATTCGCGCAGTGTTTGGTAATGGTCCGAAAGACGCGAAATTTCTAGGACAAGGTGTTTACAATCAATATGGTAAAGGTGCAAGAGGGTTTAATATTAGTTCATGTCAATTCGCACTCCATTATTTCTTGGAAAATAAAGCGAGTATGCACCGTTTCTTGCGAAATTTGACAGAATGTACTGCGGTAAATGGTTATTTCATAGGCACATGCTTTGATGGGAAAACAATATTCCAACTATTACGAGACAAGAATGAAGGTGAGTCGTTTACAATAATGGACGGAGATCGCAAAATGTTCGAACTCACTAAAATGTACTCACAAACTGGTTTCCCTAGTGATGAGTCTTGTCTCGGGTTTCCTATAAATGTATACCAAGAGACCATAGGAAAGACCTTCCGTGAATATCTAGTAAATTTTGAATATTTCACACAGATGATGGGTAATTATGGATTTGCACCAGCTGAAAGAATAAAAGGACTCCCTGACGGAACAGGGTTATTCGGCGAAATGTTCTCCGCTATGGAAACGGAAACACGTATGGACTCAAGAAAGATATCAGATTATAAGAATGCACATCTTATGACTAGCAATGAAAAACAGATTTCATTTATGAACCGATATTTCGTATTCCGAAAAACTCATAATGTGGATGCTGAAAAGATTTATAAAGCAGTAAATAACACAACCATTGAAGAAATGGAAATAGTTCCAGAACCAGAAAAACCCAAGGTGAAGAAAACAGGTAAAAAAGTTGTCATTATAGGAAAGCCTATTATTTACAAATCTAAATGATATAAACCGTTACCATAAAATATATATACTTTATGCTATATATATTATTACCAGTAGTAAATATTTCAATTATAAATAATTTAGAATGTATTACGTCAGATACAGTTCCAAAACCATTCATATCAAATTCATTATCTTTTTTTTTGTATAGCATTAAAAATCAAATCAGTAAATACGGCGATGAATGGGAAGAGTTCCGTAAATATACAAATCCATATGAATATATAAATAGTAATGTGCCTACTCGCTCCAAATGTGTATCAAAATATAAACCCTTATCTAGGTCTTATTTCAAACTATTGGAAATAATGTTTTTATTTGACTTATATACACCCAATAATGGTAGTGCATTCGAGAGCGCAAATGTAAAATTACAAAATGCAATACCGATTTCGAGTTTTCATTTAGCAGAAGGTCCAGGTGGTTTTATTGAAGCCATTGCGAATATCAGAAAAAATCCAAATGATAAATATATCGGAATGACAATATTAGACGACGCGAATGATTGGAACATACCTGCTTGGAAAAAGAGTGACTTATTTTTAAAGAACAATCCGAATGTTTTTATTGAAAATGGTGCTACTGGAACAGGTGATATTCTATGTATACAAAATTTCAAACATTGTATTGACAAATATGGATCGTCAATGGACTTGATTACAGCGGATGGTGGTTTTGATTTTTCAACTGGATTTAATTCACAAGAGATCAATATAATAAAACTTTTATACGGACAAATATGTTATGCATTATGTTTACAAAAACATAATGGAAATTTCATATTAAAAATATTTGATTGTTTCATGAACCATACAGTTGATTTGTTGTATATCCTTTCCTCGTTTTATCAAGATGTCTATATTACCAAACCAAACACAAGTCGATATGCGAATTCAGAAAAATATATTGTTTGTAAGAAGTTTATATTTACATCGAATGTGGGATTTGTAGCGAAATTAACTTCATGTTTCATCGACGTTTTGAATAGCAATACTCCAATTTACAGGTTTCTGAATTACCCGATTGCATCCCATTTTATAAATAAAATAGAAGAATTCAACGCTATATTCGGTCGCCAACAGATTGATAATATTCAACAAACTATATCACTTATAGATACTAAAAATAATCATGATAAAATAGAATCTTATATACGAAATAATATTCAAAAATGCACAAACTGGTGTATTACTCACAATATACCACATAATATATTGACACGCAATTCTTGGGAATAAAAAAAAGTTTA
>Ga0208770_1000987_pt1 | contig 15398 bp, 26 predicted proteins | sample AntAceMetag02UK9_FD_184771 | JGI IMG/M metagenome (GOLD analysis project Ga0208770, IMG submission 184771) | Saline lake microbial communities from Ace Lake, Antarctica - Antarctic Ace Lake Metagenome 02UK9 (SPAdes) (version 2) | ecosystem: Environmental > Aquatic > Non-marine Saline and...
GGGCGAGGGTGGAATCATAGCCATGCGGGTTCCTGGCTACCCCACGATAAACACGGACGCCAACGCCAGGATATGGCTGAGATGGAACAAGGAATACGAGACCATGAGCCTGGCCGACATAGACCAGGCCTCGAAATTCAAGGGACGAACAGTTATAGTGACCCCAACGGCAGAGGGATTGAATTCCATAGTGGCCACACCACTGGGAGAGAAATACGTTTACGAGATAACGGCCAACGCACTGCAGACTGTGTTGGACGGCAAACAGATCAAGAGGGTGGACATCAGCGCCGTGGTCGAACTGGCCATCGCTGTGCTGATAGGTGTAATGATAATAGTGGCCACAAGATTCTTGCCTTACTGGGCGATAGGCATAACACTGGCCGTGCTGTACAGTGGTACGGTGTATGCCTCATACCTCGTGTTCCACAGGTACTCGTTGTTGGGAGATGCCAGTTGGGCAGTGATAACACTGACAGTGGTGGGATTCCACGCCGTGTTCAACAGGTTCATCCTGGAGTTCCAACAGAAACAACAGATCAAGCGACAGTTTGGCGGGTATGCTTCTCCGCAAGTGGTAAAACTGTTGCAGGTAAATCCAAATCTGGTAAAACAAGGTATTAAAAAAGAAGTTTCAATCTGTTTCTCAGATTTGAGAGGATTTACTCCACTGGGAGAATCATTTGGAGATGATGTGCAAGGGTTGACTCGAGTAATGAATGGATACATGGATGCCATCACACAACCTGTGTTAGAGGCCAACGGCATGATAATCAAATACATCGGTGATGCCAGTATGCACATCCACAATGCTCCTATGGATGATCCAGATCATCCACGCACAGCAGTTCAAACAGGATTAGCAATGTTGAGAGCTGTGCAAGAGTTCAACAAAAAATTAACAGCCACAGGTAAACCTGCAGTGGGAATGGGTGCTGGCATCAACACAGGATTAGGCTACATTGGTGAAATGGGTAGCACACAGCGACATAGTTATGATGTGTTGGGTGATGCTGTGTCTACCACTGCCAGATTGGAATCACAGTGCAAGAACTACGGAGTGTTGTTGATAGTTGGTCCAGAAACCTATCGCAGAACTCAAAAAGATTTCTTTTATCTTAAGTTGGATGATCTTGCTGTGAAAGGTAAAACTGTGGGATTGGATATCTACACGGTGCTAGATTTAAATGCTGTAGAATATAGTAATGATAAAAAAACACACGATACTATGCATGATGATTATAGGAATCAAAAATTCGATGAAGCTATTGCTAAATGTAAAATATTAAAAGGCAAGTTTGATGGTCAAATGGACAAGTATTACAAGATGTGGATCGAACGTTGCGAATTTATGAAAACACAAACTTTGCCCAAAGATTGGAATAATGTGTTTATTGCCACTACAAAATAATCTAAAACGTAAATCCTCTTACACTTGATAAATAAATGTATGAAAATTTACATGATTACAAATATAATTAATCATCATACCTACGTTGGAATGACTTCTAAATCTTTAGATGTTAGATGGTGCCGGCACAAAGCAGATGCTCGAAGAAATAAACCTTTTGTTTTACACAAAGCGATACGTAAATATAGGGAAGAAAATTTTAAAATTAAATTATTAGAAGAATGTAACGTGACCTCTATGGAAGAATTAGGAGAAATAGAGAAAAGTTATGTTGCTAAACTTAATCCAGAATATAATATGACCCTTGGAGGTGAAGGACATACTGGTATATCTATGAAAGGAGAAAAAAACGGAATGTTTAATAAGAAACATACTAAAGAATCTAAAGCTAAAATGAGTGCTAATCGTAAAAGAAAAGGCAGTCGTCCAGGAAAATTAAATCCACGTTTTGGAAAACCCGGGACATTTAAGGGCAAATACCATACAGAAGAAACAAAAATTAAGATGAGAAAGCCTAAATCGGTTCCTCGTCAACGAGTAAGTTGTGAATTTTGCAAAAAAGAAGTCACTATTAACACCATTGGACAACATAAAAAAGCCTTTCATACTAAAAAAAATAATTGAAAGTAACCGCAGGTTGCACCGAACACCACAGGCAGTTCCTGGAGTCATACTACGGGGGTGATTGGAAGGAAGCCATCAAGAGGTTGGACACGGCCGTGACAATGCATCCTGAGATGGGGCAGTACTACGCCAACATGAGGGATAGGTTGCGATCCGGCAGGCCCGCGGATTGGTCCGGCACATACAGGGCCACTACAAAATAGTTCTTATAATTGCTTCTGCCAGTGTGCTGGCCATTGGGTGTTATCTGATTGTTCATTTACGGCCACGACTTCTGTGATCATCTCAGGTGTTTCATCCCAACAACAGTCGTCACGAGAAACACAGTTACTTTCAACATAGACCTTTTCAGTTTTCTTTTTGTCTTGGTACATTGTGTTGTTTCCTTTTGTAAATAATTGCTTGTAAATTTACTTATAGTAAACTTATACTGAAAACCACGGAAAATCAAGTCATATGATGTAAACGATGTAAATGTTTTGTAAATTTAAATTTACAAGATTTACAAAATGTGGATGGGCTATTTCTTCTTGGGTTTTTCTTTGTGCTCGAGGATCATGTTCAACTTCTGGGTCAGACGTATCATATCGTTGTCCAGCATACGTATCCTGTCGATCAGTCCTATCAGGGTCTTGTTGGCCTCACCCAGCACGGGCTTGATCTCCTTGGTCACCCATAACCATACGTAATATATGAAGTATCCCAGACCGAACGCGGCCACTATGGGGAATCCGAAAGACTTGATCGCTTCCGCCAGTTCTACCGTGATCATCTAATACTCTCCATTTTTTGAAAGTAATTACTTTTAATAGTTTTGTTGTGTGCTTTTAGGTGCATTGCCATTCCATTTATCTTTACATTTATACCACAAACCTCACAAGGTTTAGTAGGATATACTTTACCCATTTGTCCTTGACTCATACGCTTTCTTGCTTCTGCACTTGGTTTACTTCTTTGAACTTGTTTAGGAGTCTTACCTCTTTTAGATAACGCATTTTGTAAAACTCTTTTGTCAGTTTTGGTAGTCAATCCTTTGTTCCAAGGAGTTCTGCCTTTAGTAAGAGCACTCATCTTTTTTCTTGTTGCATCACTTATATTTTGAATACCATCACCTCCGTCAGTTTTGTTTCTAAGTATACCTGTGCCCATGTCTTTTCTGCCATATTGTCTTATAAGTTTTACTTCTAAATCAAGCGCCTGTTGTTCGATCAAATTATCTTGAATAATATTGATTCTGTTTTTGTCTAAAGGCTTGTATGGTCTTTTTGAATATGCTCTGAATCCTGTTCCTTTTCCAATATAATAAGGTGTACCATCTGTTCTTAGATACTCATATACATAATATTTTTTAATCTTTTCTAGAATCATTTTTCCCTTCCGATGCGGCCAATCTGTCCACGTTGGGCCTGACCCCTGACACGTGTGACAGCAGTGTGTCTATCTTGACCAGGTCGTTGTTCATGGTCTGCACCCTGTTGTCCAGGGCCTGGATTATGTTCTTGAGTCCGTTCACTGAACCGGTCACCGTGGCCAGTATGAACTTGAGGATTATGAATATGAACACACCAGCCGCCAGTGCGCCTGCTATGGGGAAACCCACCTCTGATACGAAAGTCAAAAAATCCATAATGTACGTGTATTTACCAACTCAGAGTGATGCGGTTATTCTGTAAATACTTGCATGAATTACACCATGTTGATGATCGCATGCATGACCTTGGAAGTCTGCACGGCCATGTTCGATGACACCAAGTTCAGTGACTATGACACCTGTTACGAGGCCTCGAGATCCGTGGTCGGCTTCATGCAGGAGACATACCCCGAATCGGCAGGTGAGGTGTATTGCCTGACAGACCAGGAACTGGCAACGTACAAGGAATACATAGACCAGGGTGGCGAACCCCAACTGACCAACCCCGAATTACCAGAAACAAACATCTAGTTGACATCTTATCGTTTCGTAGTACAATAGTACTATGATTCACGCGATGATAGATCTGGAGACACTCTCCACAAAACCCAACGCAACAATACTGACCATAGGTGGTGTGAAGTTTGACGCCTACACAAGAGTAGAACCTTCTCAAGGACTGTACCACAGGATCGACGTGGACTCACAGGTTGCCATGGGCAGGGACGTCATGGACGAGACCGTTGAATGGTGGGGCCGACAGGCGGAGGACGTCAGGGAAGAAGCACTGGGAGACGACGACAGGATCGATCTGAAATACTTCATCAAGCAGTTGAACAAATGGTGTGTGGGGGTGGACGTGTTCTGGTGCCAAGGTCCGTTGTTCGATTATGCCATACTACAAAATTTCTACGCACAGATGCAAGTGCCCGTACCATGGAACTTCTGGCAGATAAGAGATTCGAGGACGCTGGGCAGTCTGGTACCACGTGATCCCAACGAGAAGAGGACTGGACTACACAACGCACTGGATGACTGCTACTTCCAGGCAAGGAAAGTGCAACAGATATTCCAACAGTTGGACATCAGGAATGACAGATATTAAGACCCTCTACATAAAGATAGCCACACGCATCATGCGGTATTTTAGATTTGACCTACAACTGCATTTCTTCTGGTCACTGTTCTTGACATTACTGGCAATATTCTGGCAACCATTGATATACCTAGGGCTTGTAGCAACTATTGTGAAAGAAGCACTGGACCTCTGGACCAAAGGACACTGGAGTTGGGACGACTTCTGGTTCGGGTTTGTTGGATGGGTCATCGGGGTGTATGTTATATTGGAAGTCCTATGAAATGGTATACCATACAAGATCTTTACACCGTAGAAAAATACAAAATCCAACACAGTAAAACGCCAACCACAAAATGGGTACGTTTACCATGTGTTTACAAAATCAAAATAAACTCGAAAGTCGTACACGTGGGCAGGTCCGACACATGTAGGAAACACGGTGGTGCTGAAAAAGTCAGGAAGGCCCTGGTAAATCTCCTGGGACTGTGGGAATACAATCCGTCTGTGACAAAAACAAAGATATGGGATCAAATAAGGTTGCAACATAGACCAAATTCTAGTAATATAAGGATAGGAATACTAGAAACCAATGACATCGGAAAAACCTATCTACAAGAAGCCCTTTGAACCCATAGACAATTACAAAGAATCTACCTGGGTTGGAAACAGCACACCCATATTCGAGGACGGACACACAGCGGTGTTCAAAGATCGATATCCTTGTGTTGACGGACACCTGCTTTTCATAGCAAAGGAAAACACAGCGGAATACATAGGTAAGTCATACAGCCTGGCGTTCCAGTGGGGACAAGACAGGATCAAGGAAGGCAAGATGGATGGGTTCAATGTGGGACAGAACATCGGCAAGTGTGCGGGGCAGACCATATTCTGGCCACACATACACTTCATACCTAGGAAGGATGGGGACAGCGAGAAACCAGGCGGCATAAGACACGCACACCTGGGAGTGAAACACAAGAATCATTACTGATGAAAACAAAAAAGAAAAAGAAGATCAACGCAGAGCCAATATTCGTTTCTCCCGACGGTGGAGAGACTGTGTACCAACAATTACCAGACGGCAACCGTGTCCTGGTGGAGCAGTCACAGAAGGCCAAGGACGAGGAGACCGCCTACGAGGAAGCAGAAATGGTGGGAGTGGAAGCCATCGAGCTCCGGAGGAAATACCCCACACTCAAGAAAGCATGGGATCAATACCGTGTCATATGGCGTTTAGTCAACGATAATGACTGATATGTACAACTATTCCAACTTCAATTTTACCAGCAGTGTGCAGGCTTCTGTGTGCGTCTAAAGGGGTGATTAAATAGTATTATGACCAAGTATGTGAGCATAATAGGCAACGGTGAAAGCAGGAGGGGATTCGACATCTCGCCATTGAAATCATTCAGCACGGTAATTGGTTGCAACGCAATCTACAGAGATTTCATCACGGAATACCTGGTGTGTGCAGACAAGCATATGTGCCAACAAGCTGTCAACGCCGTTGGTAAAGGAACATCGGTATACACCCGAGACAACTGGGCGAGTCAATTTGCAAATTGGCCTAACGTGAAAGAATTTCCAAAACTGCCCTACAGCGGAGACAAGAGACAGGATGAACCATTCCATTGGGGCACAGGACCTTACGCAGGTGTGCTGGGACTGACCTTCAAGCCCAAGGCCATATTCATGATAGGGTTCGATCTACACCCCTTGGAGAAGGACAAGATCAATAACATGTACACAGGTTCCGATGGATACAAGTACATCAAGAGACCTGTGGATCCCAGTTACTGGATCTATCAGTTCCACAAGTTGATGGGATACTCTGATCCTGACACAAGATGGATAGTGGTGAACCATGATCGTTGGGAAATGCCAGAGGAATGGAAAAAACATGGTAATGTTTTCCAGGAGACATACGACGGCATGGCCCGATTCATCAACAAGCAGTTGACAAAAAAGTAATCTCGTATAAAATTGTTGTATGACTAGACCTATGGTGGAACACCTGATGGTGCAACAACAACTGAGAGCACCACACAAAAAGTGGAAACACATGGTGGCTGTCATGTGCTTGAATCTAACATACAGGAAACACGTAAAGATAATCTTACCACGACTTTTCAAGAGATATCCCAATCCCCAAGCGTACCTGCGTGGCAGATTGAAGACACAGCAGGAGATGTTGCGGCCACTGGGCATGTGGGAAGTGAGATCCAAGAGACTACGCAAGATGTCCGAACAGTACCTCACATGGGACAAGAAGGAAGCCAGTGACCTACACGGCATAGGCAAGTATGGATCGGACAGTTACCAGATATTCTTCCACGATCACATACCACCCAACGTCGAGGACAAGGAACTGAAGAAATACATTGACAAACTCTTAGGATAGTTTATAATAGTGATATGTTTGAAAAATACAAAGATGGAGATCTTATCACTCTTAAACTGGCTTCTGGAGAGGAAGTCATTGCAAATTACAAAGGCGGAGCAGACTCTTACATCAGTATAGAGAAAGCACTTGTGCTGATGAACGGTCCACAGGGCCTTGCGTTTGGTACATTTTTCTCCACTGCCAATCAGGTTGAAAAGATAGACATATCCAAGACACACGTGATATCCATCGCAATGGTCAACGACAAGATAGAGGGCGAGTACAAGAGGATATTCTCCAAGGTGGTCGTTCCCGACAAACCGAAGATCATCGTATAATGTCACACTTTGGGAAACACAGCAAAAGCATAGAGACACTGATAGACGTCACGGAAGCCATGCTACACGTCATGGAAGACAAAGGCATAGATCCAGAGAAGGTGTCCAAGAGCACCGAGTTCTCTGTGTTGATACATTTTTTAAAGAGCATCATCGATGGCGAGTTAAATATCCCAAACGAACTCACAGACACCATCAGGGAGAAATCCGCGGAATTTGGATTTGAACTGGACAACATAAAAAAGAGGTTAAACTAATGGCATACTATTCGACTAAAACATACGGACACCAGATAGGACTATCTGCTGTGTTCAGACAACCTAATGCAGATCACTCACACTGTTCATTACTACATGGTTACAGTCTGGGTTTCAAATTCACATTTGGTTGTGATGGACTAGACGACAAGAACTGGGCCGTGGACTTTGGCGGACTACGAGAGTTAAAAGGTTGGCTGGAAGATATGTTTGATCACAAACTCGTGCTGGACAAGAATGATCCACACATGGAGACATTCAAGGATCTACAAAAGAAAAAATTGTGTGAGATACGAGTACTAGACGGAGTGGGAGCAGAGAAGTTTGCCTACCATGCCTGGGAAAGAGCAGACAACATGATCCGTGAATTCACCAACAACAGATGCTGGTGTGAGAGTGTGGAATGCATGGAACACGGTGCCAATAGTGCAATCTACCAACGGTAATAAATTCCTATTTGAACTGGTAAGGGTAGGACTCAACGACAGGGCCTATTACATACAGACCTACGACACACCACTAGGCAAGAGATGGATAGAAGCACTAAAGGACAACCTCAAACAAAAGAGGATACTAGAGAAGAACTTCTGTTTCTTGGGATGGGCTGATTCAAAGAGGAATATAACCCACTTGGTCAAAGAACTGAACAAGTCAGTGGAACAGATAAACTCATTCACATTCGATCCACCATACGAAAAGATACATCCGTTTGTTGCAGATGATTTCCAATACAGCAGTAGCCTTCCCATAGGCAAAGCGGTCAACGGAGATGTGAAAGTAACACCTGGCAAGAGACTCAAACACGAGGCGTGTAATCTACTGCACAGGTATTTCGAGGAACTGCAAGGTACAGCATGGGACATGTCAAAATACTACAAACAAGCAGACTATGAGACCAAATATGCTATCAGACAACTCAACAACCTATGTCATGAGATCGAAAGCTGGGTGAATTCAGACAGGAAGAAAGCAATAGAACCGGAATGGATGAGGCCTTCTCAGATAACAACATTCCTAAATGCGCCTAGGTATGATTTACACCAAGAAGACTTTGAGCTTTTCAAACAGAACAGGTACGACAGAGACTTGGGAGGGGTGTACCTACACTGGTCGCAGGTGGGCAAGACGTTGTATGAAGTTTTCAGGGATGAACACGCACCAAAAATGACAGATGCATTGTGTTCAGAGATCAATCACCAGAAATATTACTCGGGAGAATTTGACATAGAATGGGGAGCCACTATAACGGAGGATCACCATGATTTTAAAAAAGAGGAGATGGACGAGTACCGTGCATGGCTCAAGGACAACAACTACGATTGGGAGGATCCCAAGCTGTCACTGGGCTACATCAAGATTGGACAGGTGGACCTGCAGAGGACTTTCGGAGCCAGTGCAACATTCAAGGAAATATACGAGACCATGTCAAATAATTTAAATATAACCAGCATCAAGACAATGTCAAACAGGACCATAGAGTGTGCGTACCCATACACATTAGACAGTGATGACTGGAGGCAGATACAGATGGAAGGATTGAAAAAAAGGTTATGAATCACGTAGTATGCGTTAAGTGGGGTAACAAGTATCCTTCACAATATGCCAACGTGCTGAACAGCATGGTCAAACGACACACCACAGTGCCTTTTCAATTCCATTGTCTCACAGATGATCCCGCAGGATTAGATCCGGAAATAAATGTAATAAAGCTACCAACTGACCCATGGATCAAATCATGGTGGAGCAAACTATGGATGTTCTCTCCGGAGATGCCTATCAAAGGAAACATTCTTTACTTTGATCTGGATGTTGTGATTTTTAACAACATAGATAATTTATTCACACACGAGCCTGGCAAGTTCAACATCATAAGGGATTTCAACAGATGTAGGGTCAAGGACTGGTCACTGTCAAACTCCAGCTGTATGCGTTGGGAGGCTGGAACCATGGACTACCTATGGAACGAGTTCAAGGACAGGTCAGCACAGATAATGCAACAGAATCACGGAGACCAGGACTGGATAACCAAGAGGGCCAAGGATGACATCACCTGGTTCCCAGACGAATGGATACGATCATACAAGTGGGAGATGATCGGGTTGAAGAACCCTAAACTGCTGTCCAAGGATGGCAAATGGTTCTATAATAGACCAACAAAAGTAGAACCTGGCAACAACGTGGCTGTGTTCCATGGTAAACCTAACCCAGAAAATTCAGCTGATCCTTTTGTGACGGAGAACTGGAAATGAAAATAGGCATAACAGGAACTACATCAGGAATAGGCGAAACTATAAGACAGATGCCTTACGAGTTTATAGAGTTTAATAGAAACGACGGTGACATACATGACGTTGAATTAGTCTATAAAAAATTAAAAGACTGTGATGTTTTTATCAACAATGCATGGGACAATAATTGCCAGACAAAGCTACTTAAATTCTTTTTTGACAAATGGACTGGCCTGCCAAAGAAAATCATATCTATAGGAAGTTCAGTTTCAACATACACACCATCTGGTACTGGATACAGCGATTACGTTGACCTTAAAAGAGAACTAAGGACAGCACACTGTGATATTGTTAACCTCAAAACAACACAGTGCAAATCATATCTCATTAATCCTGGTGTTACAGACACAAAAATGACCGGGTCTCGTAATTGCAATAAAATGTCAACACAAGACGTTACTGGCATAGTCAAGTTTGTGTTGGAGAATAAGTTGTACATACCGGAGATATATTTCTATGTTGAATAGATACGGTTGGCAATTATACCACTGGCACATAGAACCCAGTTCTAAATGCAGTCTGAGATGTCCTAGATGTCCTAGGCAAGAACATCCTGACATAAGCTGGATGCAGAAGGAGATATCGCTGTCTGAATTCAAGAGAGTATTTACTCACAATATGCTGGAGCAAACACAACGTTTCACAATGTGTGGTGATGTTGGTGATCCCATATATGCCAAAGACTACGTTGCAATAATAGATTACATAAAATCATACAATCCAGAAATACAGATATTCACGATAACCAACGGAAGTTACAAGACAGAGAAATGGTGGAAGGAATTTGCCGGTGTTTCAAACAAACATGACTCCATTAATTTCAGTGTGGACGGTTACGATCAAAAGTCCAACGACATGTACAGGGTAAACAGTAATTGGGACAGTATTATGGCAGGCATGAAAATATGTGCTGACGAAAGTGAGATGTTTGTGAACTGGGCGACTATTGTTTTCAAATTCAACGAAGATCATCTAGAATACATTAAGGGATTAGCGACACAACAAGGGTGTGATGACTTACAGTTGACTTACAGTACAAAGTTTGGCTCCAAGTATGGAGAAGCATATGGTGGAGAAACAGATCCTTTAGAACCGAGTAACAAGTACATCAGCAAGACGCACCGATACGAAAGACATATAGAACATCTATCAGGAAGAATACCGATGAGACTCACATACTTAAAAACCAATTACAAAAAATTCCTAGAAGTAAAGAAACAGTTCACAGGAGATATCATTCCTATGTGTTTAATAGGTAACAGAGGATTATATATGAATGCAGAAGGAACTATTTTCCCATGCAGTTGGACCAGTTTCCCTTACAAAAGTTTAGAGCACAACGGTAAAACAATCAAGTGGGAAGACAGCTTCTTTGTGAAAAATAAACATCTAGTAAATGCCAAAGGGAACAGATCGATCGAAGAGATTCTCAACGACGATGTGTGGCAAATTCTTTTTGATAGTTTTGATAAAAATCCATTTGTTGAATGTTCTCAAAAGTGTGGCAAAGATGTTGTTGATAAAAAATACGGAGTAGGTTACTATACAAACTAATGAATAAAAATTATGGAGCTGTAAAAATCAAAAAAATAAGTCCAAGGATGGACGAGGTACCCGATGACTGCGGATACATGAAACAGTTCGAGTTCAACGTTGACATGAACAGCAACGGTGTCATGGCCGAGTGCATAGAATGGTGCCAACTGAACTGTGAGGGCAAGTGGGGATGGTGGTTCGAGCCCGCGGGAGAGATAGAGAATCCCGCAAACCATTGGGAGGACCAGAACGCACACATGAGCTTTGAAAGGAAACGAGATGCTACGAAATTCTGGATGGCAGTCGGAATCCAGAACAGTGGCAACAAATAGGGATAATTACTAGTATGGCACCATTTGAAATAACAGAACAAGCGAAGAACCAGATAGAAAAATTGCTTGGGAAGAATCCGGACAAGTACGCAGTGAGCCTGGCGGTGTTGGGTGGCGGTTGTGCGGGCTTCAAGTATGAATGGGGTTTCACTGACACACAGGAGTCAGTTGGCAAGGATGATCACATAGAAGATTGGCACACAGGTAAATTCGTCGTGGATGAGGCTTCTATGCTGTACGTGGCAGGAACAAAGATCGACTTCGTTGAAGAAACATTTGGTTCACAGTTTGAGATAAGCAATCCCAACTCAACAGCATCCTGTGGATGTGGCGAGAGTTTTGGTGTCTAATGGACACAGCATTCGTTATAGGTAACGGAGAGTCAAGGAACATCTTCCCAATAGACAATTTAAAAGGTAAAGGCATCATCTACGGTTGCAACGCCATCTACAGGGATCATCCCATGTTGTGTGACCATATCGTGGCAGTGAACCCTCCCATGTACGAGGAATTAGCTCAGTGGCACAACCATGGCAAGGAGTCTCCAAACATCCACGGTCCAGACGACATCAGTTCGTGGAACTACATCTGCGATGGTGATAGTGAGATGGACGTGCCCGAGGGCTTGAAGATATACAGGACATGGAGGGGTGGCGACATCAAGAAGGGTGGCCGGATAAAGACCAATGATTTCTCCCGGGCGAGGGGATCTGGAATGAGTGCCGTGTTGATGGCCGCCGAGTCAGGAATTAAAAATGTTGTGATAATGTCATTCGACATAATGGGAGCCCAGCAATGGGAGATGGAAACACCCAGCAGGATACAGAACAACATCTACAAGAATTCGATCAACTATCCAGACAGGGCCAGCATGAAGGCGTACCTCAAGTACGAATGGATGTACCAACTTAGACAGATAATCAGGAGATTCCCCCGCACCAACTTCCATTTCATCAATCGCAAGGAATACATAGAGGGCAATCCTTTCCTGCGTTGGTACTTCGACCAACCCAACATAAAGTGTGGCATCTACGCTGACCTACAGAGATGGATCACGGGTTCTCGTGATGACATCCGATGGAAACAGTTATAAGGTAGTGGTACTGCTGGCGTCCAGCTGATACACCTTACGCATCTTGACACCCACTGATTGTGCGAACTTCTTGGAATCACAAACACTGCACACATGCTTGTAATCATTGGAGGCACGTGATAGATCAACTTTGCTCTTGGGCCTCATGAATATCTCAGAACAGGCATCGCATTTGAACACATAGATCAGGTTCTTCCTGTGATAATTGTGCATCGTACCTAATTTGCTCTCCCTCTTGTGTAACTTCATCGTTTTTAAGGTTTCTATGAACATATTATTATTTAATAAATACGAGTATCATATTATGGCAAGATTAACGATAGACACAGGAACAGCAGGAAACCCGGCGACAGGCGATACTCTACGTACCGCTATGACCAAGGTCAACGCCAATTTCAACGAATTGTACGATTCGGACCTGTTGGCACTGGTCGGTGGATTGATCAAGACACAGACAACCAATGGTGACATCAAACTCCAACCCAACGGCACGGGAGTCGTTGAAGTGGATCGTATACTTTTCTCAGGTGACGACATAACATCTTTGGTCACTAACGGTTCCATCAACATCACGGCCAATGGCACGGGCAGTGTTGGCATCGAGAGCATAAGCTTCAAGAACAATGTGATAAGTGCAAGTGATTCAACACTGATCACGATACAGGACGGTTTCACCGTGGGACTGGGTGGCATCGCCATCACAGGAATCCTAGACGAAGACAATTTATCCAGCAACAGTGCTTCTGCACTAGCAACACAACAATCTATCAAGAGCTATGTTGATTCACAGATCACAGCAACGAACACACTGACAGTTGCAGACGACACTTCAACGACAATAGACGTGGACCTAGACAGCACACTTTCAGTTGCGGGTGCGTCAAACATATCAACATCGGTATCAGGACAGACGCTGACAATCACTGGGCCAAATTTAAGTTCATATTTACAAAACACAGGCACACAGACCATAGACAATTTGAGTTTCAATGATAACATAATTTCAACCAGTTCAAACGCAGACCTAGAACTAACACCAGGTGGCACAGGAAACGTTGCGGTATCAAGACCACTCGTGATGGCTTCGTTCACGACGACACAGAGGAACACACTCACTGCCGCGAATGGGATGATGATATACAACACCACTACTAACCAGTTCGAGGGTTACGAGAATGGTGCATGGATCAGCCTAAAAGCAGACACGGCTGACGCAGGATAATAAATGGCCCAGGAATTAATCAACCTCGGAGCACTGGCCGATGATGGCACGGGTGACACTATCAGGGGAACCGGCATCAAGATCAACAACAACTTCACCGAGCTGTACGCATTACCATTCGCCCAAACACAATTGGGATTCGTTGAGAATGAAATCAGCTCAACACAGTCAAACGCGGACATAGTGCTGAAACCATCCGGAACGGGTGCCATACTGTTTCCAGCGATCAGGATCAACGACAACAACATAGAAGGCACGAGGACCAACGAGGACCTAATATTGAGGGCCAACGGATCTGGTTCATTGGTCGTAGACGGAATAGGAATATCAGGCACTTCAATAACTGCAATTGACTCATCTATAGTGAACATCAACGAGAACTTGATAGTGGACGGCACACTGACCACGACTGGCAACGTGACGGTCTCTGGGACAGTAGGTAGTACCACAGGTTCTGGGATAGGCACGATTACGCTGGCCAATGGCTCAATAACAGATTCATCAGGAGATATCAGTTTTGGCAACGAGGATTTAACGACCACCGGGACACTCTCCGCGGAGACTAACTCCCAGATCGGTAATATGACATTCGCAGATGGTTCAATAACAGATTCATCAGGAGATATCAGTTTTGGCAACGAGGATTTAACGACCACAGGAAATCTGAATGCAGGACCGGCCACATTGGGGATAATGACTGTATCAGGTGCATCATCGTTTGCAGGCACTACTACCATAGACAATCTCACCTTCAATGACAACATCATTGCCTCGAGTTCAAACGCAGATATAAATTTAACTCCAGGAGGCACGGGGGTTGTGAGTGTCAGCAATCTAACCATAGATTCGAGCATAAATTTGACCGACAACGTGATCAAGGTCACAAGATCCAATGACGATTTTGCACTGTCGGCCAACGGCACAGGTTCCGTGCAGATATCAAAGATAGACATGAACGGGGGAACAGTGGACAACACTGTCATAGGTGCAACAACACCAGCCGCGGGAACTTTCTCCACGGTCTCCATCACTGTACCATCAGTGAACGCAGACAAGGTCAACATCACAGACAACAAAATTAAAACGACAGACACAGATGCAAATTTACGGATCAATGCAAACGGTGGGTCAGGCAATGTTTTGATAAACGGTTTCACATTCCCCAACACAGTGGTGGGAGGACAACTGATCAGGACCAACGGAAGCAAGGTGCTTTCAACCCATATATTTCCGTTCGTGGTCACTGACACAGACGTGCAGGACGCCACGGTGACCATCACAGGCAACAGTTCAACACAGGTGATCAATTCTTTTGCGGCGGCCACTTACAGAAGTGTGAAATATTACATACAGATTTCAGATGCCACAGCCGACAGGTACACGTTGATTGAAGCAAATGTAACACATGACGGGACGAACGCTTTC
>Ga0208770_1000988_pt1 | contig 15386 bp, 21 predicted proteins | sample AntAceMetag02UK9_FD_184771 | JGI IMG/M metagenome (GOLD analysis project Ga0208770, IMG submission 184771) | Saline lake microbial communities from Ace Lake, Antarctica - Antarctic Ace Lake Metagenome 02UK9 (SPAdes) (version 2) | ecosystem: Environmental > Aquatic > Non-marine Saline and...
CTAAAAGTGAAAAAACGATGTCAAGTAAGCGTATAGCCGAAAAGACTGGTAAGCTACACTCTCACGTATTGCGGGATATCCGCAATATGGTTGACGAATTAGATGAATCCAATCTTGGATTGTCTGATTATCAAGTAGTTAAGAGAGAGGATAATGGTCAAACTGCCGAAGTCTTACTAAACGAACGCTTATCGCTTTGTCTTGCGTCAGGTTACTCTATCAAACTGCGGATGATGATAATCGACGACTGGGCAAGCATGAAGACACAAGCCCAACTTCCCCAAGACCCCATCATATTAATGCGGTTGCAACAAATCGAGTTCGATAGTCGGCTAAAACAAGTTGAAGCAAGAATAACGACAAGGCCAGAATACTTCACAATAGCCGGGTATGGTTCGCTGAAAGGAATTCAAGTGGGATTGAAACGAGCCGCTGAACTCGGTCGCAAAGCATCAAATATTTGCAAGGCGAACGGTTACGAAATGGACACAATCCCCGACCCCCGATTCGGACGGGTGAAACTCTACCCAATTAAGGTTTTAGATTTGCTTTTCAATACCAGTATAGCGTAATTCATCAAATCCTACGGTCAACCTGCCGTAGGATTAAATCAAAAAATGCAATCATGGACCTGAAAGATTCAACCTATATTGTAATCAAAAGGCTCACGTGCAATTATTACCTCAAAAGATTGACGACAACATTGTGGCGAAGAACCGAAAGACCCAAATTCATTATAACGCTAATGACTCAATCAGAGGTTGTCAACTTCGTAAATGAATCAAAAGAACTTGGGTGGCCGGTCGAACGTTGGTCAAAACAAACTAAGCAAAAATAAAATGGACAAATTCACAGAATCTCCCTCCTGACTAACCACTCACCCATCGAGATTTGCCGTTCATCACATATGGTTGTAACATATATGTTTCTTTTTCTATATTTGTATAAGCAATAAGGGCAACACAGCCCGAACGCTAATCAATACTACCATGAGCGGATTTGGAAACGACCTAAAGCAAGAGCAAAAAACAACTCCACTTTTTCGTAAGGTTTCTGGTGGCAATATATTCAGAAGCGAAGAAGCTGAATATTGCTTTTCAACATCATTCAGCCGCAAGCTAATAGCAGCAGGCGATTTCGCTATCGTTCTATACTCGAAAGAGTATAGCGGTCTGTACGACTGTAAAGATGCCGATGCAGGCAAAGACTTCGGTTACGACGAGTTCAGGGTAACAATGTCTAAAGACGAGTTACTTGAAAATATAGACGTAATTGTGGTTCCTGATTCTTGGAATGACGACATCGAAGAAAGTCTGTTCGATACGGACAAAGACCCTATGGTCTGGATAGATAATCTTTCGGAGTTCGGCAAGGTCGTCTTTGAATCAGATGCACACTTTGATGTTGACTTTAATTTTTAATATTATGACCTGGAAAGAACGCTATGACCGTATGAAAGTCCACTACGAATGGACTGATACGAAGGTGTCAGAGATGTGCGGGTACAAATCCAGAGAAAGTTTCTTGAATTCACTCTACTCCGCTAAGAAGTTCCCAATCAAAGGAATGATAATCGTTTTTGAGTTGGAGAACGGATTGAAAGAATCAAGCAAATTTATCTGAAACTTAAAATCGCTATATTACGTTATATTACAATGTAAAACATGTGGGGAAAGTCAGAATCTTCGTGAGGGAATAAGTTAAACGGAGAACGAAGTAAACCCGAAGCAAAGAAGTAAAAGCCACGAACAAAGAACGATTACAGTAGCCTTAGACCTTGTCCAATTTTATAGAGAATATTTTAACGGTATTAATTCTTTTGAATAATATGAAAAAAGACCCAGAAATACATGAAGAAGCGATTGTAAGATGTATAGAAGCGAATAATTTATTTACTTTAGAAATGATATTTTCGTTCTACAAAGGCATCGGGAAAACAACGTTTTATGAACTTGACTTGAACAAGTCGGACAGGGTATTAAAAGCCTTAGAAGATAATAAAATAATAACCAAGCAAAATCTTTTGTCACGATGGCAAAAAGGTGATAATGCTACGTTACAAATAGCCCTCTTTAAGATAATAGCTACCCCTGATGAACATAGCCGATTAACGGCAAACAAGACTGAACATTCAGGGTCGGTAGAGATTAAGCCGATAACCGGAATGGTAATAAAATGATAGTTGAATTTGATAGCCACAAAAACGAAAAGCAAAAACTTGCCGCAAAATATTGGCTCGATGACGAAACAATGGAAATTGCCTACGGAGGCAGTAAAGGTTCTGGTAAGTCGTATCTTGGGTGTTCGCTTATATTCGGGGATGCTCTCATTTACCCAGAAACGATGTACTTTATTGCCCGTAAAAAACTAAACGATTTAAGAAAATTCACCATTCCATCAATTCACGAAGTTTTAAAAAACTTGGGGATAGGGGCAAAGTATTACAACTATCAAGGTCAGGATAATTATTTTGAACTTTACAACGGCTCTAAGGTTTTTCTTCTCGATGCTAAACATATGCCATCAGACCCGCTTTATGCACGTTTTGGCTCTATGCAAATGACTCGTGGATGGATAGAAGAAGCGGGAGAATTTGAGTTATCAGCAAAGAATAATCTCTTAGCTTCGGTTGGTCGATGGAAGAATGATGTATTTAATTTGAAAGGAAAGGTTCTTCAAACTTGCAATCCGATGAAGAACTATCTTTACAATCAATTTTACTTACCAAACAAAAAAGACGAATTACCCATTTTTAGGAAGTTTGTTCAAGCCCTTCCAGAGGATAATAAAAAATTGCCGCAGGGATATATTGACAACCTCAAATTGATACTAAGCGAAAGCGAGAAACAACGTTTGCTTTTTGGAAATTGGGAATACGACGATGACCCAGCAATATTAATTCCATACGAAAATATATTAAACACTTTCACAAACGCTTTTGTCGATTCAGGCACAAAGTATATTGTTGCCGACATCGCCCGATTTGGTGGAGATAAGACGGTTATTGGCGTTTGGTCTGGACTTCGATTATTTAAGATTGTGACCATTGACAAAAGTGGGTTAGATGAAGTCAAAGAAGAGTTAGAAAGATTGCGGACACAATACCAAATCCCATTATCAAATATAATCGTAGATGAAGATGGCGTAGGTGGCGGGGTCGTAGACTTCATGAAATGTAAAGGGTTTGTGAACGGGTCTAGGGCATTGAAAATTGGCACAGTAGAGCAAAATTACCGTAACTTAAAAACTCAATGCTATTATGGAATAAGCGATTTGATTAATAATAACTTGATTTATTTCGGCATTGACGGCGTAGCCAAAGAAAAACTAATAGAAGAACTTCAATACGTCAAGCAAAAGAATATGGACAAGGACGGGAAACTTGAAATAATGAGCAAAGAGGACGTAAAAGAGCAGTTAGGGCGTTCCCCCGATTACTCCGATATGGTCATGATGCGTTACTGGTTCGAGATAAAACCCAGCTTATCGTGGGAAGTTGCATAAACACTATTTTTTTTCGTACATTTGTCCTGCCAAGACCCGTTAATGCTGCGTTCTTAATTTGAACGCAATGGAATCCAATTATAACAAAATTATTTACGATTACGTAAAGAACGTAAGCCTTCAACATTCTGCACCCCTACACAAGTACGCAGATTTGTATCAAGTCAACTCCATTCTATTTGCCCTGATGAATTACAAGGCAGAGAAAGCGAGTCAGGCCAAACCCATGTTATACAAGGTAAAAGACCAAGAAGCCGCAAAAGACTTTCAGAAGTTTAATGGTTTTGCAAAAGATACCTATGAAACTAAGCTACTCAAAAAAGCAAAAGAAAAGGGAGTCGAAGAGATTTACCTAGACGACATAACCGTTACATCCCCTTATTATCGAACAAAACGACTGCTTACTAAGCCGAACGAAATGCAATCGTTCGGAGAATTTATTTACAGCTTATCTGCTTTTTACGATATTTCGGGTTTTAACCTGATTAATACACAAAAGGTAGATGGTCAAGTCGCTGCGTTATATTCCTTACCAACTCACCAAATCACCATCGAAGGTGGGAGCCCACAGGACCCCGTTAAGGCATATCAATACGATGGGTTATTCACCCAAAAGTTTGACCCAAAAGACTGTCACGCTTTGCGTTCGTTTAGCACAAATTACAACAAGATGGGTTCGCACCTGTACGGAACGTCAAAAGTTCAAGTATGCTATGCCGACCTTCAAACCTACATCGCAGCATTAGAGCGAGAGCATTCAGCTTTTAAGACGGGAGATTCCGCACATTTGCTCTTCCCGAAAAACGCAGATGCCCAAATCGAAGCCAGTAACGATAACACGCTTTTGCAAAAGATGCGTGACGGAATCAGGTCAGCCCTATGGAAGAAAGACGAACATCGAGCCGCACTCGTTGCTCAGGAATTAGGACATATTAACTTAGCAAATCCGATTGGGGAAAGTATCACGCTAGAAGTCAAGAAGGATATTCGCGAAATATTAGCGGCGGTATTCATGTTACCGCCCGAAGTTGTTTTTAACGAATCGTCATCCAGCACATACAATAACGGTAAGGAGAACGGACGTAGAGCGTTACACCTTGGGGTGTTTCCTTTTCTTAACAAGCAAGAAGAAATATTATCGGAGGAGATCATTAGGCCACAAACCGGGCTAAAGTTCTGTTTCGATAAAACCATTTACGACGAATTAGCCCTTGATAAGGTCGAAGAAATGGCGAAAATGAAAGACATCGACTTTCTGACCCGCAGAGAAAAACGGCAATGGTTTGACTATGGCGATGTAAGTGAGGGCGATTCGTTTGAAGATGCAATAGAGCCAGTAACCCCCTTAAATTTTGATTATGGAAACAGTTGAGGAGTTACGATTGCACTATGAGAAGATGAAAGAAAAGAGCGAAGCCCAAACTTACAGAATGGTTCGTGCTTACCTTTATAATACCTTAATTCGTTACAAGACAATTGCCGTTAACGAAGCCCCCGCAGCAGCCGAAAACAGACTAAACGAAATACAGCGGGAGGACTTTCAAAAGCTGTTTGAGGAGATTTATTTAAAAGTTGGACTGTTTTTTTATCAAGATCAAAAAAATAGGTTAGAGCAATACAAAGATAAAGATACGCCCAATGTCGATTTTTTTAGTTTGATTTGGCGGCAAATTGTGGTTAATGCTACTTCGACTCTGGAAATTGCTTCATTAATTACGCGAGTAACTGAAAATACGAAAACAATGATTCGGGCGTTACTCGTTAAGGCAGCAGCCGAACGGATGGCTCCCCGCGACATTGCGAAATTATTCAATGCGGAGAAGGTTATCTTCACAAAGTCCAGAGCGTTAACCATTGCACGAACAGAAGTCGGCAGAGCGGCGAGTATTGGCATAGAACAAGCCGCTAAGGACAGTCAATTAGAATTATTAACCGTTTGGCATCATTCCGCAATTGGCAATTACAGAGAGAACCACAGACCGTTAAATGGGAAGTATGTAAAGAAAGGTGAAGTGTTCAAGGTTGGCGATGTGACAATGAAATACCCGCACGACCCTAGCGGCGGTGCGAGCGAAGTGATAAACTGCCGTTGCACTCATAGCTATGTTACGCGAAGGTCGGCCGAAGCATTAGGAATCGAGCGAAGTTAATCGTTTGTTATTCAAATAAAATCTGATTTTGACATACTTACCGAATGCCCATTTTCATTCTTTACACTAAGCCTCAGGTTGTTTCCTTTCCCACCCCATTGCATTCAATTCACAATCTTCGTGTTCAAAAGGACATTCGTAATGATGCTCAATTTTTGAATAGTTTAATAAAAATTTACTTTTCATATTTTGGGTAAAGTTAATCTTTGTTTCGGGAAATCTAGCTTAACAAATTCAATGTCGCCTAATTCAATCATTTCCTTTTCTAATATCATGATTAAAACCCCTCCTTAACGTCTGTTGTCCATTTTAGTGCTTCTGCGTAACTCCTGAACACGAATATCGAATATTGAACATTTTCGATACTAATATCTTTTAAGTACCTCATTTCGTCAAGAAGTATATTTTCTTTCATGTGCGTTATTAGAATACGCCCACACTCATCATTCCAATTAAGCAATTCGCCCCGCTTCCACCATTGAAAACAGACCATCACTTGCGGTTTATTCCCTTCTGTGTCAACCTCGAAATCTAAAAAGTGAACAATCTTTTCCTGCAACTCTGTATGAGAGCTTATCTTAAATCTTGGAATATCTTCTTTATCCAAGACAACCGGGCAAAGAGTTACGCATCCTGTCATATTTCTTCTTGGTAATTCGATGAAACTGCACTTCGTATTGATAGAATCCTGATAATAACCTGCTCAGATATTTCGTGCTTTTCGCACAAAGTCTTAAGCAATTCGTAAAATACCGACTCATCCGCAACGCTCATGTAATTATGAGTAGCCAACCCTTTTGACTCTCGCAACTCCGTGCAGATTTCAAGGATGTTATTCGCTAATAGTTCCCCGTAGATCGCCACCTTGCTATCCAAGCCGTTTGCGGTTCGCACCTGCGATATGGTCACTTTCCCACGAAACTTTACGCCAAATCTCAACTTGGTTTTATCTCGCATATTTTTGCCCGTGTTTGGACTAACTCCGAAGTGCTTTGATATGTCTTTGACTTGACATACATAATCATCGTGGTATTTCATTTGAGGTACATATAAGTAATGGTGAAGTACAAATATAGCCAACCCGTTCCATTATCGCAATATTACGCAATATTAATATGTTACTTTGTATAAAACGGGGTAATAATATGTTGTATAAATCGCACGGTAGCAAGTCAAGTATTCAGGACGTAGACACAAAGCAAGGAATTGTAATGGGTTATTTGTCGGCATTTGACGTAAAAGATTACGACGGCGACGTAGTGCGGAAAGGGGCATTTGCCAAAACAATTGCCGAGCGTGGCCCGAACGGCAAAAAATCCATTCGTTTTCTCCAAGACCACGATAAATATAAAAACGTAGGTCATTTTCTGGAATTAAAAGAAGATGACTACGGACTGTATTATGAAGGAAAAGTGGGGAACTGGACAGCAGGGCAAGATTACTTAAAAATGGTCGAAGATAAAATCATAACCCAACACTCAATAGGCTATCGAAAGATAAAAGAACAAATGAGTATTGAGGGTAACATCCTTTCTGAATTGTACCTAGTCGAAGGGTCAGGTTTGCAAGTAGATGCAGCTAACCCGTTTACGCCGGTAATAGGCGTAAAGTCAGCCGCCGATTACGCCGAATTATTTAAAAACCTTGCGAAAGCCCTAGCAAGTGGCACGTATTCAGACGAAACATTTAAGACGGTAATCATACCGCAATTTGAATATATACAAGAGCAAATAAAGCAACTCACAAAGCCGTCACCAGACACTTTGCCGACGACAGAATTTCTCGAATTAATCGAACAATTTAAAATCTAAAGCAAAGAATGGAATTAATTGAAATTAAAGCCGCAATCAAAGAACAAGCGGACGGAATCAAGTCGCAAATCGACACCCAAAAACTAGAGTTTATCTCTATGGTTAAAGAAAAAGCCAGCACCCTAGAATTAAAATCCGCTCAGGATAAGTTAATTGAACTGACCGACTTATTAACTAAGCAGCAGGACAAGCTAGACAATATCGAACTAAGTCGCAAAAGCACGAATCAAACGGGTTCTGTATTCGCGAACCAATTAGCGGATAAAGTATTTACAAAAGACAACATCCCAAAAATAAAGAGCGGGATGAGAATGACGTTTGACGATATTCAGTTAAAAGCCGTTTCAGACATGACACGTGGCTATTCTGCCACAGTTGGGCTGAGGGACCTTTTTGCAGATGTAGAAGCGGGGATTGCCAAAGCCCCAAAAGCAACACCCAATATATTAGATTATATCCGAATAGGCACAACTAATTCAGAAATCGTAAAGTGGGTTATCAAGACAGCTTCGGAAGGCGGCGTGAGTCAAACTGCCGAAGGAGCCAAGTTCAATCAAGTTTCTTACAAGTTTGACAAGGAACAAGCATCAGCAAAGAAAACAACCGCTTATTCTAAAATCTCAAAAGAAAACATTGAGGATGTAGAATTTACTTTGAACGAAACTATTGTCGAGTTACGCGAGGATTTCTTAATCCAAGTTGGAACCCAAGTACTTAGTGGTGACAATTCAGGCGAGAATCACAATGGTATTATTAACCAAGCAAGTGCTTTTGCTCGTCAGGCAGGCATAGGAACCTTAACGGGTGTCACTATGCGAGATGTTTTAGAACACGCATATTTGCAAATTATCGTAGCTGGTAAGGGGAAATATACGCCTAATGCTTGCTTAATTAGTCCAGCAGACTTGACGAAAATTAAAACAATTAAAGACAGCACAGGACAGTACGTAATGCCTTTGTATCTTTCAAATACGGGTTATGATGTTAACGGCATTCCTTTGATTGCTGACCATAACATTACGCCGGGAACTTTTCTAATGGCCGACTTTACGAAATTTGCATGGTTCAATTACCGAGCGTTAACAATTAACACGTATGACCAAAACGAAGATGATGTCTTGAAAGATTTCATCACAATTGCGGGATCGCTTAGAGCCGTTTCACGTATCAAAACTCCAGAACTGGGTGCGTTTGTTAAGGGGACATTTTCAACGGCGGCTACCGCACTACAAGCGTAAAAAATATGTATAGAGTTGCAATTGAGTTTGCAGGCGTAGCGGTAAGGACAGTTCTAACGAACGTCCCTGCCGAATACGTAAACGAACTTATCAAAGACGGTTTTATTACCGAAATAAAAAACACTAAAGCGAAAAAATGACCTACGGAATTATCGTAAAGAAGTCGGGTGAAACCATCGGTGCAGAGCCAGTTAGCTTATCGGACGTGAAGCAATATCTAAACGTAACGTTTGATGCTCACGACACTAAACTAACTCGATTAATTACGTCTATTCGTGAGTCGTTAGAGCAATTCAAGAACGTAACACTAATAGACGAGCGTAGTGTTAATGTGTCTTGGCAGACATTTTGTGATGATGAACCCCTCCCGTTTCTTCCAATTAAGGCAAACACAACCGTTACCGTAACAGACCTTTTAGGCGTTGCGATTGATGCAAGTTCGTTCACATTGTTAGATACGGGCGGTTTCATTACCTTAGTTGGGGAGTTTCCCAACGGTGTCAAGCTAAGTTACATTACATCAAAGCAGTCTATTTCAAATAATATCAAAGAGTTATTGATTCGCTCGGTAGCCTCTTGTTTTGAAAGCGATATGACACCGAAACAATCAGTACGCAAACATTTTAATTATGTCGAAATCTATTAAGCCTAAACTAACTCCCGAAGAAATTAAAGAAATTACCGATTTGGTTTTTTTGACCAATACGAGTATTGACGGGGTGGTTTATCAAAAAGGACAGCAAGTTCTTTCGGTTTCTTTAGGCATTGATAAAACAAGATTGGACGATATTTTAAACCGCTCATTAGCACGATACAAGGACGATGGAGAAGTTTAGTGAACCAATTCAGATATGTTCAAAGGCAAAAGCGACAGATGCAGCGGGTGGCGTAATCGAATCAATCGAAACAATTCACGACACAGTAAACGCAATTATTACGCAATTAGCCCCGAACAAGGATAGCAACGGCAGCCGTCAGGAGTTCGGCCAAAGCTACAAGATAGAGTTCTGGAAAAATCCTAATTACGTGATTGACGAAAGTTACTACATCAAGTTCCGTTCGTTTCGCTTAACGATTCAGTCAGTTTTATTCACCCAAGATGATAAAAAGGTAATAATTACAGCAGCACGATGAACGGTTTAACCAATTTTAATGAATGGCGAAAGCAGGCAGAAGCCTATAAAAGAGCCGTAAAGCAAGTGGCACAGCAGAACATTGAAGAAGCGGCGGGATATGCCGAAACAATGGCGAAGGGTTCCGCCCCAGTTCAATACGGTTTTCACCGTCAGAACATAAAAGGCTCCGTTGAAAATGCGGGGTACACGGCACGGTTAACAGCTAACGCCACATACGCACCTTATTTGGAGTTCGGTACGGGTGGCGGTGTTGACGTTCCGCGAGGATTTGAAACTATGGCAAAACAGCTAAAAGGGCGTGGGATTAGGCAAGTAAACCTACCCGCACGGCCACACATTATTCCCGCCGCATATTCGGCACTTGACTTTTTGACACGCAACATCGAAGCCGATTTAGATAAGTTATGAAAGATGCTACGTTCTATCTGCTTACTGAAATTTACAGAATCCTGAATGGTAACGTTTCGGGTGATCTCTTTTCTATTGAGCAGCCACACAGCGAAACGTCTGATTTATTTGCAAAGGTTACGAGCGGGTTTATGACTTCGAGCAACACAAAAGACACCTTCACGGGGACTTACGTGGCTAACGTGGACGTAATAAATCGAGTAAGTAACACCGCATTAAGTTACGTTGCCTTAGATGCCCTTTGTAACGAGATAACAGCATTATTAACGCCAACTCCGAATCAAAAAGGCATGGTTGAGAATAACGATTTTAGCCCAATTTATGTACGGGTAACAGGAAGCACAAGTTTCACGGACACAAACGACACGAACTACATTTTACGACGAGTTTTAAACATTGAATCACGAATTAAACAAAAATAATTATGAGCCACATTTTAGGCAACAACTACCGTCTTTCTATCGACATGGGTTCGGGTACTCCTACTTGGAAAACATTTCAAGACGAAGTAACGGTAACATTAACGCCAACCAATGATAAGGTTGAGGTGACAAGCAAGGACACGGGCAAGCATAAGAAGCACATTAAAACGTTGCTCGATCACACTGTAAGCATCACGGCGATTGAGAACAACGCACCCGGGCTAAACTCACTGAACTACAATGACATTTACTCTTTGTACTTACTGAATTATTCAGATGCAAACGGCGGTGTTAAGTCTTTCAAGTTACAATCAACCGTTTCGGGTGATAACCTATTTTCTTTCACCGGATTTGTTGAATCCCCAACCCTACCCGCTCCGAATAACGGATTGGTTGAGTATTCATTTAACGTACAAGTTGTTTCGCTTCCAACAATTGCCGAAGTAGCATGACATTTGAATTAAAACACGGCGAAAACGCCCTTTCACTTTCGGTGAACAACAAGTCAATGAGGATGGCGTTAGCTTCCGTGCAAAGCATGGGGTTTGACGTACGAAACTTAGACGTATTTACGCAGAGCGAATTCATGATGGAGTACGCTTACAGCTCTTATGTGGTTCAATGCCGCTTAGACCGCAAGCCAGTTGCGTTAAACGTGGTAGAGTTTGAGGATATTATAACCGCAGAGGTTGAAGAAAAGGTCAGTAATTTACCTGAACTTTTTGAAGAATTAGCAAACTCTTTGGTCAGTACCGTTGAAAAGCAACAAAAAAAAACGAAGGGGAAAGTCAAACCGACGATGAATTAGAAGCATACTTTTGTGGTGAAATTGGGCTTGCTCCTACGCTATTTTGGTATCAAATGACGTGGCGGCAAGCCCTTAACGTTTCAGAGGGTCACAGAAAAAAAGTAGCCCGCGAGTTTGACCGTGAAAAGTTATTGCACCGGGGCGTTTATACAATGATTCATAACTTTTTAGTTAAGGAGGGCGACCGTAAAGAAGCCCACGTACTTTACCCGACTGAATTTGACGATCAGCAAGAAAAGGAAAATTACAGTATGCCGATACAGAACGTGAAGAACTTATTTTACACAATATTTGCCGACAAGGTTGTAAAGGATGAATAATAAATTATTTGTTGACATAGATGCACTAACCAATAAGTTCAACGCCAAAGTGAACGGGGCGATGGATAAGCTGCAAAACTTTGGTGATAAAGCTACAATGGTTGGCGGTGCGTTATCTATTGCAATAACCGTTCCGGTATTATTAGCGGCAAGACAAGCCATTGCTGCTGCTTCTAATGTAGAGGAAGCCCAGAATAAAGTTAACGTTGCCTTTAAGACTTCATCGGGTGTTATTCACGAGTTCGCAAAGGACAGTCTAACCAATTTCGGTATCAGTTCAGGGGCGGCACTTGACGCAGCGGCGTTGTTCGGTGATATGGCTACAAGCATGGGCATCAACACCGGTCAGGCAGCAGAAATGAGTAAAACGCTTGTCGGGTTAGCCGGAGATTTGTCAAGTTTTAAGAACATACGAATAGACGTAGCAGAAACAGCCCTCAAATCAATCTTTACGGGCGAAACAGAAAGTCTAAAAGGGTTGGGAATTGTAATGACGGAAGCCAACTTAAAGGCATTCGCATTGTCGGAAGGTATTCAAAAGAATATCCGTGACATGACCGAAAGTGAAAAGGTCAATTTACGGTACGCCTTTGTAATGGCAAAGACGACCAACGCACAAGGAGATTTCGCCCGAACGTCAGACGGGGCGGCAAACCAAACCCGAATTTTAGAGGAAAGTATTAAACAACTTTCGGCGGGATTTGGAGAGCGGTTACTTCCGATGTACGCCAAAGTATTACAGTCAGTTAATAAGGTTATTACCTACTTTGACAACTTAGACGGTGGCACAAAGGATTTAATTTTGCAAGTCGCAGGTTTAGCCGCCGCTATTGGGCCGCTATTGTTGGGCGTTGGTGGGGTTATTCAATTAATGCCAGCTTTAACGTTAGGATTTGCCGCACTCACGGGGCCGATTGGTTTAACCGTTGGGGCGTTAACCCTCGCAGGAGTTGCCATTTATAAATATGTCGATGATTGGGAGAAGGGTTTTGCCCGAATCCATAAGGCATATTTGCAGCTTGATTTAGTATTGGCAGGAATTTTCAACGACAGAGAAACCGTTCAGATTGATACATCCGAAATAGAAAGATTAAATAGAATTATAGATAGAACCTACGAATCAGCTACGAAGCTATACAAAAGCCCTGCGTTTGATTTCTTGCGGGGTGGCGATTCCTCTTTCTCGATGGTTAAGAAGCCGAAAAGCGTCATGATTGACGAAGTGTTTGCGGCGATGGCGGGGAATAAGCCGAAGGCAGCAGACCCAAAGCCAATTAATCCACTTGCGGGTTTTGGCAAAAAAACATTAAAAGAAATAGAGAAGGAAGCCGCTGAATTGAAAATAAAGGCACAAGATGCAATAGATTTAGCCTTTCAAGCTATTCGCGATAAGTTTTCTGAAGCTGCATCAGGAGCCATCGATATGCCAAGCATTATAGCGGCAGGAACGGGTGGAAAAACGGTTGGCAATCAGATTGCCGAACTATTCGACCTTGACAGCTTTGGAGAAAATTTAGACAAGCGAGTCGAAAAAATTAAAGGCAAAATTAAAGAATCGGTTCAGGGCATTACAATTTCAATGACCGAAGAAGCCCTGATGATGAAAAACGTAGCGGGGGCAGCCTTAAATCAATCGTTCGCAATTTTAGCCGAAGGTTTAGCCACGGGCATATCATCATTATTTAATCAGGATATTGATTTTAACTTTTCCAAAGTAGTTGCGGATGTTTTATCAGCTGTTGGCGGTATGTTAATTGCTATCGCCACGCCATTAGTTGCGGCGTGGGCTTTAGGAACTTTAGCAACAATGGGGGCAACAGTCGCACAAGCACAAGCAGCAGCGGGAATGTTAGCAATCGGAGTATCTTTGAAAGGCGGCGGTATGGCAATGTCAGCCAACATGAACAGCAACACCGGAATACAATCGCCACGGATGGGCGGCAGTAGTTCCGCTCCTGCTTTCTCAATGCCTACTTTAAACTTAAATATTAACGGGAAATTAACGGGTTCGGGTACGGACTTGGTTGCAGTAATTAACGAAACTAAATATTCTTGGAATGGCTAAAAGTTTAAAATATTTCTACGAATACCGTTCGTTCATTGGCAACAATTTACATAAGGTTGAGATTTGGGTCGAAGGTTTTTCGGGAACAGCCGAAGAACTACAAGCGGGCAAACCCGCGTTGACGATTGAGCAAAACAAAACCGTTGCGGAGCAGTACCTCGGTGGGTTGGTTCCTACCCGTTTTTTACTACAAGCCATATCAACGGCAACTTTCAAAGAATCGGCGTTTGATAGTCAAAGCTACGGTGATTACTCTATTCTAAAATATACCGATAGCGTTCTGGAATATGAAGGAATAATTGACCCGTTTACCTCACGTGATTTAGACCTTCCCGACGGGATGTTCGCCACCCAGATAAGTGCGGAGTGTGGGCTAAACTACCTCAAAACGGAAACGTTCACGCCCACCAACGTCCGGGTTAGGTTGCTTAATGTACTAAAGGCGTGTATTGACAAGCTACCCCACAAGTCAAACTTTGGATTTAGCATTGTGGATAACACCACAGTAAGCACGGACAACTTAGGAACAACCACCGCCAATTATTGGGATTCGTTCGTAGATGATCGGCAATACAAGGACAAAAACTGTTACGATGTTTTAGCCGAAGTACTTCAAGCATACAACGAACTTTACCTTTCAAAGGGGAAATGGCACGTTCGCAACATTGCCGAAATGAACCGTGGCAATAGTACGGAGCGGGTTTACAGTTCAACCTTAACGCTACTCAGCACCACCGCATTTAACCGAGTGGTAGCCGCAAACGTTGAGCGTAACGCGGGCGGTAACTTTGGCAAAAACTTTAGCTTAAAAAATGTTACGATTGAAAAGCCGAAAAGTTTATCGCGTGAATTATTTGAAGCGGGCGAGTTCAACGACTTAACGGGGTGGACGTCTAACGGGTTAGGCGGGGTTATCTTTACGGCCACGGACGGCAAACTTGACAACCAAGAATTTACCACGTATCAACCTTCGGGAGTTGATAACGATTATATTCAAAACACGGTAGGCGTTTCGTTCTTTCCGTTCAACAATTTATTTAATCAAGCCGAAAACGATAAATTATCCATAAAGATAAAAGCCACTTCGGGCGGGTTTATTCAGTCGTTACGGTTTCAAATTATTGTTGTACAAACGGGAAGCCCAGAACGCCGCTACCACCTAACGCCGCAGGGCGAGTGGGTAATGGAAGCCGCTTCGGTTACGAGTTACCCGATTTATACACTCGCACCTAAAGACAGCGAACAAACAATCGAGATTCCAAAACCCCCGTATAATGCGGCGGTTAGTCCGTTTGTAATTCCTAATTTTGATGGATGGTACACGGGCAATGTGTTTACTTCTCCGCTTGCAAATTTAGAATACAAGGTATTTATACGGGTGTTTCAGCCCGAACGAAATATTGTTAGCATTGCAACCACGGGCGGCGAAGTGCTAATTGACTACATTAGAATAGTTTCAGAGCAGCTTAACAATGAACTCTTTGAGGGGTTTGTAAAAGAGTTTAGCGGCGATAATGCAGCAGA
>Ga0208770_1001005_pt1 | contig 15210 bp, 16 predicted proteins | sample AntAceMetag02UK9_FD_184771 | JGI IMG/M metagenome (GOLD analysis project Ga0208770, IMG submission 184771) | Saline lake microbial communities from Ace Lake, Antarctica - Antarctic Ace Lake Metagenome 02UK9 (SPAdes) (version 2) | ecosystem: Environmental > Aquatic > Non-marine Saline and...
AATGTGGAAGAAGCAAAATTCTCTCCATTCGCCTTAAATTTATTTAAAATTGCTGGTGTTGAGGGAGTTTTTTTTGGCTCTGATTTTATTTCAATAACAAAAGCTGACAATCATGATTGGCAATACCTCGAATCTTCAATTATTGAAACTATTAGAGAGGGTTATAAATCAGAAACTGCTTTCATGCTTGCTGGTCAAGATAATGCAGGTGATACAAGTACTACCGAAGATACGGAAGCAGTAATTAAAATAAAAAAAATAATAGATACTCAAGTAAGACCTGCTGTTGCAAGAGATGGTGGAGATATTACTTTTCAAAGTTTTGATAACGGTATTGTCTATCTTCAAATGAAAGGTGCTTGTTCGGGTTGTCCAAGTTCAGCTCTAACCTTAAAAGCCGGCATTGAAAAAACACTCAAACATTATATTCCTGAAGTGCTTGAAGTCCAACAAGTAACTTAAGATAATAATTATGAAACTATTAAAATGTATAATTCCAGCAGTAATTAATTTTTTTGTTTATTTAATCTTATCGCTTATAGCAATTTACTGTTTAATTTTTATTGCCAGTTCTTTTGCAAGCCAAACTTATACTATAACTCACGGTGAATATTTTCTAGTTTGGATTGTAATGGCACTTTTCATCAGACAAGTTAGTGGAGATATTTCTCTATTATTTTTCAAAAAATCTAAAAAAATAATCTCAAATAAAAAAAATTAATTTAATTCTTAACTTCCTTTTCCAGGCTTTTCACTAAAATATTTTAACTTATCTTTGACCCCTCGCCATTTTTCTTGATCTTTAGGAACATCCTCTTCTCTTTTTTTAGTAATATTAGGCCATAGTTCGCTGTACTTTGTATTATGCTCAACCCAATCACTTGCTCCTTTTTCAATGTCAGATTTGATTGCATCTACGGGACACTCCGGTTCACAAACTCCACAATCTATACATTCATCTGGTTTAATCACGAGCATATTATCACCTTCATAAAAACAGTCTACCGGGCATACTTCCATGCAGTCCATTAATTTACATTTGATACAATTGTCATTAACAATATAAGTCATAATTTATTTTGATAAAGCATTTCAATTTTTTTTTCACTAATCCTTATAGAGTATCTTAGCAAAAAGATTAATATTAGTAAAATAAACAAAAATATTATTTTTTTTTATAAACTTTAATTGAATTTAATTTCAAATTATATATTATTTAATAATTGCTATGGATATAATAAGAATTCAACCTATATGATTCTTTTATATTGTATTTCCCACACTAAATAAGGATCTCAGGGGTAAAAATAACTGAGGTTAATGCTTATCTATTTGTTCTACCTTATAAATATGGGGGCAGATTGAGGGCAAGACTATTTATTTCATTCTCAAGGAATGTGCTTTGATATGATTAATTATTATTGAATGAGTAAGATAAAAAGAAATGCCTCTGTTAGATGAGACAAGTAGTCCCAAACCAGATGCGTTACCAGGCTGCTCGATTGAGGTACTAATACATTAAATATTGATAATTTCAAAGAATAAGGAGTATCAAAAATAAGGCTTTTTTAGAAGAATCGTATATACAGAATATATGATCATTGCTTGTAATAATTGTCATAAAAAATTTGATATAGATTCTAAATTAATTCCAGACAAAGGTCGTTTGTTGCAGTGCAATAACTGTGATCATAAATGGTTTTATAAAAAAGAAATTATTAATGACCCCATTGAACCTATCAATATTGAAAAAGAAGAAACAATTAAACTTTTAGACAGTACTACAAAAATTGAAGCAGACATTAATGATAGGGCCTACGAAAAAGAGAGTAAAGTTGTTGAGAGAAAAAAATTAAATGATGAGCCTTTAACAAAGACTAAAAAACAAAGAAATTATAGAATTTTAAATTTACTCGTTATTTGTATAATCTCTCTAACTGCATTCATTATTATTTTAGATACCTTTAAATCTCCGATAGGTAAAATTGTCCCAAATATAGAACTTTTACTTTATAATTTATATGAAACATTTAAGGATGTAGTCTTATTTATTAGAGATTTATTTTAATTTATGATCAAGACACTATCAAAACCTTTTAAATGGTTCTTTGAACTTGAGTCTGCTAGCGGATTGGTTTTGTTAATAGCCGCGATCATTGCCCTTGTAATAAGTAATTCAAATTTTAGTGAGCTATATTTTAGTACCTTAGAACAATATTTATTTATTGGTATTAACGATTTTGGCTTAAAACTTTCTGTGCATCATTGGATTAATGATTTGTTAATGGCAGTTTTTTTCTTTTTTGTCACTTTAGAGATTAAAAGAGAATTTATTCAAGGTGAATTATCTAATTTAAAAAAAGCATTACTGCCAATAATTGGAGCTGTAGGAGGAATGGTGGTTCCAGCTCTAGTTTACGTTGCAATAAACTTTGGTAATACAGAAACATTAATTGGTTGGGCCATTCCCTCTGCAACAGATATTGCTTTTTCATTGGGTATTTTATCCTTACTAGGTTCAAGAGTTCCAATATCATTAAAGATTTTTTTAACAGCACTCGCAATTATTGATGACCTTGGGGCTATATTAATTATCGCCTTTTTCTATTCTGGCGATTTAAGTATTAGTTATTTAAGCTTAATTTTAATTTCATATATTTTATTACTTATATTGAATAAATTCGGTGTTAAAAAATTTATTCCATATTTAATAATTGGAGCTTTAATGTGGTTCTTTACTTACAAGTCAGGAATACATGCAACAATAGCTGGTGTCCTGTTGGCCTCAACAATACCCCATAGAGTTAAAGATAAAGATTTTTCTTTATTAATTAAAATTGAGCACGCAATAAGTCCCTATGTTGCATTTTTGATAATGCCTATATTTGCATTTGCCAATGCCGGTGTATCTCTAGCGGGGTTGTCATTTTCAAGTTTACTGGAGCCTGTTCCACTAGGTATTCTTTTAGGTCTATTTGTTGGCAAACAAGTTGGGGTGATGGTTTTGTCATACTTAGCTGTAAAGTTGGGTGCCGCACAAATGCCTGATAATTCTAGCTGGTTAAGTTTATATGGTGTTTCAATTTTAACTGGTGTTGGATTTACAATGAGTTTGTTTGTGGGAAATTTAGCATTTGCTGGAAGCATTCACTACATGGACGGTGTAAAAATTGGCGTTCTTTCAGGATCTTTATTATCAACAATATTTGGATATTTTTTATTATTGTATGCTTCTAAAAAGTAAACCATGTTTAACAAAAACTATTTATTAATTTTATTTATCACTCTAATGTTTTCTTTCTTTCAAAAAGTTGATGCAAAATATGAAAAGGTATTTTTTGATCACTCGATAAAGAGTATTGGCAATGAACTTGTTGACTTAAATGAATACAAAGGAAAAACTGTTCTTCTTGTTAATGTTGCGAGTAAATGTGGTTTTACAAAACAATATATTGGACTTCAAGCTCTCTATGATAAGTATAAAGACAAAGGTTTTTTTGTAATTGGAGTTCCGTCTAATCAATTTGGTACACAAGAACCTGGGTCAAATTCAGAGATTAAAGATTTTTGCGAAACTAATTTCAATATAACTTTTCCAATGACTGATAAAATAGACGTTAAGGGAGATGAGGTTCATGAAATATACAAATGGGCAAAAAAAAATTACGGTAATTCAACGGTTCCAAAATGGAATTTTCATAAAATTTTGATCAATAAGGATGGGAAGATACAAGACACGTTTAATTCTTTTATTGACCCCATGTCTGATAAAATTATTAAACAAATAGAAACTATTTTATAAACTAATAGTCATCCCATCAAATCCTGGGGTAATACTTTTAGGCAGCTTCTTTTTTAGTTGATCGTAATCAAGGTCACTGTGCATGTTTGTTAAAATTGTTTTTTTTGGAGACAAAGCTTTAGCTAATTCTAAAACTTGGTCAAAATTAAAATGTGCAGAATGATTTCTGTACCATAAACAATCTATGATTAAATAATCTAAATTAGTTAATTTTTTATAATCTTTTTTAAAGAATAAACTAATATCACTAGCATAGGCTAATTTTTTATTCACTATATAGCATGTGCTTTTAATTTTACCGTGTTGAACTGCGATAGATTCAATTAATATTTTTTTATTTTTGTTAATAAAGGTGTGTTTTTTTTTCAAAGTATTAATATTCAATATAGATGGATAAACATACGACGATTTGAAACAATATCCAAACGTAGAAAGCAAGTATTTTTTAGTAAAAGTATCTGCATACACTGGAATTTGTTTTTTATTTACTAAAAAAAAAGGTCTAAGGTCATTAATACCATGAGTTTGATCTGCGTGAAAATGTGTATAAAAAACTCTATTGATAGATTTAATTTTATTTTTTAGAAGTTGGGCTCTTAAGTCTGGAGATGTATCAATTAGAATATTATGATTTGCAAATTTGATTAATGCAGAGCAGCGTGTTCTAAAATTTTTTTTATTTTTTAAATCACAATTGCCAGAATACCCATCCGCCCTAGGTACACCCATTGAACTACCACTACCTAGTATGACAAATTTAACAGACATCAAAAATTAAAAAGCCTATTAAAATTTTCTGTTGTTAAATTAGACATTTCTTCAATAGTTTTATTTTTGATCAAAGATAGTTTTTCAAGCGTATATTTAACAAAACTTGGTTCGTTCTTCCCCCCCCTCATGGGTATTGGAGCTAAAAAAGGACTATCAGTTTCAATAAGAAGTTTATCCAATGGAAGATTTTTAAAAGTCTCTTGCAGGTCCAAACTATTTTTAAAGGTTATTATTCCACTTGCTGAAAAGAATGCATTTAATTCTAACAATTGTTTGGCAAACTTTGTTGAACCAGTAAAGCAATGCATTAAAATTTTTAATTTATCTGATTTGTAAGATTTTAAAATTTCAAAAGTTTCAGTTTCTGCATTTCTTGAGTGAATAATAATAGGCTTATTAAGCTCTATAGATGCCTCTATATGAGCTTTGAAGCAATTAATTTGCTTCACCTTATCGCTGTGATTGTAGAAGAAATCCAACCCTGTTTCACCAATACCTATTATTTTTTCATTATTATTTACTTCATTAATTATATAGTCTTTATTTACTAATAAATTATCTTGTGTCTCATGAGGATGAATACCAAAGGTGCCATAAATCATAGGATCTTTCTTAACTATGGTTTTAATTCGATTAAAGCTTTCTAGGGTGGTACATATTGTTAAAAGCTTAGTTATACCTACTTCTTTAGATCTTTTTATAACTTGGTCTAAATTTTCAAGTAAAGGTTCATGGTCTAAGTGACAATGTGAATCAATCATCTTTTTTTTCTATTTTTTTGAACAAAATATCAATTTTATTTATCACATCACCTGATTTAAGAAAATCATGTTTGCCAATCGACTCGAAATCAATTGCATTCGGCTTAAGATTAAAAATTTTTAAAGCTTTTTCAATTGAATCTGGAATAATAGGATAAAGCATAAAAGAAATTTTTCTAATCATTTCCAAAGATGTATATACAATTGTATCTAATCGCTCTTTGTCATCTTTTTTTTTCCAAGGTTCTTGATCGTTAAAATATTTATTCGATTCAAATAAAGCACTAACGATAAAATTAATGTAAAAATTAATATTTTGATTATCAATTTCAATTCTAATTGTTGATAAATTGTCAGTAAATTTATTCAACATTACAAGATCATCATCTTTAAAATTTTTATTTTCAGGGACTTTGGATGAGCAGTTTTTTTCAGCAAACGCCGTTACTCTTTGACATAAATTTCCGTAATTATTTGCTAAATCACTATTAATGCAATCTTCCAACCTATCTTGGGAAATATTTCCATCATTACCAAAAGAAACCTCTTTAATTAAATAGTACCTTAGTTGATCAAGGCCATAAGTTTCAATTATATCTAGTGGATCCAGTATATTCCCTTTTGATTTTGACATTTTTTCATCACCAGATAAAATCCAACCATGTCCATACACTTTTTTAGGTAAGGGAATTTTTGCAGCCATTAAAAATGCCGGCCAATATACGGCGTGAAATCTTAAAATATCTTTCCCAATTAAATGCACTGAGGCAGGCCAAAATCTTTTAAATAAGTCATTTTTAGTATCTGGATAGTTAAGGGCACTTATATAGTTAGTTAAAGCATCCAACCAAACATAAATAACATGGTCGGGATTATTAGGGACTTTAATACCCCAAGAAAATGCTTTACGACTTATTGATAAATCTTTTAAGCCACATTTAACAAAACTAATTACCTCATTTTTTCTAGATTTTGGTGAAATAAAATCAGGGTTTACTTCATAATACGCAAGTAATTTTTCTTGCCACTTAGATAAACGAAAAAAATAAGATTCTTCTTCAATCCACTCAACGGGTGAACCTGATGCTGTAGCAATTTTAATATTATTTTTTTCGGAGATCTCCTCTTCACTATAAAAAGCCTCATCAGAAACTGAATACCAGCCTGAGTATTTAGACAAATAGATATCATCATTTTTTTCAAGTTGAGACCACAAATATTGAACAGTTTTCTTATGCCTTTCTTCAGTCGTTCTAATAAAATCTGTATTAGATAAATTTAATGTTTTTGATAAATCTCTAAAGGTTTGACTAATTTCATTACAAAAGCTTTGAGGATCAATATTATTTTTTTCTGCTGCTCTTTGAATTTTTAAACCATGTTCATCTGTGCCGGTTAAAAAATGAACATTAAAACCATCAATACGTTTAAATCTAGCAAAAAAATCAGCTGCAATACTTGAGTAGGCATGACCCATGTGTGGCTTAGCAGAAGGATAGTAAATAGGTGTTGTTATATAGTAGTTTTTATTCATTTATAATAATTCAGATTTAAATTCTAAAAATAAACTCTCTTCATCAAGATTAAATTTTTCAGTATTGTTTATTTTTTTAATAAATTTATTGTAAAAATTTAATAATGAATTTTTTCTATCTGACAGTTTATATTGTTTTAAAAAAAATAACTCAATAAAGTTAACTAATAAGTTTTTAACAAACCTATCATTTTTATAATAGTTGTTTTCAATAATTAAACTTAAAAGTCTTGAAATATTATAATCATTAAGATTTATTGACTTTTCTTTTGAAAAATTAATCAAATCAATCATCTCCCCAGGGGTATTATAATAACTAATTAAGTCATAGTTTATTTCATGAAGGATATTTTTACCGAGTATTTGATTGCTGATATTTACAGATTCATCGAAGGAAAAATTAATTTTAAATGTTAGGCATCTTGACCTTAACGTGGGTAGAATATTTTTTTCGCTATTATTTATTAAAATAAAAAAAACGTTATCATTTGGTTCCTCTATAATTTTGAGCAACGCATTTACAGAATTTTTATTAAGATTTTCAACATTGTCAATTAAGATAAACCTTTCCTTGTTATTAAAAGACGATTTATTTGTATAAGTGATCATTTCACGTATTTGAGCAACATCGATATTTTTTTTTTCAGTCAATAAATCAATTAAATAGAAATTTGGGTGAGTGTTATTTTGCAATAATTTAAATGACTTGTTTTCTGGATTGATGGTTAAATTATTTAAATCATATTTAAATTCTTCCTCTTTAGATAAAATATAGTTAATTAGATGATAAGCTAAAGTTGACTTTCCAGAGCCTCTTTTTCCAGATAGTAAAACTTTATTTGGCATTTTTGCATTATTATACAATGTTATAATTTCGTAAAAAAAATTTTTCATTCCATAAACTTGCGTATTTTCTAACGGTTTTAAAATCATGAATCTAGATCAAATTTTTAATTTTTTTTAATATTATATTTTCATTAACAGCAACATCAACATTAGAGTCTATTTTAATGTACTCTTTAGGATTTGCTTTTAATAGTTTAAGAAATCCTTTTTGTACTTTATTATAGAATTTACTATCAAACTTATCATAACGGTTAAGTTTTTTTCTTTCAATTAATCTTTTTTTCATATTTGAAGGATTAACTGTATTTAAAAAAGTAAAATCAATCTTAATATTTTTTAATAAATAGTTATTAATATTTTGTATAAATTTAAGATCTACACCCATACCATAATGTTGGTAAGCAATTGTGGAATCTGAAAATCTATCTATTAGTATTATTTTTTTCCCTGCATTCTTTTTAATCATTTCTATATTTTCACTTCTTGCAGATAAATATAAAAGTAAATCAGTCTCTTTATTAAAGCTTGATTTGCTATTAAGTATGAGTTTTCTTATTTTTTCTGAATTAATGCTACCACCAGGTTCTCTAATTTTAATAAATTTAATTTTTTTTCTTTTAAGATAGTTAGCAACTTTTTTGATGTGATAAGATTTACCAGTTCCCTCCACACCTTCAAATACGATAATTGGTTTTTTAGACATCGCCCCAAATTAAAAAATTAATAGATTTCATCAATCTTGAGAAAACATTTAATTTTTTAACATCTTCATATGCTAACAGGTCATACTCTTCAATTAATTCACCCTTATAACTTATGTTTAATTTACCTATGATATCATCTTTTTTAATTGGCGCTACTATAGGACCGTTGTAGTTTAATGAGACCTTTAATAAATTTTTACTAGCTTTAGGGATTGTTTTGTAAATATCCTCTTTAACATAAGTTTTAACCGTATCTTTATTACCTAACCAAACATCAACATCTTCAACAGGTGTATTTGCTTTAGTAATTTCAATTAAATCAAAATTTGTTAAACCCCACAATAATAGTTTAGAACTTTCTTTAGATCTGTCATTTTTTGTTTCAAATCCAGTTCCAACAGCAATTAATCTTCTTCCATTTCTGTATATAGATGAGGCTAAAGAATATTTTTCTACTGCTAAATAACCAGTTTTAATTCCATCATATCCAAGATTTTTATACAACAATGGATTTCTATTGCCTTGGGTAATTGGATCCCCTCCTGTTCTGTTCCATGTAAACTCCTTTTCAGAAAAATATTTATATTCTTCAGGAAAGTTTTTAATAAGATAATTTGACATTATTAAAATATCCCGCACTGTTGATATATTTTCAGTATTATTAATACCAGAAGCATTAGTAAAATTAGTATTTTCCATACCAATTTCCTTAGCTTTTGCTGTCATTAAAATTGCAAACGCTGACTCAGAACCTGCAATACCTTCTGCAAGTGCAACACAGGCATCATTACCAGATGCTATAATTATTCCCTTAAGTAAGTTATCTACTGTTATTTCATCACCAACCATTATAAACATAGACGAGTTGTCAGCAGATGATAAACGCCACGCATTTTCTGAAATAATAAATTTTTCATGCAAACTTAAATTACCTTTTTTAATTAAGTCAAACGCTACAATAGCAGTCATTATTTTCGTCATTGAAGCTGGATATATTGAGTTATCTGGTTCTTTTTCAAATAATATTTCACCTGATAAATAGTCTTGCAATATGGCACTTCTTGCTTTTATGTCAAATGCAGCATTAGAATTAAAAGTTAATAATAAAGTGAATAATATTATTAAAAATTTTATCTTAATCATTTTTTATAATTTCAATGTTTTCGAATTCTAATATGTTTATATCATTAAAAGATTTTTGTAGAGCATTAATGTTGCCAAAAGGACCCAGATATACTCTATATTTTTTTTCTGTAATCTTTTTAATTTTAGCACCTTTGGCAACAGTTTCATTGTTGATTCTATTGATTAATAGTAATGCAGTATCATTAAAATAAAAATCAGCTATTTTTATATAGTAAGAAAACTTTTTATTGATTTCTTTTTTTGTATTTGATTGTGTTTGATTAAGGTCGCTAATACTAATGTTGTTGACAGGTGCCTTGGTTGCTACACTTTTTTCTTCTTCAAATGTTTTTGCTTTATTGGCAACAAAAATAGAATCTTCCAAAACTTCTAAAATTTCTATGTAGGGCTCATTTTTATTTAAATCAATTGCATCTGCTATTTTAATTGATATTACAGCGTTATTAAATAAAGGATAGTCTGCATCACTTCCAACTGTAGCTATAATCGATTTGTTATTGGTAATATTAGTAATTTTGACTTTTGTATTCTTTTTTAAATTTTTTTGAAAAACAATAAGACTCCGGTCATCAATTTTTTTTGATATAATTTTTTTTTCATAAAGATCATTATTATAAATAAGTGCAAATCCTTTATTTATAAATGGATTATCAAAAAATACAGATGGTTTATTCTTTGTTAAGTCTTCTACAGTACAGTTTTGAAGCAACATGAAGCAAAATAAAAATAATAATTTTTTATAAAACATTTTCTAATTCTTCTTTTAATGTACAAACAGCTAAAGCAAATCGTAAGGATCTATTCCACTGGAGTATTTTTTCATAATTTTCAAAAACAACATACGCAGGCTCTAAATTTTGAGAGTCAGGTATAATATCTTTGTCTGGCGTTATAATTGAGGCAATTAAATTATCGTCAATATTTTTAAAATTACTATCTTTAATTAAATATTTTTTCAATATTTTAAACTGATTTTTATTATGCAGTTTTTTTGCAGACGTGTTTAATAATTTTTTTGGCACATCTTCACTTAATTTAACCCTTATAAAACAAGGCTGATTTTTAATCCAACCTATCTTATTTATGTAGTTTGCTGCTGATGCAAAGGAATCTACCGTTGATTTTAAATCGATAATATTATTTTGATCATAATCTATTGCATAGCGTTCAATTGTAGATGGCATAAATTGAAAATATCCAAAGGCACCTGCCCATGATCCATATAAAACATCATGGCTAATCTTTTTCTCTTCTATTAATCTAAGAATTATAATTAATTCTTTTGTAAAAAAATCAGATCTTCTCTTATCAAAGCTTAAGGTAGCAAGAGAAGATAATATATCCATTTTACCAACGTAGGTTCCAAAGTTAGTTTCAATCCCCATTAATGCTAGAAGTAATTCTCTTTCTACCGAAAATTTTTTATCTATAAGATTAATAAAATCTTTATTTAGTTCATATATTTCACTACCTTTATTAACTTTTTGATTGGATGTTCTTTTAGATATGTATGTTTTGGTGTCCTCATAAAACTCAGGTTGAAAACGATCATACTCAATAACTTTGGGTAGAAAAATAACATCTGACATTGCTAGATTATAGGTTTTTTCTGAAATACCTTCGTCTAAAGCATAAATCTTAAAATTATTTAACCACTCACTAAATAATTTTTCATTAGCACTTAATTCTCCAGTATAAAGTAGAAAAAATATTACTGCAAAATATCTAATTATTTTCATACAAGTCTTTTAAATAAATAATTACAGCAATCCATATCAAAATGAAACTTAATGATTTATCAAAAGAAAAAGCTTCATTGTAGTAAAAAAAACCAAGTAAAAACTGAAAAGATGGAGTTATATAAAAAATCATTCCTGTAGCTCCAAGACCGGATAATTCAACACCTTTTACGTATAAGAAAAGCGGTATAACCGTTATAGGACCCGCTAACATAAGTAAAAACATTAAAGATACGTTGTTAAAATTAAAATAATTTAAACCATTTTTATAAAGTAAAAAAAAACCAAATAAAGCAAAAGGCAAAATAAATAGGCTTTCTATTAATAGCCCAATATCCGTATCAACATTAACTTTCTTTCTTAATAAATTATAAAAACTCCAACTTAAGGCAACAACAATTCCAACCCATGGTATTGAATTAAAACTTTTAAATAATAAAAATAAAATAGAAATTAAAACAAGAATTATTGAAAGATATCTCCTTCTGTTGATTTTCTCACCGTAAAAAATATATCCGAAAAAGACACTTAAAATTGGCATAATAAAATAACCAAAACTAGCATCAATAATTCTTTCTGTGCTTACGGCATAAATCCAAGTAGCCCAATTAATAAATATCAATAAACTTGAAAAAAATAATAAAATTGCTTTTTTAAAATCAGATAAAATTTCAAAAAATATATTCCATTTAGAAAAATAAAACGTAGTTATTATCAATACTACTGAAGTCCAAACACAACGATGTATTACAACTTCGATGGAGCCTGTATAAGAAATATATTTAAAATAGATAAGACCTATAACACCCCACCAAAAGGATCCTAAAGCTGTTAAAATTATACCTTTATTGAATTTTTGGTTTTCCATTATATTAATAATTACAATATTACTTGATTATGTATTTAATTTATCAATTTTATTGTTGAATTAAAAATTTATAATAATAAAACGTTGGTACGGAGAGATGGCAGAGCGGTTGAATGCACCGGTCTTGAAAACCGGCAAAGGGGCAACTCTTTCCTGAGTTCGAATCTCAGTCTCTCCGCCATTAACTATTTTTATATTCATAAATTTTAAACAATTCACTAACCGTATTAGAGCTAATTTTTATAGTGGTAGGGTTATCTTGGTTAAATTTATAAAGATTTTCATCATCATAATCTAATAAATCACATAAATTCTGAAGCTCATCTTCATTAAAGTGATCAATATATTTTTTAGTAAAAGAACTTAAAAGTTTATCCATTTCTTTGGTACCTCTATAGGTTGAGCGATAGATAATTTTATTTTTCAAATACTTTATATTAATGATCATAATATTTATTATATTGAATCTAGCATGAAAAATAAAAATAATTACGATTATTTATTATCAGATCTAACAAAATTAAATGGTGTGGGTAAAAAAACCATGGAAATTTTAAAGAAAAAAAAAGTTAATACTATTTTTGACTTATTATGGAGACTGCCAAAATCTTATACGGATAGAACTTTAGTTAGTAAAATTTGTGACCTACAAGTGGATAAAATTCAAACTATAAGAATAGTTCCGCTAAAGTATCAATTTCCAAGAGTTAGAAATTTGCCTAGTAGAGTTAATTGTGAAGATGAAAGTGGTAAAATTGATTGTATATTTTTTCATAGTTACGAAGGATATGTTAGAAAAATTTTACCACTTAATCAAGAAGTTACAATAAGTGGTAAAATTACCTCCTACAAAGGAAGGTATCAAATAACCAACCCGACATACGTTTCTCAAGATAGCTCATTAATAGAGACGGTTCATAATAAATATACACTTACAGAAGGTATTACTGAAAAAAATTATAATAAAATTATTAATCAAATATTAAAAAATTTACCCATTTTAAATGAATGGCATGATAAAGAAATATTAAATAAGTTTGAAAACGAAAGTTGGAATGCCGCTATTATTAAATTGCATGATCCCACAAACATTGAAAATTACAAGGCTAGTTTTTACAAAAGATTAGCCTACGATGAAATTTTAGCGTCTTTTTTGGTTAATTCAGAAATACGAAAAAAAATTAAGAAAATTAAGAAAACTTCAAAAAAATTTACGGAGAGTTCTCATAATGAAATAATAAATAAATTGAATTTTAAGCTTACTAAAGATCAAAATAAATCATTAACCGATATCAACAATGATTTAAATTCTAATAGTAAAATGTTCAGACTCTTACAGGGTGATGTTGGTAGTGGAAAAACTATTGTAGCCTTAATTTCGGCACTAAGCGTTGTTCGCTCAAATTTTCAAGTAGCCTTGATGGCGCCAACTGAAATATTATCTAGACAGCATTATACTTTAGCTAAAAAATTATTTCCCGAAAATATATCTATCGAATTACTTTCTAGCAAAAGTGATAATATTGATAAAAAAAGAATTATTAATAATTTGAAAACTAATAAAGTTAAGATGGTTTTTGGAACACATGCAATATTTCAAAAGAAAATAATATTTTCTAACCTTGGTTATATAATAATTGATGAACAACATAAATTTGGAGTAAGACAAAGAAAATTACTTTCAGATAAAGGAGGTGATAATTGTGATGTTCTTTTAATGTCTGCAACACCTATACCAAGAACTTTAACAATGTCAGTTTATGGTGATATGGATGTGTCCATTATAAGAGAAAAACCCAATAATCGCAAGGAGGTTAAAACTTATAGTAAATTAGAAAATAAAATAGACGATGTAATAAAATTTGTAAAAAAAGAAATTGATGAAGAGAACCAAGTTTTTTGGGTATGCCCATTAATTGAAGAATCTAAAAAGTTAGACCATCAATCATCTGTTAAAAAATATGATTATTTGAATAAAATTTTTCCAAACAAAGTTGCTTTACTTCATGGAAAAATTAAAAATGAAGAAAAAGAACAAATACTAAATAAATTTTTAAACAAAGAATATTCAATTTTAGTTTCAACGACCATTATTGAGGTTGGAATAGACTTTCCAAATGCTAATGTGATAATAATAGAAAATGCTAATAAATTTGGTTTATCTCAACTTCATCAATTAAGAGGTCGCGTTGGAAGAGGCGATAAACAAGCAAGTTGTATCCTTATGTTTAAATCTAACATAAGCGTTAATGCTAAAAAACGAATTAATATTTTGAAAAATTCTAATGATGGTTTTGAAATTTCAGAAGAAGATATGAAATTAAGAGGCTTTGGAGATTTATTGGGTTTTAAACAGAGTGGTGCTAAAAATTTTCGATTAGCTGATCCTATACAAAATGAAGATTTATTTATATTAGCTGAGAAACAAATTAGAAAAATTGAACTAGAAAATATTAGTATTGAAAAATATAAACCTTTACTAAAGCTTTATGATCAAGCAGATATCATTAATGATATAGTTTAATTTTTTGGTACAGACGTTCCTGCTGAAACAATAAATTTTGAGGCCTCTTCAAATGTCATATCCAGATAGATTAAATCTTCTTTAGGTATCATTAATAAAAACCCACTTGTAGGATTTGGTGTAGTTGGAATAAATACATTGATAAGATTAATTTTTGTTTTCAATTTAATTTCTCCTGTGTTTTCTTTAGTTGCAAATCCTACGGCCCAAGAACCTTTCCTTGGGTATTCAACTAAAACAACACTTTTTTTATTACCTTTTTGATTCCTAAATGACTCAGTCATTTGGCCAATAGCAGAGTATATTGTTCTTAAAATGGGTATTCTTTTAAAGAGATCATCAATTATTTGTAAAAGTTTTTTACCTAAAAAAGATAAGGAAAGACCTCCCACAATTGTAATAAAAATAACAGTTAAAATAATTTCAACACCAGGTATTGCATAAGGAAGATATGTATTAGGATTAAGCCCAGGTGGAACTAATTTTGTTGAAAAGTTAATCAAAAACTTACTTAA
>Ga0208770_1001014_pt1 | contig 15148 bp, 36 predicted proteins | sample AntAceMetag02UK9_FD_184771 | JGI IMG/M metagenome (GOLD analysis project Ga0208770, IMG submission 184771) | Saline lake microbial communities from Ace Lake, Antarctica - Antarctic Ace Lake Metagenome 02UK9 (SPAdes) (version 2) | ecosystem: Environmental > Aquatic > Non-marine Saline and...
TATTGTGGTTTACCCTGATGGCTATCCAAGCGCAGCAAATCACGCCACTTATGAAGCAGCTTTCAAACAAGCAATTGAGGGCGACAAGATAACTAGATTTATTCAGGATATGACCGAGCAGCTTTAGCAGTACCCACGTTAGCACCCTCCTCAACTAACGTGGTCTTGTGTCAGGTCGTAGTGGCCTGGCGCTCTTTTAAATTTAACGGAGACAGATGATGAATAAAGAAAGAGAAGCAATGGTTTATGTTTTTCGGCATAAAACAGAAGGGGTTGTTGTTTGCGGTCAAACTGATGCTGAAAACGTACTAGATAACCTAAAGTCTATTGGTTATAAACACACTCAGACAATAAATGCACCTTTATTTTTAGAGGGTGTCATTAATATGAAAAGCATCCACGACGTATGGGATGCAATCCATTGTATTGACCAATAACCCCAATAGGAGATAGACGATGGATAATTTAACTGTAAAATCAGCACAAATATTGTGTGAAGCGCTAGAAATATATAGCAATTATTTTGACGAAGATAACGAAGAATGCGCGATGCTAAAAGAAAATAACCTAGACTTATTTAATGCATACGTTGAATTATTTGAGCTGGCTAATAAAAGCTAGACAATAAAAAACTCACTTGACCGAGGAATCGAATTTCTAGTATAATACATAAACGCAGACGAAACGGGAATAAGCTCCCCGTTTTTGCATTCCCTCCTCCTTGGCCGTCTGCGTTATTAATTTTATAAGGAGAGTTTACTAAGGAGACAGCACGATGAAAAAAGCACAAAACCACCCCCAAATCACAAAAGAATACCTAGATTCAATCCTGCGTTATGATCCTGATACTGGTTTTTTTCATTGGCGCGTTACCCGCAGTCAAAATGCTAAGGAAGGAGGTTTGGCGGGAAGTATTCGAACTGACGGCTACACTAGAATCCTAGTGAGAAATAAACTTAGGTACGCTCACCGACTCGCATGGATATCACATTATGGTAATCAACCTACCGAGGAGATAGACCATATTGACCAAAACCCTTTAAACAATGCTATAAGCAACCTTAGATTGGTGACCCATAAAGAAAACCACAGGAATAAAGGTTTATGCGCTATCAATACCAGCGGAGTGAATGGCGTTTACTTGTTTAAATCGCGTGGCAAGTGGGTAGCTAATATTACGGTTGACAATAAGACGGTTTACCTTGGCATATATGAAGACTTTTTTGATGCTGTTTGCGCCCGCAAGTCTGCGGATATTAAATACGGATTTCATGCTAATCACGGTCAGTCATTATGAGTGGCTGGATTTGTTTACATCGTAAGCTCTTAAAATGGGAGTGGTACGATGACATTAATACTTCGCGTTTGTTTATTCACTGCCTTCTCAGGGCCAACCACACCGCTAAAAAATGGCAGGGTATTTATATACCTTCTGGTAGCTTTATTAGTGGGCGAAAGGTTTTAGCTAAAGAAACAGGTCTGACAGAGCAACAGGTGCGCACTTCATTAAACAAGCTAAAATCAACCAACGATATAACCATCGAATCAACCAACAAGAATTCGTTGATAACCCTTATGAACTGGGAGTCTTATCAAACTAAACCAGAACAGCAACCAGCTAAAACGCCAACGGATAACCAACGGATAACCAACAAACAACCAACGGGTAACCAACGGATAACCACAAACAACAATGTAAACAACGATAACAATGTAAACAACAAAGACAAACCCCAGCGCTTCGCTAAACCTTTGTTAAATGAATTGGAAGACTACAAGAAAGAAAAGCAATTAAACTTTGATCCGCAATCATTTCTTGATCACTATGATTCAAACGGTTGGAAGGTTGGGCGCAACTCAATGAAAGATTGGAAAGCCACAGCTCGGAACTGGTCAAAAAATAGCACAGGTTTTAGCCAACCCACTAAATCAACGTACAAGGATTTTCCAGCATGAATAAACAATGGCAAGCGCCTGAAGCGGAAAAGGTATTTATTGGCTCAATTTTAACTAGGCCATCGAGATTACTTGAAGTCACAGCTACGAAAGCTAGTTTTATGATTGAAGCACACGCGACTGTATTTGATGTGATTATGGATATGAACCAATCTAATAACCTGATTGATTTAATATCAGTAGCGGATCGCTTGACAGAGTTAAATGCTAGTTCAAAAAATAACGTTTATGCTTACCATGCTTCGTTTACTGGTGGTTGGTTACATCAGTTATCTAATTGGATGGAGGCGGCTGTTGTTGATTCTTTTTTCTATTCATCGCAAGAAATTATAATACGCGAGTATCGCAAGCGAGAAATAACAAAGATCAGTTATAACTTGAGCGAAGATTATGATGCTGATGTCGCCATACAAGAATTAATGAATTTAGAAGTGGTTGAGAAAAAGCACACCCACACGATTACTGAGGCTTTAACAGTTGCTATTGATAAAGTACAAGAGTTGGCACAGCATGGTGGTGTTGTTGGTTTGACAACTGGTTTAAAGGCTTTGGATGACGCTATTGGTGGATTCCAATCACCAGATTTATATATTATTGGAGCAAGGCCAGCAATGGGTAAAACAGCAGTTGCTATGAACATGATGCTATCTAATAATTGCGCGGCTGGATTCTTTTCGACTGAGCAACCAATGGAACAAATAGGAATTAGGACATTATCAATACAAAGCGGTGTTTCTGCTAATCGAGTAAGAAAGGCTGACTTCCAAAATGGCGATATAGAAAGGCTTATATCTACACTAGGACAACTTAAAGGTCGCAATGTATTAATCCATGACAAGGCTAATATAACGATTGGTGAGCTAATGCGTGAAGCTAGGCAAATGAAGTTTACTCACGATATACAAGCGGTCTATGTTGATTACATTCAGCGAATCAAAAGCCCGAAGGCAGAAAACAGACGGTTAGAAGTTGCTGACGTTGTGACGGGCCTTAAAACACTTGCCAGAGAACTAAATATTCCAGTTATAGCATTAGCACAGGTATCGCGAGAAGTTACTAAGCGGCCTGACAAGCGTCCTCACATGGGCGATCTTTTAGAGTCTGGTGTCATAGAGCAAGAAGCTGACGTTGTGATGATGCTTTACCGTGATGAGGTCTACAACGAAGACACAAATGAAAAAGGTATTATTGAAATATTAATCGATAAGAACCGACACGGGCCAACTGGCAAGCTTAAATTTGCATGGATTGGCGATCAAATGAAAATAGCGGATCTGCAAGGGGGGTCGTTTTAATGTTAAAGCATATTACAGAATATCTACCAAAGCACTTAGCCAAGGGTTATCGAGAATACTTAGAAAGGCAAATAGCCAATCAAACAAGCACAATGACAGAAGAAGAAATACAGGATAATTTAAAGCAATTGAAAGAGTGTGTTAAATAAAGCAAATTACCTATTGACCTGTTAGCACAAATCTATATAATAAGGGTTATTGAAACAACGCAACCAGGAAAGAAAATGAAAAATAAAGTAATCAAATTATTAGTAAAAAGAGGAAACAACGAGAATGACGTAACTGTGATGGTAGCTGCTAATTATGATTATGCGGTAAGCACTTATTCACAAGCCAAGGCTTCTTTTATTGCCGATGTTATAAGCGCTCTACAATGAGCGCAGATCTAAATTATTCGATAATCGAGAGACATATCTCGGTTATCAAAAACGGTGAAGCGATATTGCATAATGATTGCATAATGACAGTTTCTAATAACAATATTAAAAGAGGCGGACTAGGCTTAACAATATTTGGAGATAGCTACCATTGCGGTTATAAGCCAGTAAAATTGGTAGAGTTTAAACACGTAAAGGCAATTTAGACATGAAAGAAACTAAAAAAGCAAGGACGCACTTAACAGGCAACCAACACAATAAGCTTCCGCTAGATAAAGTAATTGGAAGTTATTGGCGGGTAAGATGTACAGCAGCATCTAAGCTAGAGTGGAAAGCTAAAGCAAAAGCGGCTGGAATGAATGATTCAGAATACACGAGAATGAAGCTAAACGAGGAATAGCCAATGAGTAAGCAATCAACAGCAGACAAGTCATACTTTAATCAATGCGATGAAGAAGATTGTGGCAAAGACATTCCGCGCAAAGAAGACCAGTCAAACAGTAATTATAATCGTATTAAAAAATGCTCACCCGAATGCGCGACTAAAGCAAGAAATAGAGGTGCTTTAATTAAGCTGGGCCATATAGAACGAAAGATTAACTTTGACGCAATAAGCTGTTTTTATCTGGGCAAGCAACATTTATTGAAGAGGGCAACATGAAAGACAACGAAGCATTGCTAGATTTTAACGACGATATACCCAACGCACTAGACACGCAAATAGGAGGTGATCACTACAATACTCAAGGTTTGCAGCCATTTGAAATTGCATATGCTAATTTTGGATATTATGCAATACAGCATTCAGTTTATGTAAAAGTCTTGAAATACCTTAACCGAAATAAAGGAACACACCGCGAAGACGTAGAAAAAGCAATACATTGCTTGCAGATACAACTTCAATTTTTAGATCAGCATGAAGCCGAACAGGAGAAATAAGATGAATCCAATATTATTTACAGTAACAATATTTACAGGTGTAATACTTTGCGCTTTAAAATTGTCAACGATAATCGATTGGTCTTGGTGGTGGGTAACTTTGCCGTTTTGGGGAATGGTTGGTGGGTGTATGCTTTACATTATCGGAACATGGGTATGGTATTACATGCAAATGAGCTTTGATAAATTTTTTAAATAATTAAATAGGATAGTAAGATGGCTAGAAACTTAAATTCATGCTCGTTTATTGGACGGCTTGGTAAAGACCCAGAAATAAAAAACATGCCTAACGGTAATGCGGTGGCTAACTTTGGTATTGCTGTAGGTGATGATTACAAGGATAAGCAAGGCCAGAAGGTTGAGCAAACCAATTGGGTCAATGTTGTGATCTTTGGGAAACTGGCTGAAATTTGTGGTCAGTATCTAACAAAAGGATCACAGGTTTACATTAACGGAAAGTTTGTAACTAGGAAATGGCAAGACAAAGAAGGTAACGATAAATACAGCACTGAGATAGTAGCCAACGAAATGGAAATGCTAGGCGGAAAGTCTGATGATGGAGCTAAAGCGGCTCAACCAGATAAATACCCAAGTCATCAACCACAGCCAGCTAATAACCAGCCTGTAGATGATTCATCGTTTGATAATATCCCTTTTAGCTGAATCCCCTTGTAGTCACTGGTAATTAGTGATATGCTCTTGGGATGTAAAATATTAAGAGCAATAATAATGAAGATATGTTTTAAGTGCGGAGAAGATTTACCCTTCTCCGAGTTTTACGAACACAAGCAAATGGCTGATGGGTATTTAGGAAAATGCAAGGGTTGCGCCAAGTTAGATGTAACGGAAAACAGAAATAAAAATATTGATAAATATAGGAAATACGACAGAGACAGGGGTAATAGGCAAACACCAGAGTATTTAATTGAGTTAAGAGCTAAATACCCTAATCAATATAAAGCGCAAAACATAGTTAGTAACGCTATTAGAGACGGGAAGCTACACAAAGAGCCATGCGAAATATGCGGAGAATCAAAAGTACACGCACACCACGACGATTACCTGAAGCCATTAAACGTAAGATGGTTATGCGCGGCTCATCACAAGCAATGGCACAGAGACAACGGAGACGGACTGAACAAATGAGTGAGCTAATATGGGACAATCCAATTAAATCGGGTGGCTTACAAAGCATCAAGTCAGGCCCGTATATGATCACTAAGCAGGGTGAAAGATATCAGGCGTCTAGGCTAAGAAGCTGGGAGAACTTAGGCCCAGCAGGGACGCTAGAGGCAGCTAAAAAGCTATGCGAGCAATCAAGATGAACATTACAATTATAGTCGTTACAACTTTAATTATTGCGGCGATTGCTATGCTTGCATTATTTGCATGGCTTTCTGACTTTAACAAAAAAGACAACGAGAGCTAATCTAATGAACGATAAAACAACAATCATTGAGTGGAAAGACCTAGCCCACATGTATTATAAAGCATGGCAGCTAGCACTAGAAGAAGCTGAATTATTACAGTTAGAGATTCAGGTCTTGCAGCAGCTAGAGAAAGATAATCAACGAGGTGAAGTATGCACACAGAACTTGAATATGAACTTAAAGAGATCCAGATGGAGTTAGCATTAGACCGCATTAAAGAGCTAGAAGAACGGCTCCATTATAACGGCTTAACTATGGATATAAATGAGCGTCGAATTAAAGAGCTAGAAGGCACAGTTACAATATTAATTGAATCTAATAGCAGTTGGAGAATGAATTTAAGTGATGCTGATGAAGATATAATTGATGCGCTAATTAATAGAGGTGATTAGATGAGTGAAGAAATTGAAGGCATTAACATAAGCAAGGCTTTAGATTATATCCGAGTCCACGCACCAGAGTTGGCAGCGGCTAAAGCGGCTAGGATTTACTTAGAACAGTTTAGAAAAAGTAAAAAGGCTTTGCTGATTAATGACGCACCGACAGGCACTATTCAGTCTAAAGAATCCTATGCTTATGCTCACGATGAATATTTACAACTACTGACAGACCTTCAGTCAGCAGTAGAGCAAGAGGAGCACTTTAAATGGATGATGGTAGCAGCGCAGCTCAAAGTCGAGGTGTACCGCACACAGCAAGCTAACAACAGATTTATTGATAGGGCGCATACATGAACACGGTCAGATTCAACTTCTATTTTGAAGACATTAACGCTCAAGTGTTTGCAATCGCTTTTATAGCAATGGGAATTATCAGCTACCAGATTTGTAAATGTATAATTAACTATGTGAGGGGTAAGTAATGAGTAATACAATACTAGTAGAGCTTAAAGAAGCAATAAGAACTGAAAACGTATCATGGCTTCGTGAGTTAACGGTAATGATACAAAGAATTGCGGATGATTTGGAAAGGCAAGGAGCAAAGTAATGAGTAAGACTCTACGCGCTAAAGCATTAAAGCAAAAGAAGTGTAAAAACTTAGATTGCAAAGCTTTATATACGCCATGGAAATCAACACAGCAAGCCTGTTCAATTACATGCGCGTTAAAGATAGTTAAGCAAAAGCAAAAGATTAAGTACAAAGTCGAAACGCGTGAGATGAAAAAAGAGGTAAACAATAACAGTAGATCGCACCAACTTAAATTAACACAGACCGAATTTAACAAGTACATTAGACTGAGAGATGAATTAAACCCTTGCATTAGTTGCGGTACAACGGCAAATGTTGAATACTGTGCTGGTCACTATAAGACTGTAGGTGCAAATCCAGAGTTAAGATTCTGTGAAATAAACGTACATAAACAATGTAATAAAAATTGCAACCTTGAAATGTCAGGCAATATTCTAATGTATAGGAAGGGCTTAATAAATAAAATTGGCCTAAAGGAGCTAGACTGGCTAGAAGGGCCACACGAAGCAGCGAACTACACGCTAGACGATATAAAAGAAATTAGGAAGAAGTACAAAGATAAAATTAAACATCACGAACAAAGGATAGGAGAATAGATGTAAGTAAATTATTATTAAGTAAACACACAGAAGCAAAAGTAATTGCCGCAATTTGGGAAATGGGTATTGAGTCTCTAAATCCTGACGACTTTGATGATGTTGAAAGAATCATTAAAAACATCACTAACACGCGACACATCAATTCTGAAACTATAAAAATAGAAAGAACAATTCTCAATGGGTATAGATATGAACAATCACACAAAGTTTAAAAGATGGCTCGACACCCAGACTGGCGCTAAAGAAGCGCCGAAAAAAGTCTTTAGCGAAGACGACATGAAGACCGCATGGTTCAACGGTTACTCAACGCGCAATGTTGAAATGCGAGAATTGATTGATGTAGAAGCCGAGAAACATAATATATTTTTATCAGAGCTTGCAGTCGCTAATACTATAAATCGAATGGCTGCACCAGTGGAGATCAAGAATGAGTGAAGAAACAGAAACCCTTATAGATTACGGCGTAACCGCAACGGGTGGCGTAATGATTAATGATAATCGCGCCCTTCTTGAAATGGAAAAGCTTTGTACTAGCATGAGCGCTGGAGAAGGTTTATTAATATCACGCGAAGAAAAAAGCGAGTTAATTGATATTATACACAAATACTTTATTCGTAGCGGCCCAATTATGGAGCTAGAAATACCTAAGCGGAGCGATTAAGATGGAATTAACGGAAAGGCAGCAAAACATAAGCGATCTAAGAGACGAAGGCTATACGATGCAGCAAATAGCTGATAAATTCGGAATTAATTTGCGTTCGGCTACTCGAAGTTGGGCGGGTGCTGTGAAAAAATCAGCATCTTACAGAATGTCGCCAGGCTTTGAAATTGACAGGAAGACAGAGGGTCGATGGTACGAAGACCCAGAAACAGGTGAGCGGCGAGTTGAATATTTAAAGTCCAAGCGTACTAAGGAATCAACTACTGGTCTTGCTGATGCTTTTCGGGCTTCTATATCCGACATAAAGCCATTAAAAAAAATTAAAATACCAAAAACCAGTATGAAGGATAGTATGGTCGTTTATCCAATGGGTGACCCACATATAGGCCTATACGCATATCATAAAGAAGTGGGTGAAGATTTTGATTGTGATATAGCAGAGCGTGATTTATTAGCAGCTGTTGATTATTTATTCAGTGTCGCGCCTCCTACAGACGAGGCTTTAGTCGTAAACTTAGGTGATTTTTTCCACAGTGATAGTGGGCGCAACGCAACAACCAAAGGAACTCCTGTAGACGTTGACACCCGTTGGAGCAGAGTTTTATTAATAGGAATAAAGGTTCAGATTAGAATGATAGAACTGGCATTGGGCAACCACAAGCGAGTAACTGCAATTATAGCACCTGGAAACCATGACGCAGAATCAAGTATATTATTAACTATAGCCTTGCAGCTTTATTTTGAAAACAATAAACGAGTTACGATTCAAGAACCAAATATGTTTCATTTCTATGAGTTTGGCGCTAACTTGATAGGTGTTTGCCATGGTCACACTGTCAAAAAAGAAAACTTACCACAGTTAATGGCTGAAGATATGCCTGAAGCATGGGGAAGAACTAAGCATCGATATTGGTACACTGGACACATACACCACAGAACATTGCTAGAAGTTGGCTCGAGCATAGTTGAATCATTCCGAACACTTGCAGGAAAGGACACATGGCATCACGGGCAGGGCTACCGAGCAGGTCGAGATATGAACGCTATTGTATTACATAAAAAATACGGTGAAACAGACCGTCATAGGTGTGACATACTGAGAGCAAGGGCATGAATAAAGAAGACGCTGAGGCATTATTAGCAAAGTGGGGCGAATGGCAGCAAGGTAGTCAGAACCACGGTTACTCTACAACTAGTACAATTGGCCGAGCAATAATTCAAGGTGGCGCTGGCGCAAGTCAAGCGACCTGCCCTGTTATTCCTGATATGACCGAAGAAGTGCAAAAAGTAGAAGACGCGGTAAATTTAATGGACGGTAAAACACAGAAAATAATCAGAGGTATTTATATATACGGCTATTCACAAAGAGAAATGTCAGGAGATTACAAAATAAGCAGGGCCGAGATAGCAAAACGACACGATGCGTGCGCTAATTTTATTGCTGGGAAACTGTCTTAAAATAAAAGTTGACTATGGCAAGCCAAACATGGTAGTGTAGCCATTACGGTGGATTTTTACACACTAAACAAACTTACTCGGCAAGACCCCAGCCCACTCCATACGTGGGTTTTTTTATGCTTGCTACTATTTCAGCCCCACGCCGCCAACAAACTCAACTAATTGCTAACACAGCAATAAACTAATGAATGCGGATATGTGGGGCGAATCTATTTAGGTGTTATGATGATAAAGACTAAGAACTTTAATCCAGATACCGACCCAAAGCTATTATGTACTTGTGGGCATGACCTTTGTGATCAAAGATCAGTCAGCCAAGAGCATTTAAATCGATTACAAACGGTAAGAAACATCATAGGCCCGTTGTTTGTCACGTCTGGCGGTCGATGTCCTTATCACGAAGACGAATTACACAGAACAACACCAGCAGACCATCAAAAGATGCAAGGTGTTGACGTAAGATGCAACGGTCAAAGCCGTGGCAATATTGTAGAAGCCGGAATGTTAGCAGGCTGTAACGCTCTTGGTGTAGCTAAATACTTTGTCCACTTGGGATATAGGCCAGAGCTACCAGACGGCCATTTAACTATGTGGGTTTACTAATGTATATTAAACTATTATTTATATTATCATTATTCAGTACAAGTCTAAGCGCGGCTACGTTTCTTAAAGCAGCGCCGCCTATTTATTTCTTTGACATGCCTGATGAAACTTTTATCTGTAATGCAAGCTCTGTTCCACTAACTTGTATCGGCTATCATAAAGAAACTGACGTTAAAATTAAGTATTACTGTATTGCAACAACACCAGAGCTAGGTTATTTAAAAGAGTGCGCGGTTGTTAATGGTGTTTTGATATGAGTTTCTTAGGATTTCTATCAGGTGCTATGAAGCCTATAGCTGACATTATTGACGAAGTACATACATCTGACGAAGAACGAGAAACCTTACGTCTTGAGTTTTTTAAGTTGCAGACTGGATTAGCTACTCAGGCGATGGAATATGAGAAGCAGTTACTAGACTCACAATCAAGCATAATTATTGCGGAAGCAAAGGGTGGTAGTTGGATACAACAAAACTGGCGACCGATTACCATGCTAACCTTTTTGGTTTTGGTGGTGTTAGATTCATTTGGTATTCTAGCAAGTCCTTTGGCTGATGAAGCTTGGACGCTATTGCAGTTAGGTTTAGGTGGTTATGTAGTTGGACGAAGTGTTGAAAAAGCCATTCCATCAATTGCACAGGCCGTTAAAAAATAATGTCTCTTTTAAACTTTCTTACAACAAAATCACAAAATGGATTTGTATCAATGAAATTTCTACCAGTGCTTGGATTTTGCTTTGTTGTGTTAGGTTCTACTACAGGATTTTATTATAACACTATTGATATAGGACGTAATGTAGACAAGATAAACGCTATGTTGCCGCAAATGGTGCAGGCTAAGACATTAGAATTAGAATTAAGATACCGAGACCAGAACATAGCCAACTTAGATAAGAAGGTTGACGCCAATTCGGACAGAGTAAATAAACAGCTAGACAATATATCAAGTCAACTTAACGATATAACTAAACTTTTGCTGGCAGATAAAAAATGAACTATGAAATTTTAAAGATGGAGTTATTGAACGGCGGTTATGCGTCAATGAATAGCCAAGAAGCAGCCAGCTACTTGAACAATGTTAATATCCCAACATTGAAGAAGGTAAAATATACTGACGTTGCTAGTTATTTATCTGTAGCTGGTAAGTTTCTAGCTATAACAGAGTCAACTAAAGACAGCGCCAAGATGTATAGACTGGCAGCGGCTACGTTTACAACCTTTGATCTTTCTAAGCCTTTTGTAAATACGGTTATTGAAGGATCACTTAAAAATCTAGTAGATGATAATTTACTGTCTGACACAAACAAAGCAGCTATTTTAAATTTAGCAGGTGCGGGTAGTATTTCCAGAGCCGCGCAGCTTGGACTAAACCATGTAAGCGAAGCCCAAGTAACAACAGCGAGAGAATCATAATGACTACAGGCGCAGCATTGCAAGATTGGGACGGAACGCCAACAACGGTTATTACTGGCACAGCAACTATTGCTGATGATGCTTTTGCGGTTCATAGCACTAATGCCACTATTGTTGAGTTTGATAACTCATCAGATAAATGGCCTATGGCAATAGCAACCTTAAAAATACCTGACACGTTTGGCGGCGCACCAACAGTGGGAAGCACTATTGATTTATATATGTGTACGCAAGACTTGGCAGGTGACACTGGCGACGACGAAACCGCGCCTACCACAACCTTAGTTAAAAGCGCTAAATATAAAGCCTCGTTTGGCCCACTATACGCAGTAGACGAAGACCAACAACTAACTACAGTTATATCATTATTAGGCGTTAAAAAAGCTAAGTTCTTTATACAAAATAAATCAGGGCAAACAATGTCATTCTCAGCAGGCTTTACGGTTGAGCTTGAAGGTATGACCTACGCGCCCCAGGCTTAACCCATGTGGATTCCAGACCCAAGATGGGAAAGCCCTGATTTAATGCTGGGGCGTAAGCCCACGGACGAAGTAGTGATTGATAGTAACGCTAACAACGCAGCCGGTATAAGTCTTTTTTTTCTTGGCATTAATCAGCTTGATTTAGCAACTAATCAAGTAATGGAGGTGTCTGGAAGCTCCTCATCTCTATCAAATCAAGTTATAAACGGTGAAATGGCTACTGTTGCAGATGGCACTGCATTTGCGGGTTATACGATACCTACTCCGCTAGTTGCAGATGAAAATACGCCCTGGGAGATTACATTTAAAGTAAGACGGCGCGGAATTAATAATCACGGTATGTTGATGGGAGACACTGTTTTACAGTGTTATTTATGGGTTAATAATTCACAAATAGAGTTTGCTAGCAAATCCCAGAATTATTACAGTTTTAGTACAGGATATGTAGCTAGTAGCCTTGCGCTTTACACGATTACAAGTGACGGTGGAGGGGCTTCTGGCAGCACATTAAATTTTTATATAGACGGTATTAAAAAACAAACAATAACTTCTGCCACGTCAGATTTTGATATTAGAAACTTAATGGATGGGTATGGAGATAGTCATGCATTCGAGGGAGATTTATTTTACGCAAAAATAACAACAGGCGTTATTTATTCTGATCAGAAAGTAAAGGATCAAAGCAAGAGTCTTTATACACTTCTAATACCTGCCTAATGCGTCCAAGTAGAATATATTTTCCGAGTGCTGGCGGTGGATCAACGGTATTAATGACTATATCTGAGTCTATAATAAGCGCTGATACATCTTTATTAAAAGCGGGGTTTATTTCTACACTATTGGAGTCAATTTCAGTAGTAGACACAAGCACAGGTAAATTATCAGCATTGTTAAGCGTATCTGAATTAGCAGGCGCATCTGATTTTGATGCAGGGCAATACGCGACAAGTCAAGAAGTCATAGAAGCCGTAGAAGCTAACGATCTATCAAGCGCATTATTTAAGGCAATATTAGCTCAAAATATTAATGCTATTGTATCAGATGCGGTAAGCATAAAGGCAAGCTTTGGTGTAACATTAAACGAATCTTTGTCAGGTGTTGACAATGACACCGGTAAGGCTTCATTTATTGCAACACTATCAGAATCAATTGTAGGTGTTGACGCTGCAAGCATTGTATCAAGCGCTATAACAGCGACCATTGGCGAAGTAATAGCATCAGCAGATGGTGTTAGTATGAAAGCTAATTTTATTATGACGTTAGGCGAATCAGTAAATGTTAGCGATATACAGTCTAGTCAAGCGTCCTTAATATCGACTATAAACGAAGCTATAACGTCAAATGATGCCTTTAATTCGGTATCAGTGTATACTTTAACAATTGGCGAAGCTTTAACCGCTTTAGATGCGCTTAGTAATGCGTTAGGAAGTATAAAAGGCTTTATCACAGCAACGATAACTATCAACCCTTTAATTAATATAGAAACGAGCATCAACCCGATTATCACAGGAACAATAACGGTAACTTAAATATGAATACTGAATTAGCAAAAGCAGCAATGCACTGGACAATGGTTGCCAAAGATAAATTAGGCAATGTAAAATGGAAGGATGAAGGCAAAAATCTTATTGTCAATACTGGACTGGATTATTTGCTTGAAAATGATGTAGTAGCTGCAACGCTCTATATCGGATTAACTGACGGAACGCCAACAATCGCAGCCGGTGACACAATGGCCTCGCATTCAGGCTGGACTGAAGTAACGGCTTATGACGAAGGCTCACGACCCGAGTGGGGCCAAGGCGCAGCTAGTGGCGGTGTAACGACTAATGGAACAGCAGTAACGTTTACGGCTAGTGGTTCCACAACAGTAGGCGGTGGCTTTCTAACAACTAACGCAACTAAAGGCGGTACTACCGGTACTTTGTTTAGTGTTAAAGCAGCAACAGAAGGCAATCGTTCTTTAGTAGACGATGATACACTTGATGTTACTATTTCGTTGACTGTTACCAGCTCATAATGGATGTATTTATTGACAACACGGGCTTACTTCGTGTAACGAACGCAAAAATAACGGCGCTCGATGGCACGACATCAGATTTAACTCTGACCGGTGATGTCACAATACTGACTAGCACAGGTAATGAAGTGGCGGGTCAAACATGGCCCCAATCTTTAACTTTAAACAGCGCTGGTGATTATTCGGCAATTATTGAATCTGATTTAGTGCTAATACCTGGTAGGTATTATACGGCTTTAATAACATTTGGAACGGCTCCTAATGCTTATGGCGAGTTTAATGTTGCTTTTAAAGCAGTTGATAGAGCGGCTATATAATGAAATATAAATCATCAGGCTCAAAACTATCGTATGTACATGACCTAACCTTAGCGCTTGGTGATGATACTATAACGTCTAGTACATGGGTGCTTGATAGCGGCATTACAAATGTATCAGACACTAACACAGTCACCTCAGCGACTATAACAGTATCAGGTGGCACGAATGGAACTACTTACAAGTTAAGGCACTCAGTAGACACTGCAGGCGGCTTAAAGCACGTTAAGGACTTCTATGTAAAGGTACAAGATCAAAGGGCGGGTGATTAATGCCTATTTCACCCCCACAGCATAGACCAGCTTACGCACCCAATAGGCAGCAAGCTAAGAAGGCAAGTAATAAGCATTACAATAAGAATGTAAGAACAGGTCAGGAGTTCTATAATTCAAAGCAATGGAAAGACCTTAGAGCATGGTTTGTTAAACGTAATCCATTGTGCGTTGAATGTAAGGTTAATGGTATAGCTAAGCCAGTTGAAATAGTCGATCATATAAAGGAGGTTAAAGACGGTGGTTCTATGCTATGCGTTACTAACTTACAAAGCATGTGCCATCGACATCATAACATTAAGACGGCTAACTATAGGGTAGGGCTATGTTAATCCCTGTTAGTATAGGTTTCAGAAAG
>Ga0208770_1001018_pt1 | contig 15117 bp, 15 predicted proteins | sample AntAceMetag02UK9_FD_184771 | JGI IMG/M metagenome (GOLD analysis project Ga0208770, IMG submission 184771) | Saline lake microbial communities from Ace Lake, Antarctica - Antarctic Ace Lake Metagenome 02UK9 (SPAdes) (version 2) | ecosystem: Environmental > Aquatic > Non-marine Saline and...
AAAGTAGTAAAATTAAAAAGTGTTTACGAAAAACCTTCTGAAAAGAAAAAAAGAATTTTACAAGAAAATATTAAAAGAGTTAAAAAGCTTAATAAGCTTAAAAATAGGATTTAAATATACCGCGGGGTGGAGCAGTCTGGTAGCTCGTCAGGCTCATAACCTGAAGGTCGGCGGTTCAAATCCGTCCCCCGCAACCAATCCAAACAACAAATTAATTAAATTTTAAATCTAGATTTTTTACTATCAACCAAAAATGCTTTAACTGTTTCTTTAGTAAGTTGATCAAATGTTTTTCCAAAATTCCCAATCTTTTCAATAGTTGCAGGTGGGATAGTTATAATATGACAACCTAATTGTTTTGCTTGAAGGTAATTATATGGCCCTCTAACACTGGCCCAAAGTATCTCAACATTTTTAAATTTTTTTGCCATTGCTATACTTTTTTTAAATTCTGGAATTGGATCTTTTCCAGCATCCCCTGCTCTTCCAGCAAATATTGAAATTATAACTTTAGTTTTCTTATTGATTAATTTTAGAATCTTTTGTGTTTGTTTTGCGCTATATATTGCTGTGATATTAAGCTTAATATCTAAATTGTTAAGCTCTTTAATAATTTTACCCATAAAAATACCTTTAGAATTAGCAACTGGCACTTTTACATAAACATTCTTTCCCCAGGTATTAATCTGAAGAGCTTGTTTTTTCATCTCTTTGTATTCGTCAGCAAACACCTCTAGTGAAACAGGTTTATTGTTACAAATCTTTAATATTTTCTTTGAATACGATTTATAATCTTTCGCTCCAGCTTTTCTCATTAAGCTAGGATTGGTCGTAAACCCTTTAACTATTTTTTCCTTATTAAATTTCTTTATTGAATCTAGTTCTGCAATGTCACAAAATATTTTTGTTGTCATTAATTTTTAAAGATTCTTAGTTATATCCTCAGTCATTTTTTTTGCATCTGCAAATAACATCAGTGTGTTATCTTTATAAAACAATTCATTATCAATTCCAGCATATCCAGGAGATAAACTTCTCTTTACAAATAATACTGATTTGCATTTTTCAACATCTAAAACTGGCATTCCATAGATTGGACTTTGCGGATCCGTTTTTGCAACTGGATTAGTTACATCATTTGCTCCAATTACAAATGCGACGTCTGCATTAGCAAAATCATTATTAATTTCTTCAAGTTCAAAAACCTCATCATAAGGGACATTGGCTTCAGCTAACAATACATTCATATGGCCTGGCATTCTTCCTGCAACAGGATGAATTGCATAAGTAACTTTAATATCATTTTTCTTTAATGTATCTACCATTTCTCTTAATGCGTGTTGTGCTTGGGCTACTGCCATACCATAACCTGGAACAATTATAACAGATGATGCATTTTTCATTAAGAAAGCTGCGTCTTCCGCATTACCACTTTTAACTGGTCTTTGTTCTTTATTTCCAGTTGATGCGGACTGTTCTGTTGCACCAAATCCACCTAAAATTACATTAAAGAAAGATCGGTTCATACCTTTACACATTATATAAGATAAAATTGCACCAGAAGATCCAACAAGAGCACCTGTTATAATTAATGCGGTATTTTCTAAAGTAAAACCAATTCCTGCCGCAGCCCAACCTGAGTATGAATTTAACATTGAAATCACCACAGGCATATCTGCTCCACCAATTGGGATGATTAATAAAAATCCTATTAAAAATGAAACTGCAATTAATATCCAAAAGAAATTAGAGGACTGCGATGAACATAATAAGTAAGATAAAACTAGAATTAAAATTAACAATAAAGCATTAAGAAAATGCTGCCCCTTAAAAGTAATTGGTGACCCTGACATTATTCCTTGAAGTTTTAAAAAGGCAATTATTGAGCCTGAGAATGTTATGGCACCAACTGCAGCTCCAATTGACATTTCAATCAAGCTTGCAAGTTTAATAGCACCTACTGATCCTAGATTAAATGCTTCCGGATTTAAGAAAGCTGAGATTGCAACAAAAACTGCTGATAGTCCAACTAAGCTATGAAATCCTGCTACTAATTCTGGCATAGCCGTCATGGGTATCTTGTAAGCTATAAATGCCCCTATAAGACCACCTACTAGTAAAAAAATTAGCACATAAATTAATTCACTAGAAAAATTTCCAACCAATAAAAAAGTGACAGTGATTGCTATCACCATTCCCAAAATTCCAAAAAAATTACCCTGTCTTGAAGTTTCTGGCGATGAAAGACCTCTTAATGCTAGTATAAATAGAACTCCCGAAACTAAATAAAATATTGCTGATAAATTTGCTGACATAATTATTTATCTTTCTTTTTCTTTTTATACATTTGAAGCATTCTTTGAGTGACCAAAAATCCTCCAAATATATTAATAGCTGCAAGAGATATTGCTAAAAAACCAAGAATGTTTGAGATTGTGAAAACATTATCTGTGCTTCCGGCCAACCCTGCAATTATAGCACCAACAATAATTACCGATGATATTGCGTTAGTCACTGACATTAATGGTGTGTGTAAAGATGGAGTTACGCTCCATACAACATAATATCCAATAAAAATTGATAAAATAAATATGCTTAATCTAAATATAAAAGGGTCTATTTCCATAATTCTATTTTATTAAAGTTTTTTCAATTATCTCATCTTCTAAATTAATATTAATCTTATTATTTTCTTTATCATATAAATTTGACACAAAATTAAACACATTTTTTGAATATAGGTTTGAAGCTGAAACAGGAAGTTTATTTAAAATATTTGTTTCACCCATAATTTTTACTCCATTTTTAACTACAATTTTATCAACCTCAGTAAACTCAGCATTTCCACCTTGAATAGCAGCTAAATCATAAATAACAGACCCTGATTGCATATTATCAATCATGGAGCTTTTAATAATTAGTGGCGCTTTTTTGCCTGGGATTAAAGCTGTACAAATTACTATATCTATTTTTTTTAATGTTTCTGACAATAATTCTTCTTGTTTCTTTTTAAAACCATCTGATGCTTCTTTTGCATAACCTCCTGCAGTCTCAAGATTTTCTACACCTTCAACTGTTAAAAATTTTCCACCTAAGCTTTCAACCTGTTCTTTTGAAGCCATTCTAACATCTGTTGCAAACACGATTGCTCCCATTCGTTTTGCAGTTGCAATTGCCTGTAACCCTGCAACACCCGCTCCAACCACTAATACTTTTGCAGCTGGAATTGTGCCTGCTGCAGTCATCATCATTGGAATTGCTTTTTCAAAATTAGCAAACGATTCTACTACTGCTTTATAACCTGCAAGGTTTGCTTGTGATGACAATATATCCATTGATTGAGCTCTTGATATTCTTGGAAGTAGTTCAAGTGAAAAAATGTTCATATTTTTTTTAACTAAATCATTTATTTTATCTTTATTATCATATGGATTTAATACACCAATGAATGTTTGATTTTCTTTTAATGAAGAGTATTTATTATTATCCAATAAACCTAATTGAACAATAATATCTGCATTACTTATAATTTCTTTTTCATCTTTTAAAATCAAAACTCCTAATTCTTTATATTCATCATCTTTAATCCCTAAATGCTTGGCATAATTTTCACATAAGGAAACATCCATACCAAGTGATATATATTTTTTTGCAATTTCAGGAGTAATTGCTATTCTTCTTTCAATTTTTTGATTTTCTAAAACAGAAGCAATTTTCATTAACTAATTTTATAGCAAGAATATTGCCATTAAAACTAAAACTCCTATTACAGCGACAGTTCCCCACATCACAAACTTTGTAAAATTGCTCCAGGTATTTTTATGGTTTTCGTTATCCATAAAAACTATTTCTGTCTTGCTTTAAATTTTGGATTGGTTTTATTAATTACGTAAACACGACCTCTTCTTCTAACTAGTTTAGAATTAAGATCTCTATTTTTAATCGATTTTAATGAGCTTTTTATTTTCATAATTACTACCTTTAATAAACGAAGTTACATAATCTTTCAAATCTATTTTTCCATATTTGTTAATTATTTTACGATTATTTGATATTTTTGTTAATGCAGAGGCATATCGTTCACCTGATCTTGATTTTAAATAAATTATTTTAGTTTTAAACATTTTAGCAAGATCATTGATGGAATAAGATTTTTTATAACTTATGCTATAATGAAGACATTTATTTCTTCTCCAAGCCTCAATACAAGTTTTAATGGTATCATCAATGTGGGTAAATTTTCTTGTTTGGGTTCCAGGTTTTACAATTGGTAAAGGTTTATTTTTTTTATATTGATCTTCAAAAATTCCAACAACAGTTGCCATGTCACCTTCTTTAATTTGACCCTGTCCGTAGACATTATAAAAATAAATAACCTCAAATTTGAAATTAAACCATTTCCTTAAATTTTCTAACAATTCTAAATTTTTAGATTTAGTAAAAGCATAGGGAGATAAATTTTTATCATCCCCTTTATTTCCTAAAACAGCAGAGGTTGCTGAGTAAATAAGTTTAATATTGTTATCTAGACAAAATTTGAACACAGCATTTGAACCAATAGAATTTGATTTAAAACATTCATCAAATTTTTTAAAACTTTGATAAATTCTAGGAAATTCTCCAAAATGGAAAATTGAGTGAATTTGTTTTTTTTCTTTTTTTAAAATTTTAGCAATATCAATTGTGTTTGCTTTTAAGTACTTAACTCTATTATTCTTTAAATGATTATTTTTGTTTCCCGAGGAGTAATTGTCTAAACTAATAATTTTTTTATTTGTTTTTTTTAAGAGCGATTTAATTAGGTTCGATCCAACAAACCCAGCACCACCAGTTACAATTATTAGATTTTTCATTTTAGATATGCCTGGCAATGTCCTACTCTTCCGTGTCTTAAGACAAAGTACCATTGGCGCTGAAAGTCTTGACTGCCGAGTTCGGAATGGGATCGGGTATTACACTTTCGCAATAATCACCAGGCAAAGACTTAATACATAAATGTTAATCAGTTGTAAATATAAAAATTTTTTATTTAGAATATTTAAATTTTAAAAAACCACATTATTAGCCTTATAAAACATTAATTATCCAGAAATTGTCTAGTATAATAAAAAATTATACTTAACAGTTTATAGAAAAATAATTTTTATCTTAATTATTTTGTAAATTTACCAGTTTTGAAATAAAAAGTTATACAGACATGCCACTAAAGATTATTACAAAAGAAAAATGAAAAAAATTTCATTAAAAATTGAGAACTTAAATATATATTTTTACGATAAATCATTTAACCAAAATAGAGATTTTTTGGTATCAACTAACAGTAAAGATCATAACTATCATATCTTAATTTTTTTGGACTCAAGAGGCTTTTCACTAAAATCTGAGAAGAATTTAATAACTTTTTTCAAAAAAAAATTTATAAAAAAAAAGTACTTAATTATATCTAGACCTTTAGAAATGACAACTTGGGCTACATTGATTAATTTTTTAAAATTAAATAAAAAAATTAAATATAAGTATTTAATTACGAATATGGGGTTTAATGATTTCACTCCTAAAAAAAAAAAAATTGCCCTCAATGTTCAAAAACAAGCTGAGTTTTTCTTTAAAAATAATATGAAAATAGAGTATTTAGAAAAATATACTGATAAAAAAAATAAAGAAATAAATTTATATAATGTTAATTTTGGCAAAAGTTTTATTGATAATTTAAATTCTCAATTACCTAGTAAAAAGTTAATATTAATGAATACACCTTCATTTAAAAAAAAAATAGTATTTTCAACTAGGGCTAGACCCAATAGTTTTTTCAAAATGATAGAAACAACGATAAAATTTAATAAGAAAATCAAAACTCTTTCAACAATTAATTTTTTAACTTTTGACAAGAATGATACTTATGATGGAGTGCATTATACTAATTTTGGATATGCAAAAATTTTTAGAGCTTTAAATAAGTTAGTTTTTTAAAAAAAATGAATTTTTTCTTTTCAATAAATAATGAAAAATTAGATTGTTCACTTACAATTCCTAAATTTAAAAATAATGAAAAAATTAATAAAAAATATATATTATTTTCCTCACAAATAAAAAATAACAAATGGCTCATTGAAGAAGTGACATGCCAAAATAATGAAAATTTTTATTTTTTAAAAAATTTAGATCTTGATAATCATAAAATCTTTTTTTTAGCTAAAAAAGAAGAGGTAAAGAGAGAAAATATTTTTTTGGAACTTCAAAACTTTAATAATTACACAGATACAATGCCAGACTTCAGATCTAATATGAAAATAGAAATAAAAAATAAAGGTTTTTCCTCTTATCAGGCAGATTATCCTTATAATCTTTCTTTAAAAACTGGAAATGTATTGAGTCCAGTGAGCACTTTATTAAATAGAAGTGCTGATAAGAATATTATTTTTTTCAAAAATATTTATTTTAAACCTGTTAAGAAAGAATTTTTTATTTATTTTATTGATGTTAATAAAAAAAAAATCTTACATAAGGTAAAAGCTTTCACAAATCAAACAAACCAGATAAATGTTGAATCTGAATTAATTCAATCTCAAAATTATATTTTTTCAGATGGCTATTTAGGTATACCAATTTATGTTTGTATAAAAAATGACCATTTATCTATGGAGCATACACACCCACCTCATCTATATATTTGGGGATATGATAAATTTGAGAAAATAGAAAAAATAAAAAAAGAAATTAATGAAATTATTAATAAAAAAGTTAGCAAAATCTAATTTAGGTATAAAATTTAGAAATTTAACTGGATTTAGACCAGTTGCTCTAAACTCAAATAAACTGATACAAAATTTCTCTATCTCCGATGGTTTCCTTTGGCGAACTGATAATTATTTTAAAACTAACTTCAGATATAGCGATTTACTAAAAATATTTTATAATAAAAATAACACAAGTATTGAAATTCAATTTTATGACAAGAATAACAACCTAATAAAAAAAATCGATAAACTAAATGTTAATTTATCAGACAATTTGACGATTGATAAAAAATTTTTAAATGGCATGGAAGATTATGGAATTTTTTATATTTATCACAAATCTGCTGAACAAATTAATTCTTCGGTAAGAAATAGCTGCTACACTGGGTTTTCATATAGAGATCAATTAGAGTCGTATGTTCATGGGAACTGTCCTACTTCGTATAAATCTTTAAATCCCAATATAAATATGAATGTTACACATGACATTGTTGGTCTATCTATGTATATGAACCAAATTTATAAAATACAAAGATATTTTGAAAATCTTTCTAAATCAGAAATTTTTATTCAAAACCCAACTTTAAAAAATATTAAATTTTTAATAAATAAAACTAGCTATGAATTAAGTGGAAAATGCTGCTTAATAATAGATACTACAGAATTAAACGAAATCAAAATTACTTCAAACTGCTATTTTCTCAGACCACTAATATTTTGTTATAAGAATAATTATATTGATGTTCATCATGGATAAAAACTAAATGAAAATATTTGTACTTAAAATTATAAATCATATACGTTATCCAATCAAATTTTTTTATAAGATTAGAAATATTTATTATTATTTTAGATATAAATTAAATTACAATGAAATTATTTGTATAAACAAACAAATAAAAATATTTAAAAGTTTAAAAATTAATAGACACTTAGGTCTTAAAAAATTAGATAATATAAAGAATAATCACTTTACCCATTCAGGAATGAATTCTGAACATCAAGTTTTTTTTGCCTCATTGTCATTAACAAAAAAAATCAGAAATATTTTAGAAATAGGAACATTTGATGGAACTAATTCTTTTCAACTTTCAATCCTATTTCCAAAAGCAAAAGTAACAACACTAGATCTACCTGCTGAAAGTGAAGAGTTTAAAAAATCTTATAATAGGTCTGAGCTTATTAAAAGAAATCAATTTATAAAAAAAAGAAATATGATTTTAAAAAGATCAACTAATATTAAATTTATTGAAAAAAATTCATTAAACTTAATTTTTGAAAAAAAAATATATGATTTAATATGGGTTGATGGTGCTCATGGTAACCCCATTGTGACATCTGATATTATAAATTCCTTGCGCCTTTTGAATAAAAAAGGAGTTATGGCCTGTGATGATATATATGTTCAAAAAAGTACTGAAGATATCAATTTTAGCAGTTTTGATCCAAAATTTGCTGATCAGATGTACTCAAATCTCAACTCTTACGAAACTTTGTTGTCCTTAGAAGCGGCCAAGCTAATTAAATTTAAACTAATATATAAAAGAATTGATGCTAACAACAGAATTTCAGGTAGACGAAAATTTATCGCTATAGTTAAGCACTACTAATATATTCCATTCTCACGATATTATTTATTATTCACAATTTTTGAAAACCAAACATCTAGCTCTTGCTTTCCAGAGATTAATTTAAGATCATGAGAAAAATTTTTATTCTCAAGTAATTCTAAACTAGGATCATAAAAAATTGTCTCCTTTTTTAACTCCTTAGATATTAATGCTACAGAAGTATAAGGGTAGGAAATAGTGGCCAAAGAATTATTAACTAAATATTTTAAATCAAAGTTTACAGGCATTGAGCTAAAATACTTTCTTTTATTAATTTTGTTTAATAGGTTATTATAGGATTTGTTCGCTGCATAGAAACTTTTTCCACTAGACAATTTATCTAAATCTCTTTTTGGTTTATGCAATATTTGAATATTGTATTTTTCAGACAAATCACTGATGTCCAAAAGAAACTGATTCATAAACTTAGCATAAAGCATTGAGTAATATCCCTGCAAATATGACTTTATTTTTCGCTTAGGTGCAATATCAAAAACGGAGATATATTTTATATCTTGCAACAATAATTTTTGTTCATATGACTGAACATTTATCAACATTGGGCCTAAAACATGAATAATAGGATTATTGCTAGCATGTTTTAAAATTGTGTTACCTTGATATTCATCCCAGACTAAATAATTTTTCCATTTTAATTGAGCGCGACTACTTTGATCTGCAGGAATGGCTGTACTAGTTGGGTAACCAGTATCATTTGTTGAATAAAAAAGTAAATAAGCTTTCATTTTTTTTTCTTCTGCGTAATAAGTCCAAAGAGGTTTAGAAAAACTTCCCATAAAAGGTCGAATATATAAAGAAGGTATATATTTATAAGACGTTATTCGATGAATTTTATCTTCAATGATATCCTTAAAAATTAAAGAATACGACCACTTGCCAATTAATAATAAAATAAAAACAAAAAAAGATGCAAAAATAAGCCAAGTGAAGAAATAAACTAATTGTAATAAATTATCAAAATAAGGGAGATGGGTATGTCTTGATAAAATTAAATTACTTTTAATTTGATTAACATTTTTTTTATTCGCAGAATTTGAAAAAAAGATATTTCCAAATATAATTTTAGAATTTTTTATTGCAAAATAATCAACTATTTTATTTAAAAAAAAAATATTTGACTGTTTATTAAATTTTGAAATTTCTTCTTGTGAATAATTCATTTCACAATAAGTAAAGTCATTATAGTTTTTTTTGTTTGTTGTGATGATATTTACTAATAATATTTTGATAGCAAAAAAAAGACCAAGAGAAAAATGGGCTAAAATAAAAATGTACCACAAGATTATAGAATTAAAAAAGTTTACATTAAAATTATTTTTTTTTATAAATTTCAAAGCAACATACGGACAGGCTAATAATAAACTCTTTTTATATTTTTGGGCTGCGTAAGTTTTTATAATTTCTCTAGAATAAACGGGAAATATTGCATTATCATTAAAAAAAATGTCTTTAATTCTTAAAGTTGTTACCTCTATTAAATATTTATTTTTTACAAAAAAATTTAAAAAAGTTAATTTTGGTATTATGTAATCTAGATTACATAATTTTTTTCTTAAATCATTTATCTTTCTGATATTAATTTCTGACATATTTTCAAAACCAGAAATAACAGATCTTAGTTCACGTTTTTTTTTTCTTTTGAAAAAATTAATAAATATTTTCATACTTAAAATATAATTTTTTCTTTGTAATTCTTTCAGCAAATTTGATATTTTTTTTATTATTTAATGATGATAATCCTGTTTGATGATTATTTCTTAGATTATAAATAAATCTAATATCATTAATTTTTACTTTTCTTATTTTTAATTGATTATGCAAAAGCTTTTAATTATTTTTAAATGTTATAAGAAATAACATTAATAAATAAATATGCAACAAAAATTAATTCAAACTATAATTAAACTATAGATTATCCACTTCAAGGAGTGGAAAATTAAAGTGAATAAACAGATATTTAAGATCTCAATGTTTAAAATAAAAAGATATAAAAGTAAACGATTAACAACAAGGCATATAGGATGTACACCAATAACTTAATGAATTATAATAGGTATAAGGACATAATAAAACTAACCGAAGATATTAAAATATTAATAGCACTGGATAATAATATTTATATTGGTTTTAAATGTGTTTTTGATAATTAATAAATATGAAAAAAATTAAAGTTCTAGATTGCACTTGTAGAGATGGTGGATATTACAATTTGTGGAACTTTAAAATAGATGAAATTAATCGGTATTTATCATCCTGCTCCAAGGCAGGAATTAATATTGTAGAAATAGGTTTTGTTTTTCCAGCTGGAAATGAATATGGACCATTTGCTTATTCACAAAAAAAATTATTCTCAAAATTACAAATACCAAAAAATTTAAATATTTGTGTAATGATTAATGCTAAAGATTTTTATGAAAAAAAACACGGTCATCAAATAAAAAAAATGTTTCTAAATTCAAAATTAAGTCCTTTTAAAATGGTAAGAATTGCAATCAATTTTAATGAATTTAATTTTGGGCGGCAAATAAGTGAAGATTTAAAACAACTAGGGTACAAGGTTGGATTTAATCTAATGCAGTCTCACAATAAGAAAGTTAATCAAATTGCAAATATAGGAAAGGAAATTACTAAATGGAAATCTGTAGATTATCTTTACTTTGCAGACTCTATTGGCTGTATGGATCCTAAATATATAAATTATTTTTGCAAGACTCTAAAAAAATATTGGAAAAAAGATATTGGTATACACGCCCATAATAACAAATCATTTGCTCTTATAAATACATTGGAAGCAATTGATGCTGGTGCCACCATGGTTGATTCAACAATGCTAGGAATGGGGAGAGGTGCCGGTAATACATGCACAGAAAACTTGCTTATTGAACTTAAGAAAAGAAAATTTAACTATAAACCAAAATATCTTGCTAACACATTGCCATATTTTCAACTTTTAAAGAATAAATATAACTGGGGTCCTAACTACTATTATCATTTTTCAGCTGCTAACAACATTCATCCTACTTACATACAAAAAATTTTAACTTCTAATAAATATTCAAACGATTTTATTATCAAAATAATTGAAAATTTAACTCAACAAAAATCAGATATTTTTAAAGAAGATTATTTAAATAATCAAATTTACAAAATCAAGGATAGTGAAGGAAATTTTGAAGCCCAAAACTATCTAAAAGGAAAAAAAGTGCTTATAATTGGGTCTGGAGATTCAGGAAATAAAGAATTAAAAAAAGTTGAAGAATTCATAAAGAAATATAAGCCAACAGTTATTTCACTAAATATAAATCCTTATATTAAAAATAAATATATTGATTTTTACTTAAGTTGTTTTGATTTTAGAGTTTTTTTCGAATTATCAGAAATTTTAAAAAAGAATAAGCCAATTATAATACCACTCAATAGATTTAAAAATAACTTGAAATTTGATTTAAAAAAAGAAAAAATAATTAATTATGGACTAGTAGTAAAAGAAAATTCATTCAAATCCTATTCTAATCATTGTGAAATTGATAAACCTTTGGCTTTAACATATGCATTGGCTTTCTGTAAAATTGCAAATCCTATAAAAATAAGCTTAGCTTTTATCGATGGTTATAAAGATGATATTAAAGAAAATAAATATTTATTTAAAATTATTAGTAAATTTCAAAAACAAATGAGTAACAAGATAAACTTCATAACTAAAAGTATTCTAAATTGAAAAATGTAATTGTTATTATACCTGCAAGAATGAAATCAACAAGATTGCCAGGAAAGCCCTTAAAAATTATTAATAATAAACCTTTAATTTATTGGACGTGGAAAAATTGCACTAAGGCAATTTCTGCAGCTAAAATTTTTGTAGCTACAGATAGTAAAAAGATCCTTAAAGTTTGTAATCAATATGGAATTCAATCAATAATTACCTCTTCAAATTGTCTAACCGGAACAGATAGAGTGGCTGAGGCAACTTCAAAAATTTCAAATAAAATCATAATAAATATACAAGGTGATGAGCCATACATAAATTACATGGATATCAAAAAGTTTATATCTTTTTCTATCAAAAATAAAAACTCAGTAACAAATGCTTATACAAATTTATTTAATAAAAAATTATTTGAAAATAAGAATATACCAAAAGTAATACTAAAAAAAAATAATGATCTTTTGTATATATCAAGGTCGTCGATACCTGGGTCTAAAAAAAAAATTTCTCAAACAAATAAACAAATTTGTATGTATGGATTTCCAAAGAAAATATTAGTTAATTTATTTGGAAAAAATAAAAAAAAAACCTCTTTAGAAAAAATTGAAGATATTGAAATTTTAAGATTTATTGAAAATAACATTCCTGTGAAAATGATTAAGGTTGGTGACAACAAACTTTCTATTGATACAAAATTTGACTTGAAAATGGCTAGGATGTTAAATAAAAATAATATAATTACTTGATATTATTTTAAAAATAAAGAATATATCAAAAAATATACTTGAAAATAAATGAACTACGTAGAAATTTTATTAAAATTAAAAAAATCAAAAAAAATACTATTTACAGTTTTTTTAATCTTTCTGATTTCAGGTCATTTAATGGAAAAATTATATTCTAAAAATTATGAATTTAAATTTGATATTTTTTTTCCAACAGGTGGTATTGGAGTTTTCAATCAAAAAAAAGAAATCTATAGTAATTTTCAATCTTCAATTTTAATTGAATTAGTTAAAAAAAATTACACTATTAAAAAAAAATCAAATTTAAAAAATGCATATAGCATTAGTACTACTGTAACAGGAAACAATTCTGAAGTTTTTATTAAAAAAAAAAAAGAAATTATTGATATATTTCAATTACAAAAAAATAATTTAATTAGGTTGATTTCTAATAATTATGACATCACAAACATTACTATAACAGAACTAATTGAAGAAAAAGTAGATGGTAATTTAATTAAACCTATGGATGCAAATTTAATTAATTCAATAAGAGCAATAAGATTAGAACTTATGTGGATTAAATTAGAAAAAGAGTTTGCATATAAAAATATAACTGAATTTAATAATATAAAATTACCCGAAAAATTAATTAGAAAAAATCGAATAAATTATTATTCTTTAATGATTGTTATGTTTGTTGCTTTTATAGCTTTGTATACTTCTTATTTAACAATAATTTATGACTTTAAAAAAAAGGTAAAAAGAATAAAAAAATAAAATAAACAAGATTTATGATAAATGATTGTTTAGATAATTTAAACAAACAAGGTTTTCATTGCTTTAATAATTTTATAAATCAAAAAGAACAATCCGAGCTTGAAAAGATAGTAAGTAATCATATCTATAAAAATAATAATAAATCTTTTTTTTTAATGGATAAGGGCTTTGATAAAACATTTATAAATAGTGATTCATTTTTAGATAAATTCTACAAACTTTTTTACGGATTATCAAAAAATGAAAATTTGTCTTCTTATAGAAAACAAAAAATTTTCAAAAATCTAAGAGTTATTTCACAATCTAAAATGCACTCAACATCATTTGATTTTCATTTTGATGCTCATCAATACACAATACTCGTTCCAATAATAATTCCAGATACTGGCAACCAAAATACTAATGGTAATCTAATTCTATTTCCTAATTTAAGAAAAAAAACAAAATCTTTATTAATCAACATAATTCAAAAAAATATTTTTCAAAATAAAATTAGCAAGACAATACTAAAATATTTGTCCCATAAAAACCTAATTAAAAAAAAAATAATAAAATTCAATAAAAAAGATATATATTTATTTAATGGATTTAGATCTTTGCATGGAAACCAGCCTGTACTAAAGGGCCATATAAGAGCTACTTTATTGTTACATTTTTATGATAATTTTCACAATTCTAAGCTTGTAAAATTGAATCGAAGTTACAGAAACTTTATTGAAAATATGAATATTAAAAAAAATACTATGAATTCTTAATTTTATCTTGTTTGACAATATAAATAAAAAAAACAAGCAATAACAAAATAGAATAGATTAAATTATCAGATAAATAATAAATTATTATTGAAGACACAGACATCAAAAAAATAATTAACTGTACTATTCCATTTTTTTTAAATTTTCTAAAAAGTATATGATGAATATGATTTTCATCAGCCATAAATGGATTTTTATTATTCAATATTCTAAACACAAATAATCTGAACATATCTATACCTGGAACCAACATTAAAACAAGAATATCTTCAGAATTAGTGACTATATTAGTATTATAAAATTTAATGAAAAAGATTGAAAAAAAAAATGATAAAGATAAAGCTCCACCATCTCCTAAAAACGAATATTTATTTTTATTTAAGTACCAGTAAAAAATAAATGGTATTGCTAACAATAAAAAAAAAACATTAAAATTACTTTTAATGAGTAAAAATAAAATGCAAATAAAAGAAAAATTTGAAAACTGAAGATTACTACCATCAAACATATTAATAGAATTTTGAAATAGCAAGATACTTACAATAGTTACTATAAGAGAATATTTTGATAGAAATATATTAAATTTAAATGAAGTAAAATATAAATTGTCTAAAACTAATTGACTATTAAAATTTAATAAAACAAAAAGTAAAATTGTTGAAATCAATAGTTTTATAGATGCTGAAAGTAAATATTTATCATCATAAAAACCTAAAATAAAAAAAAAACTGAAAATAAAAAAAAAAATAAAAAACAAAAAAAAATAAAAAAGATAAAATAAAA
>Ga0208770_1001020_pt1 | contig 15103 bp, 16 predicted proteins | sample AntAceMetag02UK9_FD_184771 | JGI IMG/M metagenome (GOLD analysis project Ga0208770, IMG submission 184771) | Saline lake microbial communities from Ace Lake, Antarctica - Antarctic Ace Lake Metagenome 02UK9 (SPAdes) (version 2) | ecosystem: Environmental > Aquatic > Non-marine Saline and...
ACGTTTAACGTAGCTCATCTTTGGACTCCTTGTTATCGTTATCAGGAGTCCATTTTCATTTATACGCTTATTTTCTTAAATATTTATTTGTCTGAATCGGCCGATCCTGATTAAATCAACAACGCCGATTACTATCTAAAAACAAACGTCGATTGTGGTTGTAAACGCTATGATTGGTGTGATCATATGAATAATGAAAAAATGTAAATGGTGCAAGTGCAGCCAAATAAACTAGCGGATTACATAGGGAAGACGCTTTATATAAAAGCTAGAAACGTTCTTGGGAACAGTATCTGGAAGGCGGTAAATATACTCGACTCAAAGAAGACTAAAGAGAATTCTCCAATAAGCTCTACAGCCACTAAAACAAACCATGTATCGGGGAAATGGTGCCCATGTGATGATTGCGAGAGCGGACGTTCAGGCATGTAAGGGAAAATAGCACCTGTATTTTCCTTAACGGAATAAATAGGCTCTAGATCAAAAAGGGGCCCCTCAAGCCCTCATTCCAATCTACAAAATATAAGTGATCGCTTGGATCAGGTTCTACTACAATTTCGTAAATCTTGGACAATAGAGAGCTCAAGAGCCTTCCCTACCAGAGGGATATCAAAGACTTCCTTCTTCTCTTATCCAGGCGGGCTTATTTTTAAAGAGCTTTTATCGCTGCACCTTGAGATCTCTTCAAGGCTTTTTAGACTCCTTAATCAAGTTAATGGGAAGAGAACTTATGACCGGAGTAGTGTCCGTGAGCTTTCAATAAACAACTTGTCAATAAAATCTCCTAAAAATTCCTAAACAGCTTAATATTAGGCGAATACATATATAAACACTTCTATATACATTAAATTATACATTGACAAACTATATAGATTAATATATAATATTAAACAGACAGTTAACTAAATATTAATAAAAAAGGCAATAATATGAGTTCAATAGATCCAAACAGACAAACAGCTCAAACAAAAAATGATAGAGCCGTTGCTCTGCTTCCATCTAGATTACCACCTAAAATAGAATTAGATCTTGCCCAGACAGTTAGGCTGAATGCCGCTATCAGGCTGATGCAGCAAGCGACACAACCGACTAACCCAGGAATTCTTGCAAGTAGAGTTTTAGCTCTTCCAGCGGACACTGCTGAGGAGGATTGGGTCCATATTCCTCTTAATTTCGCTGAAGGTGTTCATCTAACAGGTCCAGCTGTTACACCAAGACTACAGGCTCTGTGGAATAGTTTTTTAGGTCTTATGGATAGTATAAGAACAATTTACGAGGCAAAAGGGGAAGTAGATCCTCTAAATGCCTTAATTAACCCTGAAGCCCAATTAGATGGTTTAGCAAATCGATTTATTCGTTTTCTCGAACAAGCAGCTCAGCTAACTGTTGAAGAAATCACAACCATAGTGCGGAACTTACCAAATGCATTGGAAGCAGTACAAGCAAAGCTTCCTTCGTTTGCAGCGATAGGAGATGCTATTACAGATATACGCGGAAGGATTCCGGCCCCTGCTCAAGCGGCTTTAGATAGAGTTGTTCAAGTTGCACCTGCAGTACTAGCGGTTGCAAGTCTTTTTTCTACACCTGCGCTTATAGGTAGTCTTGTTATTGAAATGCTGCCTTCTATACCTACAACAGCTAGGAATGCAATTGAAGACGCACCTCCTCAAACTGCACCTCCGATTCCCCCTCAGCCTACAGTATACAGCAGAATTACTCACGCTACTCGCCAGTTTTTCAATACAGACAGAGGTTTCTTCACTTTCTTTACTGCAGCTTTTAGTTTATGTATGTACGCTACTCTCAGTAAAATAAATGAGCACTGGCTAGAGGAACATTGCTTAATTGCTAGCGAAGATACTCGTAGTACATTTGATTTTGTGAGCGACGCTCCTCTCTCTTATCAAGACTGTTTAGCAAATGGTTGGCCAAAAGGGTAAGGGTCTTGATCCTCTTCTTTTTGTAAAACAAACTCTGCGTTTTGATGCCCTATACTCCGCAATGTTTTAAAAATAAAACTGTCTAACATATTTATTAAAAGAGACATGTTTTTACAATTTACTCTTTAGATGATCATTTTTATCTTGACAAAGCATTGATTTTCATATACAATAGAGACGAAGTTCAACAAGATTAGGAGTAAATATGACATTGGATCTATCTCAATTAAAGGGTGCTGGCGCTTTCAATACAAACCTGTTTTTTCATGAGAACACCGGGTTGCACCCCAACATTCTTGTATCTGAAAAAAGCCATGACGCCATACAAGCTCTTCTTGATACGGGCGCTGTTAATGGCCATACATCATATCTGGACTGCGAAACGACAGGATTATACACATCTATTTCTGAAAAGAACATTACGGCTCTTGGCCTCTTCCTAGATCACGAAGGAACTAATCCCGATATAAAAAATCATGAGGGCTCTACTCTCCTACACTGGGCTATATTAAATGCGTCTGTTGAAGCTAGTAAAACGCTTATTAAGCACCCCAGAATTGATCTAAATGCGCTGAATAAAAATGGTTTGGCTCCCCTACATATCGCTGTAGGTCTATCTCAAGATAATTCTGAAATCGCAAGGCAACTTTGTGAATCTCCTAGAGTTGAACTAAACAAACAAGATACTAATGGATATACAGCCTTGCACTGGGCTGTGATTACAGAAAATTATAACTCTGTAGACCTATTAATCAAATCTGGACGTGTTGATCCAAGTATAAAAGATAAGAAAGGTTACACTCCCCTCGAGCACGCTTACCTTCTTAAAGACTCGAAAATATCCGAACGTTTAAACTCTTACCTAACATATATTAGCACTATTCAAGACCTCAAAGATAATCCTAAATCAAATCCAAGTGAACGAGATACCAGTGACCTTGCCCCCCTACACTGGGCTGTAGCGAATGATGATGTTGAAGCTGTAAAAAAGCTACTTGCAGAAGGGATTAAAATAACAAAAACAGTTACCGGATACACTCCTTTAGATTACGTCAAAGCTACAGGAAACGATGTGATAGCTAAATTACTCGCTGACTATCTATTATCAATTAAAGAAGTTGCTCAAAAGGTTAATGAATGTAGGGATCTCGTTTTATACACAGGTCCAACAGTAGCCACAACAACTCTAGCTACTAAATACTCACTTTTAAGTCGATCAATTGAGGAATCACTTTCAAAAACTCAATTTCCTCATAGCGCTGCAAAAGTAATCACACTAGATCTTACTTCTTTCTTGCCTCCACAAAGAGAAGCCCTTCTCTCTATTACGAATGGAGACAAATACTTACTGGAGGAAACTCCAGAGCCCAAACCCTTAAAACCTACAACTACTTGTAGACTGTTAGAGTTAGACAAAAACAAAAATGCTCTGAACCTTCCACCTCATCCAACTGACACAAAAAAAGGAACTGTAACTCCACAGACTCCAATAGGAACTGTTCTTAAAAATGGCGCAAAAAATGCTGCCTGGTTTACTTGTCGAACAGCTCTTTATGCCTTAGCTACTATTCCGACTCTGGCACTAGCAACAAAACTCTATTTTGTAGCCCAAGGTTTCTTTGACTCCCAGATGTTACAGGGAGATTGTTTAGCTGCTAGCGAGGATACGCGTAGCTTTGTTGGCTCTCTATTTTATTCAGCGCCTCAAAGTTATGCTGATTGCATGAGCGCAGGGATATAGATCGTCTTGAAAAACAAAAATAATAAATAAGAACAGGGTGATAAGATGACTGTCTCAGTAGCAGGCATTTATCTATACACTGAAGTCTCAAATTGCTTAACCCCTAAAAAGTATAAAGGTTCGCTTTTTGACTACTTCCTTTCTCAAGAAGAAGCCCCAACCGCTCTAGAATGTGTTTCGCAGGCATTTGGGCTTAAAAGCTAAAAAATAGTTAGAATAACGCCTTCTAATTGAGATCGAGGACATAAACTCATTTTTTAATGAAGCTGATCTCTCTTTCTCTTTTTAAGGGCTTTTTCTTCAAGCTCCCAATCAGCCTTTTTTGTATCAGATTTGATCGGCTTATCGAGTTTGTACTCCGCTTTAACTTTTTTTTTCTTAGACGAATGTGGAGCTTTATGCTCTGTATCATGGTGTTTTTTTGATAGTCTCATTTTGTGCTTCCTCTAAGCATTTTCTTACCCATAACACTGTCTAGAGTATCCTGCAAGAGGATGCCTAATCAATTAATAATTAAGCGATTATATAAATATAAGAAGCATATCCCAAGACAAGAATTGCACCTGAGATCCTATTAAGGCTGTGCGTGAAAAAGCTAAAGAGCCAGGCCAAAATAGCAAATCCGAGCATAAAGGGCATGTCTTGCACGAGAAATGCAGGAGAAAATTGGATAGGACTTATAACAGTTACAATTCCAAGAACAAAAAGGATATTGAGGATGTTACTTCCAAAGATAGTTCCTATTGCAAGGTGTGGATTTTTTCGAAAGAGAGCAACAAAGGAAGCTGCAAATTCTGGTAGAGAAGATCCAATAGCTAGAATGGTCAATCCCACAACACGCCCAGAAATATTAAACTTATCGGCTAAACCTACAGCGCCTTTTACAAAAATATAACCCCCCAAAACAACAACAATGGAACCTAAAATAACAAGAAAGATGTAACCTGTTTTTTTCGCACCTGAAAGATGTTCATCTGAATCAGGAGTTACTTTGTTTTTTTTTCGAGCCTCATAAACATGCTTACCAATGTAGAGAATAAGCAGAATAATGAGCACCACTCCAACTCCACGATTCAACTTCCAAAAAAGCATATCCAGCCACAAAAGTGCAACAAGGATTATTCCAAGGGGGGCTTCAAAAACCCGAATATTTCGTTCTATAGGCATGGGCTTAACAAGGGCAAGTAATCCTAAGATTAAACCTACATTAGCAACATTGGAGCCGACAATGTTGCCAAGAGCCATGTTAGAATTACCTTCAGTAATTTCAGCAACTAAACTACTCACTAATTCAGGAGCAGAGGTGCAAAAAGCGACAATAGTTAACCCTGCCACAAGAGGGGTCATACCAAACGAAATTGCGAGTTTAGTCGCGTAGTGAACAAGGAGTTCCGCTCCAAGATAAAGGAAGAGCATTCCTCCAAGTATGAGGATAATAATCAAAAAATTAGGCATAAGATTTAGGATTAACTCATTTTTGCTTTTTCAAACAGCTGTTTTTTCACTTTGAACGGGCTCTGAAGAGCTTTACTTTTATTAAAAATAAATAAAAAAAATAAATATTAATAAAACTAACACGGAACTATTTAAGTACTTTAAAATAAACTCTTCTAATTAGAAAATAATTATGAATTTGACAAAAAACTTTTAACCTCTATTGTCGAGTTAGGGGGTAAGTCATGTTTAAAAGAAATTCGATATCAAAGTGCTTGATGCTCTTTGCTTTAGTCGGGGTTTTGGGATTTCAATCACTTATTGCAGAGGTTGACAACACACAATACTACTCTTACCCCACAAGTCATCTATCTAAACCTTTATGGTTTCCGACATCAAAATTGCAAAGTCAATCGAATGTTTTTTTTGCTTTTAACATTGGGGTCGGCTTTCTTTATTTCAATAAAGTTCGAGGTAACTTAACCCCTGCTCCCAAAGCTCTTTTTTCTGACTATGCAGGGTCTGATTTTGGAGAGATCAAGAAATTTAGTTATAATAAAACTCCTTTGTTTGAAGCTAATTTAGGCACTCGCATTCGACCTTGGCTCCGAGTTGCTTTAACTTACTATGGGCAATCAGAGGTGAGTGTTGAAAGTCATTTCAATAGTTCTAGAGCAACAGGTTCAAATAATGATCCTGTTTGGGCGACTTTTCGATCTAATCTGCAGCTCTATGGACTACTAGCAAAATGCTATATAGAGAATCCTTATGCCCTTATTATCGGATCTTGGGCGACAACACCTTATTTAGCACTGGGAGCTGGACCTAGCTGGCAGAGCTGGACCAACATCAGCGTCTATGAAATGGCGATTAAAGCTGGAGCTTACACCTCTTCAGTCATCTCTTTAAGGCAAAAAATAAGTGCCAATGCCAGTTGGACCGGGGAACTCGGTTTTAATTTTAAGCCTGCAACTCCTGAGGCTCCACTAAGTATCCGAATTGGGTGTAAATACATTGATTGGGGTCAAGCTAGACAGATGGGTGTTCTTCAAGAGCAAGGAGCGAAAGTAGCCCCTTTCAAGCCGGTCTCTGTAAAAAAAGTTTATTCTTTTGTCCCCTTTATAGGGGTACAATTTAACTTCTAAAATGTTTGCATGATTCTACTGGATTCATCTATCATCCGCTTGAATTCACTTTGAGACTTAAGCCTATATGAAGACTGCCTTCCTTTTATCACTATTGTTCCTGTTTTCACAGCTGCAAGCGGCTACCACAGCTTCAAATGCGAAAAATGTATCAACTTCACCTGCTACAAGTTCACCTTCAAGTACAAAAAATGTATCGACCTCACCTGCTACAAGTTCACCTTCAAATACAAAAAATGCATCGACTTCAGCTGCTACAACTTCCAGCCAAATGGATTTAAAGTCAGAGATGTCAACGAGTGTTCAAAAAAAAACAGGAGTTAATAGACTAAATCCTGAACAACTGCAAGGCCTTCAAACATGGATTTCTGATTACATCCAAAAAAAGACAACGTCTGAAGATACCGTTGCCTCTAACCAAGTAGCAGCGATCTTAAGTGAAGGGCATTACGTTAAACTAGGCAATGGAGATGTTTGGACGATTAGCCCTAACGCATGGATTTTCACATTTTACTGGCAAAAAGGAGATCCCGTAGCCATTGGGAAATCAGGCGATGTTTTATTTCCTATTGAACTAACGAACCAAAACTACGGTCAGTCTGTAAATGCCCAAAAACCTTCTAAAGATGTTTCTACTGCGTTCAAGCAGAGCTACCAAATAACTAATATTTTAGAAGATGGCCAATTTATTGAGCTGAGCAATGGCTCCTCTTGGGAAGTAGAGCCCTCTACTCGCTATATGGCTCAGGGTTGGTCTGTCGGAAGCATTGTTTTTGTTGTAAAAAGTTCAGTTTCTAAGGGTGTACCTTATCAGCTCTACAATGGGGAGGCTGCAAGAAGCGTCTTTGTCGATCAAGTGCGGGCAGCCACCAAGCCTTCTTCTCAAAATAAAAAAACATCTATTTCAACTAAAACTCAAGTAAGTCCAACAAATACAACTTCAACTAACACTCAAGTGAGTCCAACAAATGCAAGCCAAAATACACCTCAAGAACCTCAAGGTTAATACTTTTATTGGAGTTCGAGCTCATGAGAAACTAAATAAACAGCCTCTTGTCTTAGAACTTACACTATCGTACTCGATTGATGATGCTGTTTCTAAAGACCATCTAAAGCATACAGTGGACTACTCTAAAGTATGCACAAGCGTTATTGAATATGTTGAGAGCTCTAGGTTTCATCTTTTAGAAACCTTAGGAGTCGAATTAGCCAAGCAGATTAGCCAAGAATTTTCAATTTCATCAGTTCTTATAAATATCCAAAAACCTTTTGCGTTGAAAGAGTTAGCTGATGTTTCTTTTGAGTATTTTCACAAAGCTTGAGATAAATCAAGCCTTTCCGTAAACTAAATTTAGCAGAAGAATAAACGGAGTGCTAAATTATGAATCCACAGTTTACAGAATCCATGACCGCAGCTTTTGAACTAGCTCTTTCAGTTGCAAAAGAAAATCACCATACAGAGTTTACTGATTTCCATTTACTCAAAGCGCTCTTGTCTGATGAAAATGGATATTTTGTAACAATCGTTAAAGATTTAGGAATTGACACCCAAGACTTAGAAAAAATGCTCGATAGGGAGCTTGAAAAACTACCCACTACTGAAGACTCGACCTATGAACCAAGACCTTCAACTTCTTTTCATGAACTTCTAAAAAAAGCACAGAAATGGAGTCAAAAGTGGGAAGATAGCTATATAAGTCCTGACCACTTTTTAGTCTCTTTTGTAGAACTAAATAGAGAACCCCTTACTACCTTTATTCAGGCTAAAAAACTCACTTTAAAACAAATTATAGATCTCATTCAAAAAATTAGAGGAGGAAGACATATGGACTCACCATCAGCAGAAACAGCCTTTAAAACATTAGAAAAGTACTGTAAAAACCTAACTCAGCTTGCCAAAGATGGAAAGTTAGACCCCGTAATTGGTCGAGATGAAGAAATTCGTCGAACTATCCAAGTCTTAAGCAGACGGACAAAAAACAATCCCATGCTCATAGGGGAGCCTGGAGTTGGAAAAACAGCCATAGCAGAAGGGCTAGCACTTAGAATAATTCAAAAAGACATCCCGGATTCATTAGAAGGTAAACAACTCTTCACTCTCGACATGGGAAGTTTGATTGCAGGCACTAAATACCGAGGAGAATTTGAAGAACGCTTAAAAGGTATTCTTAAAGAAGTTGAGAAAAATGAAGGGCAAGTTATCCTCTTTATTGACGAAGTACACACGCTTGTTGGCGCGGGCGCAACGGATGGAGCTATGGATGCTGCAAACTTACTAAAACCTGCTCTTGCAAGAGGGACTTTGCACTGCATTGGAGCTACAACTTTAAATGAGTACCAAAAATACATTGAAAAAGACGCAGCATTGGAACGGCGCTTTCAACCTATTGTTGTACAAGAGCCTTCTGAAGAAGATGCTATTGGAATTTTAAGAGGTCTAAGAGAACGATATGAAAATTTCCATGGTGTGCGTATTACAGAAGCTGCTCTTACAGCAGCTGTTCACTTGTCCCAGCGATATATAGCAGACCGTTTTTTACCTGATAAAGCAATAGACTTGATCGATGAGGCTGCCTCTATGATACGAATGCAAATGGGAAGTTGCCCCCTCCCTATTGACCGATTAAAAAGAAAGCTCTCCACGCTAATCGTCAAGCAAGAAGGCTTGAAAAGAGAACATGCAAAAGACTCTTCTCAATCAGAAATACTGCAGAAAAATGTAGAAGAGACTCAAGAAAAGCTACGTACTTTGGAAACACAGTGGGAACAAGAGAAGGATCTTTTAGACCAACTTAAAGAAAAGAAAAAAGACTTAGAACAATTAAAATTCCAAGACGAAGAAGCAGAGAGAATTGCCGATTTTAATAAAGTTGCTGAAATTCGCTATAGCGAAATTCCTGCCATGGAAAAAGAAATCTCGCAACTTCAACTTCAACTTAAAAATCTTCCTAATCGCCTTCTTCAAGAAGAAGTCGATGAAAACTTAATTGCCCATATTGTTGCAAAATGGACACAAATCCCCGTTCAAAAAATGCTTGAGGGTGAAGCTAAAAAGCTGCTTCACTTAGAGGAAGATTTAAGTCAGCGCGTTGTTGGACAACCCAATGCGATAAAAGCGGTAAGCGAAGCTATTCGATGCTCAAGAGCAGGTCTTCAAGATCCAGGTCGCCCTATTGGAGCTTTCCTCTTTATGGGTCCTACAGGAGTTGGGAAAACCGAACTTGCAAAAGCGCTTGCAGAATTCTTATTTAGCAGTGAAGAATCCATCATAAGGCTTGATATGTCAGAGTATATGGAAAAGCACAGTGTTTCTAAACTTATTGGTTCCCCTCCAGGGTATGTAGGTTACGATGAAGGCGGACAACTTACAGAAGCACTACGTCGTAAACCCTATGCAGTTGTTCTTTTAGATGAAGTTGAAAAAGCGCATCCAGATGTTTTTAATATTTTACTTCAAATTTTTGATGATGGCAGAATTACCGACAGTAAAGGACGCGTAGTCAATTGTAAAAACGCCCTCTTTATAATGACGTCAAATTTAGGTTCCTCTGAACTTTTAAGAGCGATGCAATCCGACTCGAAGCTAACTCAAGAAGAGCTTCTTGAAAAAATTAATCCAATTTTAAAAAGCCACTTTAGACCTGAATTTCTTAACAGACTTGATGACATTCTCCCCTTCTCTCCATTAAAAGAAAAAGACATGTCAGGTATTGTAAAAATACAACTAGCTCTTCTTCAAAAGAGATTAAAAGATAAAGACATTACTCTTAGCTATGACAAAAATGCGATCGAGTACTTAGCAAATAAAGGGTATGACAAAGACTTTGGGGCTCGTCCTCTTAAACGTTTAATTCATCAAAAAGTAACGATTCCCCTCTCAAAAAATCTTCTTTCAGGAAAAGTAAAAGCTCAAGCTCATTTAACTTTATCGATTGAAGGAGAAAAAATTGCTTTTGCTGAAACTTAATTTAGTGCTTCGCTACTTTATTCAAACCATTTAACGCAGCTATTCTATACCCTTCAGCAAAGGTCGGATAGTTAAAAACTTGATCGGAAAAGATGTCTATTCGAGACTTAAACATCATCGCCATTTGCCCTATGTGAATTACTTCTGAAGCATTTCGCCCAATGATATGGACTCCTAAAATTTCTAATGTTTCGACATGAAAGATAATTTTAAACATCCCCATATCATTGGATCCATAGATGTGACTTGCTGCCATCTCGTAATAATAAGCTCGACCTATTTCATAACGATATCCTTTTTCTCGAACCTGTTCCTCCGTAAGTCCACAAGATGAAATTTCTGGAATCGTATAAATACCTAAAGGGTATATTTCAGGAAAATAATGCGTTTTTTCTCCACAAGCTTTTAAAGCGGCTAATCGCCCTTGCTCCATGCTTGTTGAGGCGAGGGAAGCTCCACCTATTACATCTCCAACTGCAAAAATATGTGCTTTAGAGCTTTGGAAAACAGAGTTCACTTCTATATAGCCTCGTGAATTAAGACTAAGGCCCGCATTTTCAATTTTAAGACCTGAAACATTGGCTTCTCGTCCAAGGGCATACAAAAGCAGGTCTGCTTGAACACTCGTGCCATCTTCGCAGGTGACTACGACTCCCTCCTCAACAGCTTCAAGGGTCTTAATCTGTTTTTTTCCTAAAAATGTAAGTCCGATGCGACTCAAACCGTTTTGAAGATGAATACCTATTTCTCGATCAAGGTAGGGCAGCATATGCTCTTTTTTATCTATGACGACAACTTCACTTCCTAGAGCTGCAAAGAAGCTTGCATACTCCGAGCCAACAATCCCCCCTCCTAAAACAATCATTTTTTTAGGGATGTTATCAATTTTTAAAAGAGTTGTAGAATCAAGGATTTTTGAATCATCAAATGGAATATGGTTTGGATTACGCGGTTTGGATCCCGATGCTAAAATAATTTGCTTACACTTAACTCGGTACTTCATTTCTCCATCCGCACCAAGCACTCTTATAATATACTCACTTTCGAACTCAGCATGCCCATATAAAATTTGAATGTGATTTTTATGAAACTGCCGCTTTATAATAGCCTCTTCAGTTTCTATGACCATTTGAACTCTGAAATTTAAGTCACTAATCGAAATATCACCAAAATTATACTCTTTTGAATAAAAGCTTCTCAAATAGAACTCACTAAGATCTAAGATAGAAGCTCTTAGAGTCTTAGATGGAATAGTACCTGAATGCAAACAAGCGCCTCCCAAAAAACCTTCGTTTTCTACAACAGCAACAGATTTTTTTAGTTTTGAAGCCTGAATAGCGGCTTTCTGACCCGCAGGACCTGATCCAATTACTAGTAAATCAACAGATAAATTTTTCATAAGTGTTTTATAGTTAGTCTATTAACTATATACTACCCCCTCTTAATCCTCATACTGCCAAGATGATTGTTCTTGTGCAATAACAAAGAAGATGGTACCCTTATGCCTTCATTTTTATTTGGAGAAGACACATGTCAAAAGTATGCGAAGTCACAGGGAAAAAACCTGTAAAAGGAAGAAGTATTATCCGTCGTGGAATTGCAAAGAAAAAGAAAGGAATCGGCCTTAATACAACCGGTATTTCACTAAGACGTTTTCTACCTAACCTCTTTAAGAAGCGTTTCTGGTTTGCAGAAGAAAAGCGTTTCATTACCTTAAAGCTTTCAACAAGTGCAATTCGTACGATTGATAAAAAGGGTTTAGCTACAGTTATCCGTGAATTACGCGCAAAAGGCAAAAAAATCTAACCTTGTTTAGAATTTCTTTAATTTATTTTCTAGATGTTATCGACTTTCTTATAAAACAGAGCTATTTCTTTCTGCTCTATTCTATTAAGAAAGTCATGTTAAAACGTCCAACCTTCAAGTCCCTTTTTAAGAAACTCTTTAATAAAAAATAAGAAAGCTTTTACCCTTTAAGCATGAATTTATCTAAAACTATCTTCTTGCTTGCATTTGCTTTTTTATTTCTTATTATAAATGATTTTTTTCATCTTCCCCTCCCCTCTCAAACTAAAACAATTACACTTTATAGCAATCAAGAACGCTTAGACCTTAAAAGAAGTTTGATCAAGGCTTTTTCAAAAGCTCAAGATGAAATCATTCTTTCTGTTTATTCATTTACAGACAAAGACGTCATTAATCTACTCAACCAAAAAGCAGAACTTGGGATTAAAATTCAAATTGGAGTAGATAGAAAACAACATCGCAGTTTAGCCAAAAAACTTTCATCTAAAATTGAATTAAGAACGCGCCCACAAAAAGGGCTTATGCATGAAAAAATCTTCCTTGTAGATCAGACGGTTTATCTAGGATCGAGTAATTTAACAACGACCTCATTGAGGATGCATGACAATTTAATGATTGGTCTTTTTAATCCACCTCTTAAAAGTGCTCTAAAAAAGTATCTAGTAGAAGACCTTCCTTTTTCCAGCTTTAACCAAGAGGGACTAGAGTTTTATTCTTTGCCTTCAAAGATTGCTCTTGAGCGCTTAATTACTTTAATTAATGAATCTAAACGAACCCTCGATATCGCTCTTTTTACTTTCACACACCCTCTAATTGCTGAAGCTGTTATCCAAGCACACTTGAGAGGAGTTAAAGTTCGTGTTCTCTTTGACTACCTTTCCCATAAAGGAGCAAGCAGGTTTATTGTAAAAAGTCTCCGCGAAGCAAATATCCCTATTTATCATAATAGAGGCATGCAGCTAATGCACCACAAAATGGCATTATTTGATCATCAAATCTTAGCCATGGGATCTACAAACTGGACAAAAAGCGCTTTTACTCGTAATCAAGATGATCTTTTGATCCTCACTTCTTTGAAAAAGAGAGAGATTCAAAAAATACAAAAAATGCTCAAGCACTTGTTTTGGGAAAGCCGAAAAATTCTCTAGGGACTTGTGCGAGTAGAATGTTCTAAGAGCTCCGCAACTTCTCTTAAAAGACCTGTTTTTGCAAAGTCCATATCAACCCAGACGTGGGGATGTCCTTCTTGTTGAACTTGCTTTAGGAGCTTCGAGATATTTTTTAATACTTCAGCTGGTTTCTTCAACTCCCCAAGAGACATAACTTGTTCAGCATTAGGATAAACTCTATCTAAAAAACCAATCACTGTTTTAATAGATCCATCATATTTTCTGTCCATCAAGTGGAGTTGAGGCCTTAGACTATAATGTCCACTTTTAGGATCTAAATTTGAAACAACGGGTGGATAATAGCCAAGCACTTGATTTAATTTTTTCAAAGAAAGCGCTCCTAGCCTTAACACCACCCAAGATGCGTCAACATAGGCCAAAATTGTAGAGGGTTTACCCTCTAAGTCTAAATCTTCTCCTAGAAGTATCGGAAAATCCTTTCCAAACTCTTTTTCGATGCTGGATACTGATAAAAGATCCTTTTGACCTGATCTGTTGGCTGAAGTTATGGCTAAAGGACCATACTCCTGAATTAATTTGCGAGTGCTTTCATTTTGAGTCACACGAAAGGCAGCTGTTGGTAAATTGCCTCTTAAAAGCCCTGATATTTTTTTTTCATTAATAGGTAAGACAAGAGTTAAAGGACCTGGCCAAAAATGGCTCATCACTTTCTCTAAATCAAAAGGGATGTGGCTTAGAAAGGGAAGGATTTCAGATGATTCACTTGTTTGAATCACAAAAGGCTTATCAGTGGAGCGTCCTTTTAAATTGTAGAGTTTTAAAATCCCCTCTTCAGAGTACATATCCACTGCCATTCCAAAAACAGTTTCGGTTGGAACACCTAGAATTTCTCCCTGTCTAAGAAGGGCTTTAGCTTTTTTTAATTTAACTAGCATACTGTTTATAAAGTGGTATTTTTAAATACTATTGTCTCTTAATAAGTTTGTTTTATCAAGGTGAAAAGAAAATTGAAAGAAGAAATAGCTTCAAAATCAAAAAAATGATAAAAAAAATTTAACTTCAAAAAAAGATCCCTATGACTTTATTCTCCTTAGTCTTCTCACTCTTCCTCATTATGGATCCTTTAGGAAATATTCCTCTATTTGCTGTGATCTTAGGACCTTATGACCCGGCACATCAAAGACGTATTATCATAAGAGAGATGATTATTTCGTTAGGCATCTTAATAGGATTTGAGTTTCTAGGGGCATGGATTTTAGAACTACTTCAGATTTCCATACCCGCTGTTCAAGTAGCTGGAGGGATTATTCTCTTTATCATTGCTCTGGGTATGATTTTTCCTACCCTGGACACTTCACACGGATACTCTGGCAAAGGTTGTGAACCCTTTATCGTTCCCCTCTCTGTTCCTCTTATAGCAGGACCCACTATCTTAGCAGCTATCATGGTCTATAGCAGACAGTTTCAGAATCATTGGATGATGTTACTCGCAATCGTAATAGCTTGGTTAATTTCCACTTTAATATTAATTTTCACTCCTCTACTCAAGCGAATCTTAAAAGATCAAGCAATGACTGCGGTTACCCGCTTAATGGGACTAATCCTAACCTTTATTTCCATTCAAATGCTCTTAGCTGGAATTAGAGGCTTCTTTGTGAAGTTATAAGGCATATTAGGGGCGTTGTTGCTTTAATCAGATCTTAAGGCGACTCTTTCTGAAGTCAATTAATTTTTTTAATTTTGGAATTGAAGAGATCTATTCAAGGCGTGTAAACGAAACTCAATTTCGGCTTTTTGATTCTGATATTTTTTGTTGTTAAGTCTATTTCCAAAAAGGCTTTTTAGTCTGGAAAAAGCCGTCTCTACAAGGCTTCTTCGGTGGTATAGTCTAAGCTTTTTCCAGAGAGCAAAGCCTTCTTCATTATTTCCAAGCCCTCGAA
>Ga0208770_1001028_pt1 | contig 14992 bp, 8 predicted proteins | sample AntAceMetag02UK9_FD_184771 | JGI IMG/M metagenome (GOLD analysis project Ga0208770, IMG submission 184771) | Saline lake microbial communities from Ace Lake, Antarctica - Antarctic Ace Lake Metagenome 02UK9 (SPAdes) (version 2) | ecosystem: Environmental > Aquatic > Non-marine Saline and Alkaline...
AAACCCTGCCAGCGAGCGACGTGCCGCCGATAACCCTGTTGCCAACGTTGAGCGCGCATCAGTTGTAAACAAAAACTTGTCAACAGTAGCCACGTTAGAGCCCGTGAAACCTCCGGCAACGTAACCCGCGACAGGCAAAAACGGTGGCACAAAAGACACCGCCGACACCACATTATATTTGTTAAAATTCAGTATAGAACTGTTCGCCATACTTGTTACAGCCACAACAAGCTCCTTAGGAAATTTCGGTGCCGAAGGCGTTCACACTCATGTTGTCACTGGAGCAATATGCGGTGATAACGTCTGCAGCACCGAGGGTGATGCCAAGAGTCAACGTTGTTGAGTCATTTGCGGCAATTGCAATATCATAGGCAACATAGTGCTTGTTAGCTTGTGCCGCACCTGCGGGGCGCACTGACAGCCTAAAAGTACCAGCAGTTGCGGCACGGTTGGCAATAACGATTGTGCTGACCACTGCGGATGTCGCAGACGGCACTGTGTACACGTCTGTTGCTGTTGTGGCTAGCGGGGCCTCCTGCCCCATTACTTTAATTGTTTCAGCCATTTTAGGCTCCCATCAGTAAGAATGTTGTTGTGTATCCCGATGCCGACCCTGTGGGGCCAAGTGGTCCTGTCGGACCAGTTGCACCTGTAGGTCCTGTTACTAGACTATCAGCTCCTGTAGGTCCTGTATTTCCTGTTGTACCTGTAGGTCCAGTGGGCCCTGTTGGACCAGTGACCCCCTCTGAACCCGTTGGCCCAGTAGGCCCAGTAGGCCCGCCCGATGGACCCGTAGGTCCTATCGGCCCAGTAACAGTGCTGTCTGCTCCGCCAATACCTGCGGCACCTGTTGCTCCATCAGCACCTGCGGCACCCGTGGGTCCTGTAATTCCTAAAGGACCAGCTTCTGCCCACTCTTGGTTGAGGTCAGACCAAATGTAGAGAGCGTCTTCCCCAGTGATGTAGTAAGAGTCCCCAACACTTCCTACAGGAGTGTCCGTCTCCAAGAGCTCTATCGTGGCGTAGGTGCCGAGGACAGAGACACTTGACCCCTGAGGACCAGTAGGACCACTAGGGCCAGCGGGACCAAATGGGCCACTAGGGCCAGTAGGCCCAGTAGGTGCAGCAGTTGCTACAGTATTAAATCCAGTGCCCGTAAAAATATTTATTGACTCGTCGCCGCTGTCTACCCAAATATCACCGAGTTGTGGGCTATTTGGCTGGACTACTTGGTACGCGACTGTTGTTCTGCCGGAAGACTCATACGCAATATTTGTTGAAAAAGCGCAGTTTGTGGTGCTTGCTGCAACATAAATATTGTCACCAATATTTAAAGCAAATCTGAACGTCTCAAAGGATTGCGAAACGCCAACTACCAAGGCGTTAACAATATATGCTCGATTATCTGGGTTTCCGCCGGACTCAAATGGGTCCACGTAGATAGTTACTTGAGCCTCAACTGACCCTCTGTTTGCGACAATTACAGAGGCAACCCCTGCAACATCTGATGTTGTAATGAGGACGCTTGTGTTGGCGGGTGGGCTGGCGACTCCTAAACGTTTTACTGGCATTATTCAGTGCTCACAATCTTCCAGCCTGCGGAGGTGAGTACCTCGAGGGCGTCTATTTCAGTGTTGAATCTAACGTATCCGGGGGTGACACCTGTTGGCCTCTGGGACGTAGTCCCGCGGTCAAGATACAAAGTATTGAATTGACCTAAAATTGTTTTGTTTGAAAATGTCTGAGATATGTTTTCGGGAAGGCCCGCGTCTGATTGAATAATTCCGCTGCAACTAAAAGATACAGTGTCCACTGTGGCCCGAACAAACAGGGTGTCACCTGCGTTTACAGCAAATCTAAACGTCTCAAAGGCCTGCCCAACACCTATGTTCAGGTTAAACGCAATATAAGCAAACTGAGCTTGAATTGCTGCATTTGCTGGTGCAACCCAAATGCTAACTTTAGTGAGTGGAGTTGACGTTGCAGACTTGCTTGCCGCAATTACAGAAATTAAATGCGGATCGCTAAATGTTGCTAGTGCACTATCAGTGTTGGCTGAGGGATTAGAAATTCCAAGCCGGTTGATGGGCATGTTTTCCCCTCCTACGCTTGTGCTTCAGACCAAGACAGTTTGGCTGAAGCTCTGGTTGTGTTACCAGTGAGTCGAGCCACTGCTATGGTAATGATATCAGGTCCATCAGGGAAAATAGAGCCTCCGCCCAAGATAGAGTTTGAAAGCTCAAACAGATTTCCAACCTGCACTGTCGTTTCAGCTCCACCTCCTGCGGCGCGGAAGTTGTAAACTTGCACTCCACCGGAGATTGTATCTGACGCTGTGTGTTCAACAACTTGTGTCAGGGCCGGTGAGTCCACCCCAATAAAGTTAAGGTTGTTGAGCCTAGGGTTAAGGAGCATTTTTACGTCTACCAGTTCGTTACTGGAAATACCAACTTCTTGTAGCCTTAGTTGCATTCGGTTGATGACGTCTCGGTCTCCTAAGCCACCTGTTAGGCCGTCAGACACCGAAGGGCTCAAGCGAAGAGAAATCAGTGGCTGATAGTTTGGTCCAGAAGTGTTGTTTAGCGAACCATCTGGGTACAAGAAGTACGTGTACTGAGTGTTGCCCTGACTGGTGAAGTTCAAAATCTCACCAATAACAGCGTTAGGGATAGAAGTAGAAGCAACTGTAAACGACCCAGCAACTGTGAAGGTAAAGGTTGTTGCGCTTGTCACGACTACCGCGCCCACGTAGAAGTCTGGCAAGTTCGTAATCGCCGCGCCTCCTGCTGTTTCGATAAAGTACACTCCAACGTTATTGCTTGCTGGGATGTTGTGAGCTTGCGCCGTTGTGACCGTTACGGTACTGCCTGTACGGGAAATTGTTCCACCAACAGTGATAGTTGCGTCTTCGGGCGTTAAGTGGATCAGGTTAGGTGAGTTTACAAAGGCTCTATATTTAACAGAGTTTGTCAAGTTGGGGAACGCGTTAGACCCCACTACCTGTGTTGCGGGATTCTGTGTGTTGGGCCCTGGGAATCCGTCAGCAGCAATTGACTGGAATTGCAGCAAGTCTCCTGAGCGGAATCCGTGCTCCAGTACCGTAAAGAGGTCGGTACTAAGGTCAATTCCCGCCGAGGAGAACGATTTGGGAGTTGTTCCTGCGACGTTAAGCGTTTGCCCACCCTGGGTAAACAGGTAAGCGTTGTCGTCATCAAAGCGCCCATCCATCATTACCGAGGTTCCCCAGTGGAAAAGGAATGGAATGTAGGTCGGGTTCTCAAATGTAACAACTTCGTAGCGTGCGGGAAGGTTTCCTGAGCGGAAATACGACTCAAAAAGCTTGTTGTTGTGGACAAACTCGTGCACATACTGAACTTGGCCATCAGAAGTTTTAAATCCGAAACGAATCTTACCGGCACCGTACCAAGAGTAATCCATGTAAATCATCTGAATACGAGACAGGTCAAGGTTGTATCCCGTGACACCCGTTCCGTCTAGCGGGTCAATTGACCAGTCTTCTTGGGGTACTCTAGTGTCGACAGTTTTTGTTGCAATAATTCCTGATTTAGCTGGAACAAACGAGTGAATGTTGGTTGTGCCAACACTTGACAGGTTCACAACATTTTCTGCGTCTGGTGAGCCTTTTAGCTTAAATGCGTTGTTATTTGTACCTTCGGAGTCGAGGTCAATATAGTATGTACGACCGTTAATAAGACCACCAATAGGCTCGCCGTCAATAGAGTTGTATGTGACGGGAAGCAGGTTGCTAAATCCGTGCCCGACGATGCCAAATAAATTGGTTGCTGTGTCCACGGCAGCTTCTGGGTCAAACTCTCTTTCTGCCCCCGAGGAGCCCTTGTACTCAGGTCGAATTGCCATTCGTGAGTCGCTAGTGATTTGAACAATACGATACGACTGCCCGCGCATCACAATAAAGTCGCCAACTTCTACTTGAGCCGTAAAATTTGTTCCTGTCCCAAAGACTAGTTCTGAACCTTGCTGAACGGCGATAGTTCCGGACATTTGTTGGGTTGAGCTTCGACGTACCGCATAAATTTTTTGTCCATCAAATTCGTAAAACATCCCATTTTGTGAGTCAAACATCCCACTGCGGACAGCGCCGTTTTCCCACGAAGAAACGTAGAACTGAGCAAAACCGTAGGCTCTGGGCTCAACAATAACTCCGTTGGCTGGCACTGTGAATGTTGTAAGGTCGATAATGCTAACCTGAAAATCACCGTTGTAGACTTGACTGGGGTCACCGAAGGAGTCTTCTGCCTCACTGATTTTAATAGAAAGCCCAGAAATTAGGCCGTGAGGTCTGCGTGTTTTCACTTGAACAGTAGAGGTCGACCCTAGCTGTACCATGCTTTCAATATCAACAGAGGGCTTAAAGTTGATACCCGCGGAGGTTTGAATACCTTTACCTGACTGATACCTAAAGTATTTACGAGTTTGACGAATAATTTGAGCAAACGATGTTCCTGCGCCGGCGGACATTTCCACTCCACCGTCAAATGGTCGATGCAATGAGTAGCCCTCTGGGCGAACGTAAACAAATGTGGGGAACGAATAGGACACAGCGTTATAGGCGGAACCGTACGGGCGGTCAACAGATAATTGTGCGTCTGAACCGATAGCCACAATTCTACGAACGATGGGTGCAGAGGGGGATATTCTTTCTATACGGGGTGTCCCCGTGCCCTGTGTTGTAATGTCTATCGTGTTGGTGTCGGAGCCTGCATCATCTGAAGATGGGTGCAGGGTTATCGAGTTTTCATCTACTGCTCGAGCAAAGTAGTAATACTGGTCAATAAGTGGGGAGGGTGCAACCCCACTTCGGGTGGTGAACACGACGGTGTCCCCTGTGGAGAGCCCGTGCCCAGTTAGCGTAATTCTATTTGTTGTTGTGTTGATATTTGACGTGTCAATATCAAGGGAAAGTACCACGTTGGGGGGAAAAAGTCTAAAGCTGTCCCCAACTTTGAGAATTTTAGAGAATGATGTTCCAGTACCGTCAACGAGAACCGAGCCTTCTAACACTGTTACAGAACCACCGCCGGTAATGTTTCCATTAATTTGGCTTGTCACAAACGTGTGTGCCACCCCGGTACCAAAGTCTTGGTAATTTAGTGTGGTTCCAGACACAGCATCATCGGCTGTCGCTGCCAGTTTAATGTAGTCTCGGTTAATAGATACAACATAGTATGGAGTGTTATCTGTTAACCCTGTAATTACGGTAGCGGCGTCACCTTTGTTGTAGGTAACTTCGGTACCCGTAAGGAACCCGTGCGACGGGACAAAAAATGCACTTAAGTTTAGGTTTATAGAAGCTCTAGGATTAAAAGTTTTTGTGATTAATGGTACGCGCCCAGCGGCAGTTGCCGTGAATTTATTTACGTCTGGGACTGTCGAAACCGTGTAAATTCCATCAGGAGTCTTACTCAAAGACTGCAGCGAGTGTACCCCCACACCAACTGGAGTGTCGGTGATATCGATAGCTGTCCCGGCGTCTGCGTCTTCGGGGGACAGCGCAAGTTTAATCAAGTCACCGCTCACAAAAATAATGTAGTAAGGGGTTGCGGTGGTAAGCCCGTTTACTACTGTTTGGCCTTTTGCATCGTAAAGAACAAGCTCTTTTTGCAAAAATCCGTGAGCAGGGACAGAAAGAGTGTTGTTGTCGTAGTCAAGAGACGTAATAAACAGCGACTGTGTTCCGGTGCCTACCCCTGTAATATTTGCAAAAACTGTTAGGGCAGAGTTTGTTGCAAGCCGAACAATGCTGGCATTTTCCCGGAAAATAAAGTAACTTGCGTCGTCTGTTAGACCTGGGATGGTTGTTCCGCCGCCATTTGAGTAGCGGACTGCTTGCCCGGACACTAACCCGTGATTGGGTATATAAAGGCTGTCTGCAAGTTGATTTACGGTAATAAAAATAAAGCTATGTGCTGACCCATCCCCTGCGGAAGTAAAGTTGATAAAAGTTTGGGCGTCCAAAGAAACTTTTAGTTTAATTTGGTTGGCGTTGAGGACCTCGGCAACAAAATATGTTGTCAGGTGCTGCAGAGGGGCAATTGAGCCCTCGTTATCCCCGGCTTCGTTTCCACTACCATTGTCATACTGAATTGGCTGGTCAACTAGGAACCCGTGTGCAGCGATAGTTAAAGTGTTAGTAAATGTGTTAACAACCACGCGAGAAATTTTATCTGATGCCTCTGTCGAGCGACCAGAAGGTGTTGTTAGATTTATTGTTGACAGGGTCGAAGGAAGTGTAAGTGCCTGCAATCTGTAGCTAAAATTGCTAACTTTGTCCACATAGTAAACTGCCCCGTTTGCGAGGCCCGCTGGGGTAGCCGTGTTAAATGTGGGGATAATTGATTGGCCACTGGCTAGTCCGTGTGCGGCTGCGCTGTGGATTAGGTCGTTGTCAGAGTCATAGTTGATAGGAACAAATGCGTGATATGAACTACCGTTAGCCTCAATTTCAATTTTATTTGTTCCCGCGGCTGAGTCAGCAGCTGTGGGGTAAACTTCGTTTCCCGTTGTAAAGGACGAAACTAGGGTGAGGACTACTGAGCCCTCGCCGGTGTTGTAGGCGGAAAGATTTGTAATATCTTCGCTATTAAATACAGAATCTCCATCAAATTGCCCTGTAGAAGTCGCAACGTTTGTTGCTGTGCTGACAATAAATGAGCCACCGCCGCCACCCGACTGAGAGCCCGCTGAACTTTTAGCGCCACCACCACCGGAGTACCCACCCGCACCACCGGACTGACCAGAGTTGGTTCCGTCGCTGGAGCCACCTCCACCAAAGCCACCATTTCCACCGATGCGACCACCATTATCTTGTGCTGTGAGCCCATCTAAATACGAGCCTCCACCTTGTTCGCCATATCGAGAGTCTTGTCCGCGGGAGAAGAATCCTCCACCTCCTGCTGAGCGCCCCGCAGTTGAGCCGACGTCTGCCCGGCCACCAAAGCCCGGTGTGGTTGCGTTGGCTAGAGTTCCGTTTGTGGATGTGCCACCGAGTTGTTGCAAAACGGCGTCTCTTCCGGCTGTAGTGTTAGAGTCCGAGGAGCCACCTCCGGCAACAAAAAGTGGTTCGTTTCCTGTTTTGCGGACAACAAATGTTCCACCGCCGGAACCTTGCCAAGTAGTCCCACTTGTCGCCGATTCTCCTCTTTGCCCCACAGCAATAGTGATAATTTCACCTTTTGTAAGTGGAACTCTGCCCCTTACAACTGCTCCTCGGCCTGCAATACCTGTACCAGAGCCTTCCAGACCTGATGCACCTCTAGCCTCAAATTGGTACACACCGGAAACGGGGACTGTCCAGTCTTGGTACCCTTGAAAATCACCTTGGCGAAGATTTTGTCCGTGCCAAGATGTGGAGTATCCGGAAATAATTTGTGCGTTATCTGGTCCTACGCGTCCTGTTTGACCACATGTTGTGAAGGTGTGTGTGTCTCCAGCTATTGTGTACAGCGATTGGGTGCCTGTAAAGGTGGCGGTTACGTTCTTTAAGAAGTATGTGTCCCCGCTGACAAGGTTTGTCATGGGTTCATCGGAGGTGTAGTATTTTACTGCTTGATTGGTAGGAGTGGAGGCACCAATGTTTAGTGTGGCTTCTGACAGTACGGGAACGTTCAGTGCGATGTCACCGGCGGTAGACCCGGTAAAGTCTATGTCTGCATTGCTGTCGGTAAGGAATGAGAGCACTTTTGGGGATGCTTTGCCAGCATAAATTAGTATGCCGCTCTCGGGGCCAGCTACTTCTCCGACCTCTGGGGTGTAGATGTAGCTAGTGCCGGCAACAATTTCTTCTGGGATGTTAGAGTCTTTAAAGTAAATAAAGTCGTCAACATAGTTGACACTCATTTTTTTCATCGAGTGTACTCCGGCAGCACCGGCAGATGTGATGTTTATAGTCAATTAAGAACCTCCATGTATAAACTTACCACTAGGTTACAGTTCCAATCTTGTACCGAATAACAACAATTCCTGAGCCGCCAGCCCCACCAAAGTTGTTGGAGCTGTAGTGTGACCCGCCACCACCACCGGAGCCAGTGTTTGCACCCGCAGCGCCACCGGGGCGGTTAGTTTGTGAATTAATACTTCCGCCACCTCCTTGTGCCGCTGGGTTAATGCCATCAACTCCTGCGTTGTTAAAGTTGTTGGCTGCACCACCTCCACCACCACCACGACCACCAGAGTTGTTCTGGGATGCGCTGTAGTTTGAGCCACCGCCGCCCGCTGCCCACCAGAAGTTAGTGCCTAAAATATTATTTTGCGTGCCTATACCGCCTGTGGGTGGGTTGCTTTGCCCGGGTCCCCCAGAGCCACCACCACTACCTGGGTACCACGTTCCAGAACCGGTTCCTCCATCAGAACCTTGCCCAGGAGTTCCTGTACCTCTACGGCTCCCGCCATATAGGCTGCTTATTCCTGCGTTGGATTGTGCGTTTCCACCTCCACCAGATGCCCCACCACCTGAGGCGACAGTTACCCCATTGTTTAGGCCTCCGGCAGGGTTGTTTCCAATGTTGTGGTTTGATGCGCCACCACCACCTCCAAGGGCGGTTAAACTTACTCCGGTGCCCGTGAGGGCAGAAATTCCTCCCTCCCACCCTCGGCGATTATTTACACCTGAGTTGTTTCCAGTGCCTCCGGGTCCGACAGTTACGGTATATGTGCCTGCAGAGACTGCGGTTGTGCCTGCAAGGTACCCACCGGCTCCACCACCGCCTCCCATATCGGAGCCGCCACTTCCACCGCCACCGACAACTAGATACTCGATTTCATTGTCACCTAAAAGGCCATCAGCGTTGAGGACTTCAAAAGTTTGCCCCCCTGTGTTTGTAAAACTGTGTACAGCATAAATATCGTTACCCTCAGTGAGCGTAGTGATAGTTCCACCGGTTGCAACAATAAAGTCTCCAGTGGGGGGTCCAGTTATGGGATAGCGAACAACAACAATTCCTGAGCCACCGTCACCACCTTGGTTATTTGCAGTGTAGTGGGAGCCACCTCCACCGCCACCACCAGTGTTTACGCCTCCATTGCCTCCGGGGCGGTTAGTTTGTGAATTAATACTTCCGCCGCCGCCGGGCTGACCATTATTTAGCCCTGCGCCTCCGCTGGTTGTGCCTACAGCACCTCCACCACCGCCACCAATACCACCGTTTCCTCCGGTTCTGGTGTACCCGGAGCCTCCACCTCCGCCGGCCCAAAAGTAGTTAGTTCCTAAAATTGCGTTCGACACGCCCGGGCCGCCAAACGACGACCCGTTGCCGGTACCCGAGCCACCGGTGCCACCAGCCCCACCGCCACCACCGGAGTAATAGTTACCGTTAGCTCTTCCGCCGTCAAACCCTTGGCCGGAAACCCCAGAACCGGGAGCTCGGCTGTTGGGAGTGCCATACCCACTGTTTCCACCGCCGGAGCCACCACCACTTCCAGTAGCGCGAACGTTTGACTGGGTGAAGACTGACATACCTCCCAGGCCACCACCAATTGCGGTGAGGCCGTTAAAAGTAGAGTCACCACCGTTGCTACCTTGCACTGTGAAGACGTGAGTAGTCCTACCCTGAGTCCCTGTACCAGTTCCTGCTCGGGGTGACCCGTTCCCTCCCGCTCCAACAACTACAGGGTACGATGTTTCTGACACAGTGCCAGTACCAGCCAAAACGCCACCGCCACCGCCACCGCCGCCCATGTCCATACCGCCACCGCCACCGCCACCAACAACTAGGTATTCAATCTCACCTTCGTTACCAACGTTTTCGACAACAAAGTCGGTAGAGCCAGTGGCCGTAAACGCATGAAGCCTATAAAATCGTCCCTCGCTATATACGGCAGGAAGAATTGTTCCCCCGGAAGCACTGATGGGGATAAAAGTTTTTTCAACAAGTCTATAGTTGTGAGTGTCGTATGCTACAGAAACGTAATAAAATATTTTTTCAAAGTCGGAACTAAAGTTTCCGTCTGCGGGGAATGTGTACTCCAACATTTCAAATCGACTAAAGTTTGAATCCTTAAGGTGCACAATATCTTTATCTAAGGAGACACCAATTTTAGTGAAAGTTTGTGTCCCCGAGCCACCGGAGGGGGCAAGAAACTCTGTATCGTTTGGAAAGTTTTTCAACCTAATGTTAAACAGGCCCCCGCTGGATGGGGAAAACTCACCCACAAAATACGTGGTGTTGTTTGTCAGCCCGGATGCTGCAGCTCCACTGGTTGTGTACCGAACCATCGCACCAACATAATAGTCAAGCCCTGCATCTTCATCTGTCGATACAAGAATATTTTCGGAGGTGAACCCTAATGCAGTACAGAAGCCGTTTGGTGCCAGTTCACTGTCTGCTTCCCCCACATATCCTTGGTTTCCGCCATCGAAAGGAACTTCGTCCCCGACCACAAGAGTGATAGCTATTTCTGTGAGGGGATTAGCGTTGTTGCCAGCAAAAGTTCGAGCTTGATTGGCAAGCTGGAATGTGCCTGAGATGGAAGCGAGGATGGGGATGACATCGCCGTCGGGGACTGCGCTTACTTGAAAGATTGAAGAAGAGACACCTAAGTCTGAAACAGATTTGAGGAACACAACACCGCGGGGGTTGGTAGAGAAGTATCCAGCACCACCTGTTATCGAGTAGTAGAGGGGTGTACCTAGTGGCTGTTCGGTAAAGTTTTCGGTTCCGTGTGCAACGGTAATAGTGTTCTCTTGTGTGCTGACTGCTGAGACGGTGCTTGTCACCCCACCTGCTGTTGCAGAGTTAGACCAGTCAATGTTGATGGAGGACAGAGTGTTTGAGCCGTCAAAGGTTTGGGCGATTGCAGAGTTTGTGGAGTCGAAAGACCTTGCTGATGTGTTGGAGGCTTGGAACTCTTGGGAAATGGTTGAGTTTAGGTTCAGGAAGTAGAAGGGTGTGTTTGCTTTGAACCCGTGAGCACTCTCTGTAGTAATTGTCAGTGTCGAGGTGGCTTCGTTGTTTGTAACAATTCCGTCAGAGTCTGATATACGCAGTTGTGAGCCTTGGAAGAACTCTCCTGTGATGATAGATGAGTACAGGTCCTCAATGGAGGATGTGTCTGCTTGGTTTGCTTTACAGAGGTATGTGAAAGTTGAGGGGTTGGGGGTTGAGTTTACAATGTAGGACCCGTCTGCTGTAACAGATTTAGTTCCTGTTACTTGGATGGGAATTCCTGAGGAGATTCCGTGTTCGCCACCTGTAGTTACAGTGATTTCTCGTGTTCCGGCGTTGGTGGTGATTGATTGAATGTTGGGGATTGTTGTGTCGCCACTTTTAGAGAAGAATGATGGTGTGTTGTTGATAAGTTCAACGGTTTCCCATTTGGTCGGCTGTAGGCCATACTCAAAGTCAGTGTCGATAAGGTTCTCAGGGTTAGATACCCTGAGTTTAGTTACTGGGTCGATAAACTCTTTCGGGAAGGTGATTTCCCCGCCACTTCCGCCACCACCCGTGCTGCCACCTAAGAATCCAGGCATTAGCTAGTACCTCTTTCGTAAAGTAAGACTAGTAATAGAATAGCATATGCTAAGGTAATGTGCTGTTGAAATTTTATACACCTAACCACCAACTAGTCGACACCGCCAAGGTCCCGAAGGGCCCTGTGGGGCCTGTGATTCCTTGAGTTCCTCCGGCTGTCTCGACAAATACACCGTTATTGTAGACATATGTTTTTGCAGTGTTGGTGTCAAACCAAGCGTCCCCGTTGGTTGATGTCTCGATAGCGGGTTGCTGAGCGCTGGCTGTAAATTTCCCAACAGGACCCAGAGGACCAGTTGGCCCTGGGAGATCTGATTGTGCCCCTGTTACCCCGGTGGGTCCGGTCTGCCCCCTTGGGCCCGTAAACCCTTGAGGTCCTGTAACGTTAGAATCAGCACCCGTTGGTCCAGTTACACCCTGAGTTCCCTGAATACCTTGAAGACCCTGGGGGCCAGTAATTCCTTGTGGCCCGGTAGGACCAGTTTGCCCCTGTGGGCCCGCCACATCAGATACAGGTCCTGTGGGTCCCTGGATACCTTGAGTACCTGTAGGGCCACTAACCCCAGTTGCACCAGTAGAGCCCTGAATACCCTGCTCGCCGGAAGGTCCAGTGGGGGCGACTCTAAGAGCTTCCCAAACTGCTCCAGTCCACACCCAAGTTTGCGCTCCAGAAGTGAATTCTTCCCCCTCAATTGCGGGGTCTGGAAAATCAATAGCAGCCATCTGTCCTTACCTCCCTAACTTTTCTATGTTATACAATTTGAGGCTCTTCCCCTCCGGAATTTTTGAAAGTGATGTACGAGTCCGCCCAGGTAATTGCGGCTGTTAGTGACCCCCAGGGGCCACTCTCATCAATCATGTTTTCTTCATAAAAAATTTGAACCATGGGACCGTTCTCTATAATTACATACCTAAACATGGCTACACCGAATACGCAATTGTCCCACCGTCCCCTACTGCCACAGCCGAATTCTCTAGTAAAGCAATATCTTTTATGGTTTTGTCCCCAAAAGTGGAAACTCTTTGAATCCAACTAACTCCTGCAGAAGATGTAGCAATTTTTCCTAAAGAACCTCCGGCCACCAGAAGTTCCCCGTTGCTACTGACTGTTCGGATAGCTGAGCTGCCAAAAGAGCTGCCGGGGAACACTTGAGCCCACGAAATTCCGTCAGAAGATACCGCTGTTTTCCCCAGGTCTCCAACCGCAAGATACCCAGAGCCACTCGAGCTTGACGATACGTCATAAATTATATCAAAAACAAAAGATGATGTTCTTTGTGTCCAAGAAATTCCGTTGGTTGATGTTGCTAATTTGCCGTCGTATCCAACCGCAATTGTTAAATTACCACTGCTGTGTACGTCATTAATAAAAGAGGCCCCAAAAGAGGAATTTCGTAAAACCCATGACACTGCGTCTGAAGATGTAGCAAGCTTACCCGACCCACCCACCGCGACCCACAGCCCCTGATTGACTATGTATGAGAGACCAAGCACTGGGCTAGCTCCGAAACCTACAGTGCGTATAGTCCAGGACACCCCATCTGTAGATGTAGCAATTTTTCCGGTGCTACCTCCGGCAACAAATAGATTATTTGCGTAGTGTGCTGCAAAGATATTACTGCCCAAAAAAGGAGAATCTACCTGTGACCAAGTAAACCCGGAGTTAGAGGACAGTCCTATTTTTCCTTCGTTCCCAACAGCAACATAGCTTAGGTCTCCGTCCGCCATGACGGCATTAATATCTGTCGTCCCAAAGCTAGAATCGGCAGGCTGCTGCCACCCCGCTGCGCTAAACAGCGCCGGTAGAGTAGCAAAAAACGCGTGAGAGGCAATAAGCACTAAGCCACCAGGTTTCCACTAAGAAGCCAAGAGTTTGCACTAAGCTTAATAAGTGACGCAACTGCGTACCTAGCTTTGGTAATTACTCGTGCCCCTTCGCTAAGGATGCTGACTCCTGAGCCGGCGACAATACTCACTTGACCAAGTCCCAACTGGGTAATTAAAATTTGGGCACCAACGTCAAAAGTAAACCCGGAGAACCCGTCAGGGGGGACTGTCAATGTAGTGGACAAAGAGCTGTTAATCTTAACAATTTTTGACACATCTGCACTGGCTAGAGTTCTGCTTTCAAGATACTGAGGACCGACAACATTAAAAGTTGCGGGTCCTGTTGGACCAATTGGACCCGCAGGTCCGGTACCCTGAGGGCCCGTTGCGCCGGTCGGACCAATTATTGTTGACGCTGGCCCCGTGGGGCCTACAGGACCCGCTACCCCGACGCCCGTGGGGCCTGTTGGTCCAACAATCTGCCCAACATTATTCCAAGAAGACCCACTCCAAACATATAGGTCGCCTTCATCATTAACAATGTAAGCATCGTTAGCAGCATTTCCCGTTGCGGGCAGGCTAGTAGAGGTGGGGACAGAGCCAACCAGCTGGATTCCTGTACCCTGGGGGCCAGGAGGGCCCGCCACTCCCGAAATGACAACATTCCAACTAGAGTAAGTATTGCCCTCTCCGCTAAAGGTGTCGACTTGAAGAGTGAAAGACGTGCCGGAAATCCCAGTCAGTACGCCCTCAATAAAGTTTCCTGGAACCGCGGTGCTTGCGAGGCGAGTTCGTGTCCCGACAGCAAAAGCTCCCACTTGGTTAACAATAAAGTTTTTTGTGCCTGCTCCAATAGAAATATTCCCAGAGGAGGTTATTCCAAGAAAACTAGCCCCGGTGGGGCCGGACGCCCCTGTGATACCACTTCCTGTCGGGCCAGTTGGGCCGGTAGGACCGACAACTGTCGAATCCGCGCCCGTAGGGCCGGTCACCCCTTGCCCCCCTTGGGGACCAGCAATTGTGGAAGCAGAGCCTGTAGCCCCTGTTGCGCCGGTAGCGCCACGGAGACCCGTGTCTCCTGTCGAGCCTGCAGCACCCGTTGCCCCCGTTGCCCCAGTGGGACCCGTAGGGCCACCCGAGGGTCCTGTCGGCCCGGATACTCCAGTGGGGCCAACTACAGAAGCTCCGGAAGCGCCAGTTGAGCCGTTAGGGCCTGTTGCTCCGACAAACCCGCGGGGGCCTGTCACACCAGTAGGTCCTGCTGGTCCGGACTGCCCTATTAGCCCATCTGCACCGGTAGGCCCAACAGTACCAGTAGCCCCGATTGGGCCGTTTTCTCCAATTGGCCCACGCTCCCCTGTGGGACCCTGCACGCCAGAAACTCCTGTAGCCCCGTAAGGACCAGTGGGGCCTGTTATATCTAGCCCGTTGAGACCTGTAGGCCCTGTGTTCCCCTGGGGTCCGGTAGGGCCGGTAGGTCCAGTCTGTCCCATAATAGTTGAGGCAGCACCTTCAGGTCCTGTTGGGCCAGTAGCCCCTAAAGGACCGGCAGGTCCCACGTTACTGGAAGCTGATTCTACCCAGTAAGAGTCATAGTAGACATATATTTGACCGGTTTCTGAGTTGAACCATGCGTCCCCTGGGTCTGCGCTTGCAGG
>Ga0208770_1001030_pt1 | contig 14972 bp, 21 predicted proteins | sample AntAceMetag02UK9_FD_184771 | JGI IMG/M metagenome (GOLD analysis project Ga0208770, IMG submission 184771) | Saline lake microbial communities from Ace Lake, Antarctica - Antarctic Ace Lake Metagenome 02UK9 (SPAdes) (version 2) | ecosystem: Environmental > Aquatic > Non-marine Saline and...
AATGGATCAGGCAATTATCAGACACGTAACGTAAGTGTAGATGACTACAGAGCACAAGAATTTCCAGATGGTGTTTCATCCACAGAATCCACAACATTCCTGCGTATCAGCAAAGGCTAATATATATTTGTATGATCACTGCTGAAATATTAGAAAAACAATTTGTTACTGCATATTTTATAGACAATAACAGGACTCAGATTGAAGTGATGACACTTGAATCACTGTCAAGTGACACTCAGATATCAACAGTTATTGAATATGACACCAATCATCCATGGTGCCAGGAACTTTTAAAAGTTTGTAATCTTGATACACTGCATGAAAACACTTGGACAAGAATACAAAATCAAAGAAAACAATTTGAAAGAAGTGTAATCAAAATTGCAAGAGACGAAGGCTTGGTGTTTAGCACACACAAATCGGAAACAAAGTTTCATACTGCAATGATGGATTTTCTTTTCAATTTTAAAGTTGATCAAGAAAAAGAAGATTTATTTGCTTTCAAACTTGCAAGTTTTGAACTTGATATTGTAAAAAATTGCAAAGACAAAAATCAAAAGGCAGCAATACGCAAGGCTCAATCACCTTTAGATGTTGTTAAAGCCATATCTGATATAAAATAATTTTTCCACCAGCCTTGCCAACCTGGCTCCATTAAAAACTGTCTTTGATTCAACAGACACATGCTGTATTTTGGATCTTTAGGGTCGTATTCATTTTCTTGTATTGTGTAGCACACACGATCGAATGTTTTGTATTCTATTTCTTTGTATATAAATTCATCAATGCCTTTGTTGTATTTTAACAGATAGTAGTCTTCCTGCTGTAAAAATTTTTGATAGATATGGGAACAGTCTCCGGTCCAACTCATTATAGATGAATTCAATGGAGTATGCCAAGCATCTCGCCACCAGCAATGAACTAAAGTTAAATCTTTTGCTGTAAGGTCGGGCAGTTTGTCGTAAATCACCACATCGAGATCAAAGAATATGTTTTGACCATCACGGAATTGATCAAAGATTATCAACTTATTAAACACTCCATCATAAAGATCAGTGTCCATACAAACAAACTCATCATATTTGATTCCTGAATATGTGTCGATCATGTGTTTAAGATTATCAGTATGCCACTGATTATATTTTTTTCCTGTGTTAACACAAATTATTCTCATGCTATCCAATGGTCCTTTACCCATTGTTCGTCACTGTCATGTATTGTTGATGTTGTATTTGCAAAATGTATAATTTTAATATCATCATGAGGAGCATCCAACACCATGTAGTCTTGGTTAAACTTTTCTGCATACTGCATGTTTAATTTTCTGTTGATCGTTGTATCGTTTGTATATTTGCCAATCCATTGGCCTGGCATGTGAGTAACTTTTATAGCATTTTGTTTACAAACCATTTCAACAAAATTCTGTTCACCATAATATTTGTGATGTACAATGTTTTGATTGTAGAAATACAACTGCCAATATTCAGGATCTTCCACAAATTTATTCCACACACAATTAACTTGACCAGATTTAAATTTGTACCAACCGCCATTGATGGTGACAGGAGGATTGGGATTGACATCCCACCATTTTTGATAGGACACTAATTCTTTTTCGCCCACAGGATATGTCAACATTTCATCTATGTTGGACACAATCAATTGATCAATGTCTATTACAATAATTTCATCACCTAGTGTTTGCTCAGCAAACAGTTGTGAAAAGTATTTTAACTTGTGCCAATGCAGTTTGATATAAGTGTGATGATTATAGGGCAGGATAACATCAGATTTAATTTGGTCCGTATCACTTAAACACACAAATTCAAACGGGACTGTGCTGTGTTTTTTCAAACTGTGATACAAGTTAGTTACATAATCAGGCGAGTACATGCCTTTGAAATACACACAGCAGATTTTAATCATTGCGTTCCACCTTGCGTGTGATCCATTCATTGACTGGCAGACTGCAATATTTTTTACAGACATTTGGTGCTTGTTCAGGATGATATCTCAACATGTTAAACCATTCGTACCACGTGTCGCTGTTAACAATATCGTTGATTGAATCATTGTTGTCAAGATGCATTGATTTGTCATAAAATTTTGCAATGGTTGGATCTTTCCAACCCATAGGATTGTCCACCCAACAACAAGGTACAATGTGTCCTGTGGCAGTACAAGCAGGTACTCGATCGGTTAACAAACACTTGGGTTTAAAATTTTCTGTCATCTTTTGCCATAATCCTATGTTGCGATTGTGTTGGACGATACCAGTCGTGTGTATTGTCACGGTTCCAGCGAGCAGACAAGTGCAATTCAAATTCAATGTCATGCTGTTGGGCCAAGTGTTTGGCTTGTGCAATGTGTTCTTCGTTGTATCTAAACACAATGTACTGCCATATTGTTCTAATTCCGAATGTTTTTGCCATCAACATCATATCAAATAGTTTTTCACCATCTTGATTTACACGATATACAAAACTTTCATGTGGTAAACCGTCGATGCCGAACACCCATTTTGCTTCTGTGTTGGTTTGAAATGCTTGACGATACCATTGTTCGGGTTTTTGAGATGCCGCTGTTCTTACTTCACACCCTTTGCGATATTGTTTACACATTTCTAAAAATTTAAGAAGATGTGGTGAAAAAATTGGATCAGACACCTGTCCACAAAAAGATACACCTGCAAAATGTTTAACAATTTTTTCAAATTGATCCACAGTCATATCAGCCCCGGGAATATCCATCCCATTCGCCCGCAATGATTGCCTCATACATTTTGGACATTCTAATGAACATCTTGCTGAAGCATCAATATTGATCCACCTATCTGCAAAATCAATCATTCATGTATCCTTTAAGTTGTTGCTTGGTTCTAACTAAAGAACTGCAATATTTTACACACTGTCTTACAGCTGTGTCAGGATTCTGCCAACTGTTGGGTAACATGTGTTGAAACCACTGACTTGTGCTCAATATTTCTGTGAGAGCGTGTTTGAAAATATTGTGTTGGTCTTGATCGTCATAGTACTGTTTTATGACAGGGTGTTTTGCAAATTTGTTAAACCTATTATTATCCATTTTCCGTGTGTAATAATTGTTGCCTATGTAACAACAAGGCAAAACTTGACCATCAATGTTTACAAAAACTTTGTTTTCTTTTTGCCATCTACAAGAAATACTTTGATCAAGACTTGATTTTCCCACAGTGCCTGATATGTGAGGATTAGGAGGGTTGATGGTTGCTCTTTCTAATGAATCCGCATTGCCATCTTCATCGACAAAATGATCAATATCTTCCAACACAGTTTCTTTGTTGATGTAAAATCTATCACTTTGCACGATTCTGTACGCTTTTGCTCCGTGGCGTTGACATAATTCTTTTATTTGTGGAGTGTGTTCTTGGTTGTGTTTGAACTGAATCGTTGATGCTATAGGCACTGCTTTTGTTTCAGACAGTGCTTTCATGTTGTTTAATACCTTTTGTAAATTTGTAAATCTTCTATATTTCTGATGCATTTCTTGAGTAGTTCCATCAACAGCAAAAGTCACATGTAATTGTCTTCCAGCTTTAATGCCTACTTCCCACCACCATTGTTCGTCTCTGATTGATCCATTGGTATCAATTGATATTATACAATCTGAATGATCAACAACATAGTGAATGATTTTATCGATATTTTTGTTCATGATTGGATCACCCCATGTGCCACATATATTCAAAATTTTACAGCATGATAAAACTTCTTGAGGAAACGCAATTTTAAATTCTTCCAAAGACCATTGAATAAGCGGCAACCATTCAACTTTGCCTAGTCCGTTAGTATCAGTTCTATGACATTGTGGACATCCTGCGTTACAGTGAGTACAAAGGTCAATAAACACCACAAGATCTTGTAGTTTATACATTATTTCTTGAACACCTTATCAAATTGTTTATCAACAATGTGTAACAAATGTGATTCGGACTTGCTACACATATTATTGTATATGTCCAATTGCACATAGTGCCATTGTGAAGGCAAGTAATAACAATCCAATTTATATTTTACAATGAGATATGTCATCAACACTTCATTGTTAACAAAGAATTTGTCTGTAATTGCACGGCCCATAATTTTTTCTTCTTTCATTTCATTATAGGTGTCTAACATTTCGTTTAGTCTTTCGAAAAATTTTACATTGTTTATTGCATTACTACTGCCGCCCATAATAGCAGTGTTGGCCAACATATGTTTAGGATCACTTATGTCATGATGCATCAACATAGCATCTTTACATAGTTTTTTTGTGTACCAATGGTAGCCATCTAGGTGATGTTCTAATATATGGTCATAGGTGTACACACAATTGTGTTCTTCACACATTGCCTGTTTGTTGAATCCACTTGCAAATCCACCCCATGTGTTTTCTTTGGTTGCTGGTAAACAATGCACACAGAATTTGCTCATATCATTTGCCGTAAAAAAGGATTGTTGCGTTGACGGAACCACATCAAGATCCAAATACAAAACATTGTCATACTTGTGTGCTAGTTTTTCCATTAAGTATATTTTGTAAAAATTGATCTTATCAAATTCTTGATTGTTGAGATGTTGCACACTATCCAAAAATTCTTGATAAACATCATCATTTGTATAGAGCACAAAGTCAGCATCACAAAGTTTGGCATATTGTTGTTTGCATTCTATCAACTGTTTCTTATAATTAGAAAGTTGTTGTTTAGTTCTATGTGACCTTGACAGGTCATCACCACGATAACCTTCAAGTGTTTCTAGATGCTTGTCATCAATGTCAACATATATGCTAAAGATTACATTTTTCATAGAATCTCCAGACAAAGTCAAACTTTTTATTGATAGCGTGTAGCATTTTTGTTTCTTTTGGAATATGCATTTCTGTGTCATAAAAATAGTGCCATTGATCATCCAACCATTGCACAGGTGTTTGAGTAAGACGCAATTTGTAACTGAACACGGTTTCATTGTCATATCCAAACATTTTTACTATATTGGGCGGATATATTGTGTCATTGTCTTCCTGTCTTAGTCGTTGCATCATGCTTAATGTAGATTCGAAGTTATCAAAATATCCTAGTTGTTCTAAATGTTGTCTAGAAACACCAACTATACCTGTGTTTATTACATCATTATCGCCACTCATGCCTTCTTCATGCAACATTGCTTGTGAATTGTAAAATTTTGCTGTTGGACTTCTTACAGAATGGTTAATTTTAAAAATTGATAATTTACGCTTGTTTACATCTTTGTTATTTTCCAACAAGCATATACCATTGTTAAAATTCCACTGATCGAAAAAGGACTGGGTGCAAGTAGGCACAACATCAAAGTCCAAATATAATATTTCATCATATTCTTTGGCCAGTTCATACAACAAATGTATCTTGTAAAAATTTACTATATTATAAGTTGTAATGTCTGGATATTTTTGTTTAAAGTTACTTTCATACTCTTTATACGACGAGTCATATTCAAACATTTTGAAGTCTACATCAATTGTGTTGGAATACTGTTGTTTTACTGACAGCAGACGATTGTAGTTTTCCTTTAGACTAATTTTAGTTCTTTTAGACTTGGATATTGAGTCCCAGTTGTAAGGATTTTGGTTGTCTAATTCTGTTGTAGGAATATCAATGTATAAACTGTATATCACTCTTTTCATTTATATGATACTTATAGACTCTATAAGTATGCATGATTATGTCTGATCATTTGCTTAAAATAATTGATAATATAACCAACGACAACACAGTTAAGTCTATTATAAATTCAGAAAATGCAAATCAACACACTTGTAAAGATTGGTTAGTTGAACAAACAGAAAATTACATCAGCATAAAAAACAATTTTTCTTTGTGTATTGCTGGTGGATGGTATGGATTACTTGCACATAAATTTAGACAAAAATATGGAGCAAGAATAACCAAATTAACGACTTTTGATAGGGACAAACAGTGTGGTGTGATTGGAGAACAGATCTACCCTAATGACAAAATTAATTTTGAATGGCAATCTATTGAAAATTTTGATCCAGTCGACTATGATATAATTGTATCAACTTCTTGCGAACATTGGAATGATAACGTACTGAATAGTTTCCTATCAAAAAAACAAGTCAATACAGTTGTTGTGTTACAAAGCAACAATTATTTTTCAAGACCAGATCACGTTAATTGTAAAAATAACTTGCAAGACTTTGAAAACTCTATCAATTTAAGCATATTAGACTCACAAGAATTACACAGAGAAGATTACACAAGATATATGATTGTAGCCAAATGAAAAAAATTGTATTTGTCCGTGAAGATCCAATCAAACTAGAATCCTATAAACGACCGTACAAACATTCTCATTTAGATCCTGACAATACAGGTCGAGTAATATTTTTACCTGATTATTTTGCACCACTAGATGAAGTGTACGCCGATAATGGATACACAGTCGAATATAAAACCATTGAACGTGCGTGGGAAGAAGGAGACACAGAACCCTTTATCTTTTTAATCTCTCCACAACCCAATCTATTTAAACTCTACAATGAAGAACGAAAACAAATACAGTCGTATTTTAACTCTTTGTCCCCTCTCCTGATTGATGCCGTCAACGATGGAAACTGTGCGTTAGTCATTCATAACTGTAAAGAAGAATACTCTGGAACACAACAAACAGAGGCACAAATGATTGAGTTGTTATCGTCTGTAGGTATTCATGCACATTCCAACGTACTCTTTTTAGAAAACTCTCCTGGTGTCACGTATTCCAATACACTGAATACGATTCAATGGAACTTCTTTGAAACAGCCATGCGCCTGCAAGACTTTGATATCCCACGTAGGAACATATCCACATCCCATTCCAAGAAATTTCTCTGTTTAAACTTCACGCCAAGACCACATCGTCAACAATTCATGTATGCCATGCAAGAAGCCAATCTTCTCCACGAGTTTAACGCATCGCACATTGACGAGAAATTACCACTGGTTTATGATACCAATGATCACATTGCAACGGATTCTCTCAAACCTGCATCAGGTCATTTGCCGTATCGGGTGAAAAACGTAGATCATTGGAATACACTCTCACCAAGACTGGTCACCGAGAATCTTCTCTTTATTGTGACCGAAACAGCCTTTACGGATGAAAACCTACTTTTTTTAACAGAAAAAACGTTTAAGCCAATGTTACTCAAGATGCCTTTTATTTTGTTATCAAATGCAGGAAGTTTGAAATATTTGAAGACATTAGGATATAAAACTTTTAATCACATGTGGAGTGAACAGTACGATGAAATACTTGACGAACATGAAAGGCTAAAAGAAATAGTTAGAGTAGTCCATGCCCTGTCTACTTTATCCAACAGCCAACTAAAGGAAGTAGTTTTAAAGAACCAAGACATATTAGAACACAACTATAAATTGTTAATGTCAAGGAGACCGGAATGCAATGTGTTTTATGCTATTGATAAAATTATAACACGCCATCAATAACTTTTACTTTTTTGCCTTTTGACTCCAAGAAACTTTTTAAATAGGCTGTCCCAGGTGCAGGCTTATCTTTATCCATTTTAGGTACAGAAGTTATTAATATATCGTATTTCATTATTCAGGCAAACATCCAACTATGTGTATTCTTTCGTGTTTTGAGGCATTCATTGCTGAATGATATTTGGTGGTATCGATCACATATGCTTCTCCTGTAGCAGGCAAATGGACAGGGCCGTCTTCAAAAATTAAGAAACAATGCGGATTGGTAACAACAGGAATGTGTAATCTTTTGGTGACATCATTATGCCAGTAATAACAGGTTTTACTGTTCATTTTCATCACTCTTGTGCGACTTAGACTATGTTCAGATATAATAGAATTAATGTATGGCAGATCAAATAGTTTTACGCAGTAATCTTCTTCTTGGGCATCAGCATCAAGATAACTTGCTCCTAAGGTTGGAGAAATAGGATCCATATCTTTGGTTAATCCTTGTAGATAGATTTGATTTTTGTAAATTGGCAGTAAATCAAGTTCTTTTATGATAATATCTAAATCATAATACATAGCGTTTTATTTAATGGTCATGATTTTAAGAGTAGTATAAATGCCTTTAATAAATATACACACAATATGGCATACACAATCAATAAATCTGACGGCACTGTGCTGGTTACTATAGTAGATGGCACACTAGATGAAACTACTAATTTAGGACTGCCTGGTAAAGGTTATAACAATTACGGTGAAATACAAAACGAAAATTATGTTAGCCTGTTGGAAAATTTTGCTAATACATCAGCAAATGCTCCAGATAAACCAATTACAGGTCAACTGTTCTATGACACAACATTGGATCAAATGCAAGTGTATGATGGCACACAATTTAAAGCCACAGCAGGAACAATTGTTTCTGCAACAGCACCAAGTTATGGAGCACAAGGTGATTTATGGTATAGCACAAATACAACACAAGTTTATGCATACACTGGTGTAATATGGAAATTAATTGGTCCTTTAAATTCTACAAGTACAGGTGCCTATGCAGAACGGATCACTGATAATGCTGGCACACTTCAAGATGTAATTAAACTTACTGCTGGAAATAATCTAGTAGGAATAATAAGCAATACTGAGTTTACTCCGCAAACTTCGATTACAGGTTTCCAAACAGTAAACAAAGGTATTACACTCACAACTGCTATAGCAGACACAAAATTCCAAGGCACAGCCACAGATGCAGATGCACTTGGAGGAGTAGCAGCCGCAAGTTACTTACGATCCGACGCATCGGATGTTACTTCAGGTACACTCACAGTGGAAAACGATGCTTCACTGATTTTAGGTGCTGACGGAGACATGATATTTTCGCAACAAGATTCTGACTTTACAATAAGAAATGCTACGTCAAATGGTGACATAATACTTCGTGTCAATGACGGAGGAATAACAACAACTGCTTTAACTATAGATGGAGAGACTGCAGGTGTAGTGGTGCAGAATATATTAACAGTAAACACATCAGTGTCTAGTCCAGAAATTTCAGGCACAACTTCTGTGACATCGCCATTGATTAAAACTAATCAAATAGAAAGTGATGATTCTACAGAAGTAGTAGTTAACGATGGTTTAGTTGTCAAAGGCAATGTGACAGCAACAAATCTTGTAGGCAACATTACAACTTCTAGTACAGGTGTTGTGTCATTGGCCATGTTATCATCAGCAGTAACATTGGTAATATATGATTCATCTGGTTCTGCTGTAAAAACATTATATGGAGCAGGAGCATAATGGCATATACAATTAATAAAACTGACGGCACAGTGTTAACCACAATTGCTGATGGTACTTTAGATACAACTCTAGATATTTCATTATTTGGAAAAAATTACGCTGGATTTGGAGAACTTCTTAACGAGAATCAAGTAAAACTTTTAGAAAATTTTGCCAATACTACAAGTAACGTACCGACCAAAGCACTCGAAGGTCAACTTTTTTATGACACTACTCTAAAACAGTTACAGGTATATCAAGGATCTGTGTTCAAAGCAGTCAGTGGATCAAATGTAAGCACATCACAGCCTACAGTAGGTTCCGCAGGCGATTTATGGTTTGACTCCGAAAACGAACAAGTGTATGTGTACAATGGGTCAATTTGGATCTTAATAGGTCCTACTACAACTGCTTCAGGCGGAGGTACTACAGGTTCAATTGCAACAGCAATTATTGACAGTATCGGTGTAACTAGACAAGTGGTGCAATCACTAGTTGATGGTACAATTGTGTCAATGACATCATCAGTTGAATTTACTCCGTTAGAGGCTATAACAGGATTTGCCACAGTCAACAAAGGACTAACATTATCAACAGCAATCACATCAAACAAGTTTCATGGCACATCAACAGATGCTGACTCGGTAGGCGGAGTAGCAGCCGCAAATTTATTAAAAGCCAACGAGAGTGACACAACTTCTGGTACATTAACAATAGCAAATGATAATTCTTTAGTGCTAGGTGCAGATGCTGATATATCATTTATTCAGTCAGGAACAACATTTACTTTAAAAAGCACTGCGTTGAATGGCAATGTTAACATTGATGTCAACGATGGCGGAGTAAACACAACTGCTATTTCTATCAATGGTGGTACAACTGATGTTACTTTTGCCGCTGATGCCACGGTGGGCAGTGACTTAACTGTTACCGGTAATATACAAGTTAACGGAACATCAGTGTCTAGTCCAGAAATTTCAGGCACAACTTCTGTGACATCGCCATTGATTAAAACTAATCAAATAGAAAGTGATGATTCTACAGAAGTAGTAGTTAACGATGGTTTAGTTGTCAAAGGCAATGTGACAGCAACAAATCTTGTAGGCAACATTACAACTTCTAGTACAGACGTGGTTGATTCAAATATATTAAAATCTTCAGTAACACTGATCATTTATGATTCATCAGGTTCTGCTGTAAAAACATTATATGGAGCAGGAGCATAATGGCATATACATCTAATAAAACTGACGGCACAGTGGTAAAATTAGGCAGTGACAATGAAATTACCAAATGCACAATCTCGATCATTGACACAAATGACAGTACTGGGATTAAATACTTAGAAATTGTAGTAGGAAAAAATTAGGAAAATATAAATGGCATATCAAACCGGCGACTTAATACTAGATGATCATTATAACGGTTTTGCCAACACTAACGACCCGAATAACATTAACAAGATTTGGGGAGTTGGAAATGGCACCTATGGCATGGGTCAATCTAATGTTATATCTGTAGTGGATACATCTACAACTGTTCAGGCATCACAGTGGAACTCACTGTTAGGCAGAATGCGTAACTTATCAGACCATCAAAGCACTGCTATCACAACAGCAGACTCAGGAACTTTAACGGCTGGTGATCCAGTGGCAGCCATACTGGCAATAACCAACGATATTACTTCTTTAGGTAACGGAAGATATACCGCGGCTGCGTCCAACCTCACTAGTGCAAATTCCGCTGGCAACAGAACATTTTCAGGCGGATGGAGAACAAGCACCGTACACGAACAAACAATCACATTTGCATCATCAGATGCGGCAAGATATTTTTTCAATGCAGGTGGCAGTATCACACACACTTGGAACTTATCAGGTGGCACAGCAGGAGACAAACAAACTGAATGGGTTGACTTGTTCAATACCAAAGCCGCTACATTTACACTGACTGGTAATGATGATCTATTAAGTGGCTCTGGTACACCGAGTACAGATGTTGGTTCAGGATATTGGAACGCTTCATTATCAAATGGTGGGGCTTATGTGGTTTTACAAAAACAATTTGCAGATTCATCTCCATACACTCAAAACTTTGTGCAGTGGGAAGTAAAAATTTCAGGCACAGCAGGCAGTAATGGTGGCAAAGGAGAAGTGTTACATATTAAATCAACGGCTTCAGATGCGGCAGATGACTCCTCCTCTCTTGGTGCATTAGACGATAGTGCCCTCACAGATGCCGTCGGAGCGTTAGATACTGTTGATGGCACTTTAACTTCTGTGTTTGTGATCAAAAAACCAAACACAACTCATCTAAACAATGATGCAATTGGCACAGTAACAGGTGCTGAAGCGTCACAGTCTCAAACATAAAAACTTGTTTTTTACTGTTTTTTATACTATAATAGTTTTATGAGTCAAACACGCAGATTTTCAATCAAGCGAGACCTTTCATTACTTTATCAAAGATGTGAAGCACAAATGACATTTGTTTATCACGGAGGATTGTTTCGCAGTGATGCACAAACTTTAAGTTACGCACAGTGCTTACAGGATGGTGACACAGTGCTGGATCTTAACAAAACACCTTGTGTAATTGAGTCAGTGCAGGATTTTCAAACCACACTTAAACAAAAACATCGACAAATCTTAAACGAGTATCATGAGGAGTATAAAAAGATTGCTACATGATGCCGGCATTTTAATCTTCAATCACAACTCACACATAGATTACTCAAAGATTGCTGAACAGTGTGTGAAGCAGTGTCGTAAACATATTCCCAACATACCTATTATGAGTGTTGGCGAAAAAATACAAGGTGTCGACGAACACAGACCAATTGGACTTCCCCTAGGTAATAAAAAAGTTTTCGGAGTTATATCTAAAGAATGGCATAATTTGTCACGTTTCCATGCCTATGATATTTCGCCATGGCAAACTACCATTGTTATTGATTCGGATTATTTTTTGCAATCAGATCAAATAATGAAATTATTTGAATCTAGTCAATCATTACTCATGCACAGAGAATGGTATGATATCAACAATGATGATGTTGGAGTTTTAAATGTAGGCAAGTCTGCTATATCTATGCTATGGGCCACAGTTTTAAAATTCGAAAAAACAAAGGAAGTAAAAAAGTTTTTTAGTTTATGGCAGTCGGTTATAGAAAATTACACATATTATGCACACCTGTTTGGATTTACACCGCACATAATAAGAAATGATTATGCTGTGTCTATTGCATTGTCACAGTTAATGGACTTTGACTCGGTTGATCATTGTGTTATCCCATGGCCGATTCACACTACAAGAGACACTGTTGATGTAACTGCTATTGCCGATACCCAAATACATTTTCAAGACACAAAAGGCAAGTTTATTGTGAATTTTGATTGCCATATTTTAAACAAGGAGAGTTTATACAATGCATGTAGATGATAAAAATGGGTTTGGCTATCTTACGTTTGCATTAAACAGTGATGTAGACTACGAATCTTGTGCATTATTATGGGCACTCAGTCTTAGATCCACACAAAAATTACCTGTAAAAATTGCTGTGATAGTGAATGATGCAGACACATGCAGATCCGAATTACATGATGTTTGTGACCATGTAATCACAGTGCCTAAAAGAACAGTGGTTAACAATATGCAATATGAAGCAGACATTTTAAATTTGACTCCATTCAAAGAAACTGTAAAATTTGAAGCAGATATGTTGATCCCATGTGATTTAGAAATATGGAAACATAGGTTCAGACTACAAGATTTATGCATCACAGGATCAGTACAGGATCATAAAAGGAAAAAAGCAAATGATTTGAGATACAGAGAGTTTATCAATGAAAACCTACTGCCAAATGCATATAATGGTCTATACTATGTGAGAGTAACCAAACAAAATGTTGCATTCTTTAACGAATTAGATCGTATCTTTAACAATTGGGATGACGAAATTAAAAAATTTAGATTGTGGAGAGATCATGAACCATCCACGGATTTTGGTATGGCTATGGCATTGAGAAACTTAGGCATGGATGATTGCGTATCAACCACAAGTTTGCCTACATTTGTACACAACAAAGAACATTGTGTCGGCAATTGGCAATATCTTTCTATACCCAAGCCTGATCAAATAATTGTAAACGGTGCAAAAATTACCGTGCCATGGCATTATCATGACAAAACTAAGTGTACAGAGGATTTGATATCTAAATATAAAGCATATGTTTAAAATTTATTATAACCATTTAGGACAGATTACAATAGTTGGTGCATCGGATGAGCCGGGTGATTTTATATCATGCAATGAAGAAACCATGATAGAAGTTCAAAAGGGCATGACCACTATGGCACATGAAGTAATAAACGGAGAATTAAGATCAAAACTAAAAGAAACACAAAAACAGGGAAAAAATTTTAAATTCACAAAAGAGTTATCTGGCTGGATTGTGGAAAAGGACAATTTGTTTGTATGCATCAAACCTGCTAAAGTAACACCAGATTGGTTTGATAAAAACAAGCATTCGTGTGTAAACTATGATTGATGTAGCATGATACCTATCAAAGGATATGCCACCTTTGATCCATTAAAACACTGCTGGTTAGGGTCCGGTTTCAAGTCCGAATGGTTCCAAGATCTTCCCATCTATAAGAACAATAAAATAATGGATCCTTTAAAACGTATTGCAGAGGAGACAGAAGAGGACTATCAAGAACTGGACAGGATATTAAAACAAGCAGGTGTAAAGACATATAGAAGTTTCCTGGACATTGACAAAGTAGGATCACTTAAAAATATAATCAAACCTCCAGTAAATCCAAGAGACTACTTTGCAGTAATAGGTGAGAAGTTGTATGCAATAAACGTTGGTGCGGCAGGATATGCAGACGTGTTGAAACAGATAGATAGAAAAAATGTATCAATAACCCACACTCCTGGTGTGGTCTCAACAGCAACTATCTGTAGGGTCGGTAAGGATATATGGTGGGATATCCATAGAGACACTGCCGACGATGTTGTTGAGAAATACAAGAACCTATGGACTGAAGAAGGTTTCCGTGTACATACATCTTACAGAGGTTATCACAGCGATGGTGCCTTCTGTGTGGTCAAACCTGGTTGTATAGTATCATTAATAGACGTACAAGAATACGAGATGGAATTCCCAGGATGGGACGTGCTTTATCTTCCAGACCAAAGTTGGAGTAAAGTTGACCCTTTCTTACAGATGAAAGAAAAGGTGGGAGGACAGTGGTGGTTGAAGGGAGAGGAACACAACAACCAATTGATTAGATTCGTCAACACTTGGTTGGATGACTGGGTAGGATACGTTGAGGAGACTGTATTCGATGTGAACATGTTATCCATTGATCATGACACTATTATATGCAACAACTACAACAAAGATGTTTTTGCACATTTTAAAAAGCACAAGGTTGAACCCGTTGTATTCAATTTCAGACATAGATACTTCTGGGATGGTGGAGTACACTGCATAACACAAGATCTATATAGAGAAGGAAAGATGGAGGATTATCTTGGCTAACTTATACACAATATACGCAGACCACAAAAACAACCTAAATACCAACAAGTTGACCAATAAGCAAAAATCATATACAATAGACGAAGTAGTTAAAGCAACAAAAGATGTAGATCCAGACATATGGTAGATAATAATCC
>Ga0208770_1001038_pt1 | contig 14875 bp, 5 predicted proteins | sample AntAceMetag02UK9_FD_184771 | JGI IMG/M metagenome (GOLD analysis project Ga0208770, IMG submission 184771) | Saline lake microbial communities from Ace Lake, Antarctica - Antarctic Ace Lake Metagenome 02UK9 (SPAdes) (version 2) | ecosystem: Environmental > Aquatic > Non-marine Saline and Alkaline...
TGTCTGCGGAAACCAACACTTTTATGTGTCCTACGACAATTCAGATTATTTTTATGCAATGTGCGCTAAGTGTGGCGTAAGGGAGGACGGATATGAATGACATTAAATTAGTGGGGGTGAAGTGATGAATAATTCTATTACGTTAAACGAAGCGGAGCAAAAACTTGCAACTTTCCTTGCGAAAAAAAGGTATCAAAACGCTAGGTCTAAAGGAGTTAAGGATAACAAGATTGGCGGGCAGTCGGTTGCTCATACAGACTTAGAGGGAATGGCCGCTGAGATAGCCGCCTGTCGATTGCTTAATGTGTACCCTGATCTGCAAACTGAGAACATACCTGTTCATGACTTGGTTACCAGTCAAGGCTTTACTGTTGATGTGAAGGCAACAAAGTACGAGCATGGCAGGCTTCTGGCCGTAAAGGGTAAGGCTGAAAACCCCTCAGATTTTTACATGCTTATGATTGGCACATTCCCCGAATACCGATGTGCAGGGGTTGTCTCAAAACACGAATTGCTGTGCGAGGAAACGCTTACCGATCTGGGTATGGGTGAGGTTCATGCGCTAGACCAGAGGAAGTTAATGTCTCTTGAGTTGTTTATAGATGGTTTCACCTAAGACTGGTGAAAAGGGTCCCAGTAAGGTAAAGTAAGATTTAGGCGAGTGAAAGACTCGGTGAGTGGTGGCGTCGAGTTGTTCCCCTTCTCCCCCTAGAGAAGTACATAAAGAAAGAGAAGATGAAGTGCCGTTCGCCTTATTGTAAGATTCATGCGGTCAATTTTCTCAACCACCACTTTTTAACATTTAGGTTTCTTCCGCCCAAAAACTTCCTTGCTATTAACCTGTTGAGAATAAGCTATCTATATAACCTGTCAAATACTGGAAGGTCTGCTTGCTTCTTTAATACCGATGTCATCTTAAGCGTTTTCTTTTCGGTTTCAATCAATTGATCTATGATCTCACGCTTCTCATCTGGGCTTAAATCAGACTTTAGAACTTGGCTTTTGCGATTCCGTATCTTAGACAACTGGTCAGCAACGTAATTGGTGTTGTGCCTTAAGCCATACAATACCTCTCTGCCCTCAAGATACCGCTTGTACTCATCTATTCTACCGTCGCCTTTAAGCTTATTCAGGGTTGCTGTAATCTTCTTTATTTCCCCATGCAATTCATAAAAATCTTCTTTCTGGCCTGAGTTGTTGTTTCTGGCAAAAAATCTTTTAATAATCGGGAACTCAGTGATGGGTCTGGTTGGCATTTGAATGCCAGTGTCGCCAGACAGCGCAGGACTTCTCATTGTCGAATCAACCACATCCAAGACGTATGAGCCTATTGTCCCTGTGTAACCTTTCATGACATGCTCTAGCTTGACTGGATTGATGTCGAACATCTTTCCTATTTCTACAGCCGCTCTGTTGGTGGTATCTTTTTCCATGAATGCCGCTTGCATGTTATCTTCTACATACTTAGATACGATTGCGTTACCTGTAAAGAAGTTATGATTAAAGCCTGCCTCGATCAAAGGCTTCACGATTTGCGCCCCGAAAGGATTTATCGCTAGTGTGCCTGTGGCCGCTGTAATACTTGATTGCAACGCTTCTCGGCCAGTAGATTCTCCAGTCGCTATGGCTAGAGCTTTTTCAGGTAATGTCTTAAAGAGTAATCCAACCTCAAATGGGATGGGAACTTTAAACGGAACGCCCCAAGAGGTAGGAATCAGCCAGTTATTGTCTCTGGTATGCTCATCAGCTTCCTTATACTGGTCATCATCACTCACCAACAGGAAGTAGAGGGCTGTCAGTGACGCTAAGGTAAGGCCTCGCATAGCCACAACCTGCATTTGCTTGCGTTGTGACATATCTTTATTGGTGCTGTAATTTCCTCTACCCGCTCTAATAAATACATCTAGACCTTGGAACCTTGCATTTAAGAAAGGAATCGCGGCTGTGATTACTCGGACAACAGGGCTGTTACCTCTTCTTGAGAAGTTAATGACTTCAAGAGCTTGAAACGCGGCCTCTGCTTCATTCCCAGTTCTTGCAAGAACGTCATCATAGACAGCCTTTCGGGTGGCGGCATCAGACGCGGTGGTTGCTTCGCCAAGGAAGTCCCATACCTTGCCAAATATATTACCTGACCCTCCCTGACCTCGCTTTCTCATTTCCTTCTCAAAGTCTTTAAACATATTGTCAGGGTCATTACCAAAGTCATAACCACCAACAACACCGTAAGCAGACAAAGCATCAACACCCGAAGTGGCATTCTTTAGCGTGTCATAGATGGGAATAAACTTAGCGCCAGAGGTGACGTATGTTGATAGCGTATCTCTCAGCATGTTAACCATCATGAATCCGGGTTCTCTTGTGATCATCTCTCTTAAGACTCTAGAGGGTACGCCCACAACACTGGTCAGCAATGACTCAAGGCTTCCGCCGCCCAGTAACTGCATAGACTCAAACATTAACGGATCATCAATGGCAAAGTTTCTTTTCACGCCATCAACCCTAAAGCTGATAATGTTATTTCCCACTTGTCCAGCAGTAACCTCTCTGGCCAGTCCAATTGACTTCATGTCTCTAACAATTCTTTGTTGAGCCACATTTCTCATACCCATGCTGATAGCGGCATCAAGGTTGCGGGTAATTGCATCAAGTAGCGGAACGGTTACAGCAGTTTCCCCTCCTTTCAACTCCTTAAATGTAGCGGCAGATGTCATGCCCTTGAACACCGAAGGCATTTTGTCTGGCGCATCAGGGTTCTCGGCTTGACGATAAAAAGGGACATAATCAGACTGATCCATCCAGACTTGCGCTGTCTCAGCATCAAGAACACCAGTGTCCATTAGGAACTCAACAGTTTTGCTATTGTAAGCCTGCCAAGCACTAAACCATTCTTCAATGATCGAGTTTCCGTTTTCGTCCGTATATTTGTTTACTTCCGACTGGAGGTCTGCAAGGCTTGCCGCATCCGCAGGCACTGCTTTACCCTCAGCCTTTAACCGCTCAGATCGTTTTGCTACCGCATACCCTTGTGCTAACTGCTCAAGATCAACACCGTACCGGTTCTGGAACAGTGGTGACATTACATCTATCAGGCCTCTGTAAGCTTTACCTTTGTGGGTAAACTTCTGGACCTTAGTGATTCCATTCTTGTAAGACACAAAGCCGCTCTTGATAGCTTCTGATGCGATGCCTTTGGATCTATCTGCAAACAATGCCGCCGCCATTGCGCTTGAGTCTGCAAGCACATCCCTAAAACCTAAGTTCGGATCGTTATAAATCTGCTCAAGCCTAGCGTACCTATTAATCAGCTTGGCCTTAGCTCTTACAAAGAACTCACCTATTGGGGTCGTTTGTGTAACGTCTAGGTAAGCTCTTGATGCAGGACCTTTAGGGGTGGGAGTCACTAGCTTGTCTAAAGCGGCCTTTGCTCTTGGGTTGTACTCAGGCTGTTTACGAACTGAATACATATTGTTATCTTCAGGGGATAGCTTTGCACCCTTATCTGGGTTTTGAGCAACATACTGAGATCGTGGGTCTGCTTCTGTGCTAAATTCAGGGACTTGATTCGAGGGCATATCCTTAGCTTTCTTAAGGTTAGCCTCAACAACAGACTCTATAGCGCCTTCTGGTATTTCAGGGATGGTACTCTTGGGGTTGAAGCCATCAGACAAAAAGTCCTTAGCAACCTCTTTTGAAGATAAAGCCTCTGACTTTAAAGCCAAGGAATCAAACACGGCAACAGTTAGACCCAAGCTTGAGTCATTTACATAGTATCCAAGATACCCTGCATTTCTTACACGGTTTTCATATTCCGCATGATCCCTGTATTTCTGTATGGGTGTTCCTATATAGAAACCGTCTGGGTCAGCATTCCAATCATAGAGTAAACTAGCGTCAACTTCGGCGGTATGCTTGAAATTTCCTAGCCCCCTCTCCTTCCTATACCCGTTCTGAACACCTGACTCGACACCAAAGTAGGTTCGTGGAGGGGCGGTTTTAAGCCTGTCTCGCTCCCCTCTTGTGTTCTTGCTGAGGCCTGTACCCCAGAGTCTCGGATTACCCCTCTGTAATTCTTTGTGCGAGTAGTGGGTGAGTTCGATTCTTCCGTTCCCATCGACTGCTCCCGTAAGCCCCGACGATGCATCTCGGATACTGCTTTCAAATCTTCTTTGTCTAACATCTGCACTAATCCTATTCTCTTCTGAAGTCCATATTGGCATAAGGCCTGTTTTTTGTACAGCAAACTTCGTCCCTTCTAACTGGGCGGTTCTGTTGCTCTCACCGAAAGGCCCAAAGTTCACCCAAGAATTCTGACCTCTAGTCTCTGTAGTCATTGCTCTTCGCGCTAACGGAGAAAACATTGCGGCATGGTTCTGCCAAGCGTTCTCTTCGCCGGTTGCTCTAAATGTAGTTCCTGACTTAACGTGGCCATAAAAATCATGCACTGCTCTGAACACATCATTAGCAAGCATTGGGACGCCGTTAACATCTGTAAACTGAGTTTCAGCTAATAAAGGAAAATCCGTTACCTTTAGATCGCTAAACTTCTGATCTGAAGGGCCATAGCCTTCGCTTGTAGGAAATACATAAAGATGGTTGTTCTTTTTTATGTCCTTAATCGCATTAGACGGCTTGCCGTCATACGGGTCTTCTAAGGGCATCATCTCAATTTGCAGGCCAGTGCCAAGAAGGTATTCGTATTGAGCTAGGCTTTCATCTACTAAAGCCTGATAAGCCTCTTTAACCAAGGGGTCATTAGGAGCGTGTTCCATTGCATCATATTCAACCGCTATCTCTGCTCCGCGCTCAGGGTTAGCCATAACGTGCTTATTAGGAGGTGTGTACTCAATCCCTGATTGTTGGGCATAAGATGTAGCCGCTTGGTTTGCAGGTTCCCAAGGAGCAAATTGCAATACCGAACTGGCAGGGACATCACTGTCAGCTATCCTTCGAGACTCCATGATGTCAGACGGCCCAAAACCTAGCGCGTAGTTTTGATTAACATAATGACCCAAGGCTCTCTTTAAGTTTTGAGAAGGATCATAATGTCTAAAGTTTTCATCAAATAACTCTAAAAGAGCATCGTCCCATCGGTCATACCCAAGATAATCATCTTTTGCTAATGCCTTGATTAACCTCCTGCCATGAGGGGACATTTTCTCAAGGTCAAGGTCTTCTGCCTCTACCTCCGATGTTCTTTCATCATACTGAAGTCCCGCTCTTCCAACATCATCTACAAGGGTGTTCCTGATTTGTGCAAGTTCAGAGGCTCCCAGATATGCGGCAGGCTCTCTGGATTCCATGATGTCTGATTCAACAAAGTTTCTTTGAGCCTGAGTATCGGCTTCAGATATAGTGTTATCTATATCTTCCCTTACTGCTCTTTGTTGGCCTTCCTGTTGGACTCTAGCTTGTTTTTGTATTTCCTTGTCAACCGATCTATTGTCTTCTGACCTGCCAACATTGCGATTTTTTCTAAGTCTTGTAAGTTGTTTATTGGTGAGTTCTGAGATTGTTTCATCTGTTGATGCTCCTCTATACCCCGACTGTTTAGCCGCATTGATCATGTAGAACCAACGCATTGCCTGAAGTGATGCAGGGTCAGCGTTTGTTCCTGTTAACTTATCATACTCCTCTTTAAATACCCTTGAGAAGTCTTGGAACAACACATCTTCTGCTACATTTACTGGGATTCCTGTGTTCTTTTCAAACAATCCTTCAAAGTAGCTTCTTATAAATCTAGATTCCCAGACATCTATTGTGGTGTATCTGCTGTCTCCAGTCAAATTTAAGGTATAGGCTCCAATTTTTTTACCAAATATGAACATCCTTGGAATTAGCTCATTCTGGCCTGTTGCTAGTTCAACAAGAGACTTAATTGGCTTTAAGTCTATTGGGGTCTTGTACCCCATCTTTCTATTAAATGCCTGCAATTCTTCAGCGGTTACTGTCTCTTTCATGAAGTTTATAGCTTGCTCCATACCGCCCATTTCTTTTGCCAAACCATCTATAATTTTTAATGTTCTAGCTTTGTTTGAGCCACTGGTTCCAGATAACTTAAATGGATTTGATGAGGCTACTACAGGGTTCCCTTTTGCGCTGACACCCATCTGAATAGAGTCAAGGTTTCCTTCCCTTTGGTAAAGATCAAAAACATTAATGGCATCACCGACATTTGCAGTCAAAGTTGTTGCAGGAGAGTTAAGGCCGTTAGCGACCTGATAGAATAGAATATCTCCAGTTGACATAGGGCCAAACTCAGACTCAAGCAAAGCCTTTATCGCTCTCATGTCTTCTTGGTAATAATCTTTGTACTTAGGGTTGTCCGAAACAAATCCCTCAATGTCTTTCAATGCTCGCTTGGCCGCTGTTCTTACTTTGTCAGGGGTTACAGTCCCTCTAATCTCTTGCATAACACTAGGCCAGAACTTACCAAAAAATTCCTCTTCTACCCTAGTGCTGTATTCTGCATACTTTGTTTTTGAAAGTTCTATAGCGTTTTGAATTGGCGTGGAGAGCCTTCGTCTAGACTCCATGATGTCTGAATCAGATAAGGTATCAACCTCTGCTATCGTGTCATCTATTATAGCCTCACCTAGCCCCTCAGAATCGCTCATGCCTTGCCTTGTAACGGGGTTACGCTGTGATTGATCCTCTTGGGCAACACCTGCCTTCAAAGCTTGTCTAGCGTTAAAGAAGGGGACTCCCTGCTCTCTTTCTGATTCAAGCAAAGTTCTTATCTCTCCGCGACTCCGGCTTCCAATTTCCCCAGACTCAATGCCCTGTATAATATTACCAAACGAGTTAAAGCCAAAGCCGTTAATTGCACTTACCGACTTAGTGAAAAATTCTTTTATTCGGTTAACCAGTGTTCTTGGCTGTCCAGTTAGTATCTTAGGGTCAGCTCTAGCCTCTCTGGTCATTTCAGCAATAGCTTCTTCTACCTGAATAACAGCCCCAGTATATGACGCTTTCGCCGCGTCTAAGAATGTTATGCCTGCTTTGTTCTTTCTTGTCCCTGCCAGACTTGAAAGTAACTGCCATTCTTTTTCAGTCCACAAATCAAGCTGTCTCATGCCATGGATCATTTCATGGTCTAGTAGGCGAATGAACTCGGCCTCCTGTTGCTCTGGCGTCATATCCTTTATACCGGCTACCGTATCCACCGCAAGGAATACTCCGTTAACATCGGGGGAGTAGAATGCTTCAGTTACATAATTTGGGTCTGTGTTTATCTCTTCTCTTGTTGCTCCCATAAGAGGTAAGCCGTTAGAATCAAACAGCTTCTGTCCATCAGTACCTTTATACTGAGATTGCCTAATTCCAAAGACAAGCTCGCCCTGAGCGTTTCTTGCAACGTGGCGCAAGGCGTAATCTATTCTGGCAGGTATATCGGTAAGACCGAAAGAACTCATCCGGGCGTTCATCAGTGCTGTTAACTTGTTGATGTCAACAGTAGGCGCGGGAGATTCCAGCAACAACGGCTCTCCCTGCTCTTCAACTTTTGCTTTGGGAACTAACTTTAAGGGGGCAATGTGAACTTCTAGGTCAGCCGCAAGAGCTTTTGCGATCTTAATAGCTTCTGGATCGTTAACAAAGTCCAATCCAATCGACTCAGCAATCCCTGCAAGGTTGGTTGTATCGTTATCGTTTTGCTTAACAAACTCTAAGGCCGCACCAAACTGACCAGAGGTGTATTTGTTATGCTTGAACAAAGGTATTCTTGTCGGGACATCAAAGCGAGGTAATGATCTAAGGCCAGAGACTAAAGCTTTTAGCTCACCCTTATTCATGTCACCTATTTTTTTCCTGCCCGTTGCTTTAACGCCAGTAAAGTTCTCAGCCAATGCCCTTAGTTCAGGCGAGTTAATGTCATTGGTAATGTTGTTTGCGCTCAAAGCTTCTTTAACAACAGACATAGGGGTTAGGCTGAACTTTGCAGTCCTATCGTCATTCTCTAGAATGATGTTGCGAGGGTCTATGCCCTCCTTAGCGTTAAGTTGTTTAGCGTAACTTTGCGCTTCACCTCTAGTTTTAAATGTAATATTTCTTCTTCTGCCGCCTTCGGGCTGAAGCTGTTCCATTGCCTCCCTACCCGTAGGTGGCCTATCTTTTATTTGATCACCATTCTCTGAGATTAAAATAAACTCATCTTTCTTTGTTTTTTTGTTTTTAACTTTCTTGGTTTTGTAGATTGCTGTTTCAAGAGTCTCAGGCGCTCTTATCAAACGGCTAAAGTTATCTTTAAGAACAGCCTTAGCTTCAGCGGGAGTAAATGTGCTTGTTTCGGCTAGGCCTTTGCTGATTCTGTCAGCATTGATCTTTTGCGATGCAGTTAAGTTTTTTCTAGGGACCCCTTCTGCAACCAAGTCTTTAGCCAATCGGTTTTCTTGGAATCCTTCGGCAATGGTAGTCCCTGCCGCAGTGTCAATAGAGCTGGCGGTAAAGGTAGACTCATCAGGGTGAAGTATGGTGTCACCATAAACTACAAGCGTACTCTTAACCTCTGGAGAATAGCTTTCTGGCGCAGTATTAATAGCCTGAGCTACAGAGTTGGTTACTTGAGAGTCAATGATTTTGCTGTTTAAGCGCCCTGCAATGACAGAGGCATCTTCAAAAGACTGCACGTTCCTTCCGAACGGAGTTTTCTTGCCATCTGGACTTACATGAACAACTTGGTTGGGGGCTACACTAGGATTGTCGGCGCTAGGCATATCAACTTGAAATGTGCCTGCCGTGGGAAATGATTTACCTAATAGGTTATAGATAAAGTTTGCGTGTTCTGTTGGGGCGTCCGTCTTCCGGTTCATCTGGAGATTTTTTGACTGAGGCACAAGCTCCTGAACCTGAATGTTAGGATTCATCTGGCCATTGACCGAAATGATCTTTTCGCTTGTGGTGCCATTAGGGTTAATATCAAGGATATAGCGAATTTCTACATTCTGACCTTTAACCTTTTTATTCCGCACTCGCTCAGAGGCTTGGTAGTTCTCAATCTCTTCGGGATTGGTTGAGTCTACAACATCTAAGTATCGGCCTCGCTGTTGTGTAGCGAGCGGAGTTGTACCAGTGACTTTTCCTTTTGCGTTAACAACCTCTAGTTGCCTTGTAACTTGTTGAGGCGTAGGAGGATCTATTTGACTGGGGTCGAGAGTTGCTTCGGTTATCTGGGGATTTAAGGCCTGCTCTTGTTGAGCATCTAAAGCCTCATCCTCTTGGAAGTCAGATACGGCCTGTTCACCCCGCTTAATCCGTACCTCTTTATCTTCTCTTAGGCCTGACTCATACTCTTTATCGGCTTGACTGGCGTATCTATTTCTACGGCTTGCAACGCTGTTTAAGACTAGATCAGCAACAAAACCACTGGCCGCGCCTACGGTAAATTCATCAGAAGCAAGAGCGTCATACAGTGAGTCGTTAACAGCAAGGTTTTCGTTATAAAACCCTCGCTCAATCGCGTTTTGGGCAATATTAGCACTGACTTCTTGAAGTCCCTCAAATCCACCAGACTTTGCCGCTGAAGCTAACCTTGATTTTATAGAGTTAACAAACTCTTTAGGCGCTGATTTTGTAATTCTCCGCAGAAGATTCCCTACTGGGGCCATCTCAGTAAAGCCTACCAGAGTACCAAGGCCAATGGATGCATCTTCTTGAGCCTGAGATACGCCAATACCAGAATCTCTAGCCGCCTGTATTCTCTGTGCCTGATCTCCCGCACCTGTACCGCCAGCAAGAGTTAATCCGCCCACTAACTGAGTTGTGCTTGCCGTTTTTCCTGCAAGTCCTGCAAGTTTAACTGCACCCGCTGGAGTAAAGAATGAAGCTAATGAGCCAAGGCCTTCACCAAACTTAGTAGACCACTGGTCCTGATACTTTCTATCAACGCCCAAGACGCCAGAATTCATAGCATCCCTGCCTTCTCTAGCAAGGCGAACAAGCTCGTTATCATTGCCGCTATCTATTAAATCTTCAAGCCCAATAAGATTAGTGCCTGCATCAGCAAGCTCGGCCAGACCTTCACCGGCACTTAAGAATGACCCTGCAAATCCGCGAGGAATAGCTTTGGCAAACTCGGTAACAGATCCACCGATTGTTCTTTCATCCTCAAACTGGTCAAACCCAATTTTTGAATAGAATTCATCTTTTGGCACATCAGAATAAAATCTTGAATAAATTCCCTCAGCAAGATCACGATCAGATACATCAGCATATTGAGGGTATTGATCTCTTATTTCAGACAGTTTGCTCATTTACAATCACGCCTTATTTATGTGCTAAAGAGTCCAAGGGGATCGGTACCGTTTGCAGTAGACGATTGATTGCCCCCAGTTGCTCCAATACTTTCGCCGCTGTTAAGTTCTATTGAGGGAAGCCCTAAAGATGCTCTTAATCTGTTTTCATATTGCACTTGCTCTTCAGGGCTATCAATCATGCCTTTCTCTTTTCTATACTTTTCCATAAAAGTTTCCAGCCTATAGAAAGCTTGCGCTTCTGCGGCGGCATTAGCATCTAATTTTTTATCCGCATAGTATTGGCTTTGCACCTTTCGGTCTAACGCTTTGTCTCTGCGGTCTGCGGCTTGTTCTGTAATAGCGTTAGCGGCCTTTCCTGCTTCTAGCATGCCTCCTGCGGTATCACCATCAGCAATACCTTTGCCTAGAGCCATTAGAGCCATGGCATAAGCCTGTTTCTTTTCCCCTTCAAGTCCCAGTCCAAGCATTTTACTTAACAAGCTAGCACCTTTTTCTGCTCTTCTTAACTGGGCAGTCTCTGATATTTGGCCTGCTCCAGTATTGTTGATTCTTTTGGGAGCAACAGAGGCTTGGCTATTTGATACGTTACTTCCGCCATCTTGCCTAGCGCCAGTTAACGGACTCCCAATACCAGATAGTGCTGGGTCAATATACGGGCCGTCTTGTGGTTCCTTTAGAACCGTGCCGCGACCCACTAAATCTAAAATCTTTTCGGCAGAAGCTCCAACCATGCTAGTTCCTCTGCCGCTTTCGTCACCACCACCCATTCCTCTGTTGAGAAGATCCGTGTTTCCGCGTGACCAGTTAAATTCTCTTGAGGCTACCGCTTGGTCGCCATCGGAAAAAGGAGAGGGCATTGACAATCCAAAGTCACCACCATCAGTTTTCTGAGGAACTTGGAAGTCACTGCTGGCCATAAAGCTACCAATCCCTTGCTCTTCCTCTCTTTGGGTTGGCCCTGTTGAGGTAAGACTTTTAGGCGAGGCATTATCAACATCACCGAACACTCTAGGCAAGTTAATGCTAGTAGGGTTCTGAACAGCATCTTTCTCAGCATCAGTTGAGTCATCTAATGTAGCCAGTAAGTTGTCAATTCGACTTGCATCTTCAGTCAATGCATTCATGTTCTGAGGGAGATAGTTTTGGCTATATAGATCATTTGATCCTGTTTCACCCTCAAGCGTTCCCATTGCCCCGTCTGGGGTAGTGGTGTTTGAGCCATTAAGAGCCAGTATTCCTTGCGGAGTTACATTCTCAACAGGCATAGGCGACTCAGGAACACCTCTAGATAAATTCTGTGTAGTACCGGCCATTTCTTTTAACTGACTTAATACGCCCTCAATCTCAGGAGCGCCATTAAACATGGACGATATATAGCTATAATCGCTTTCATCAATTTGAGACAGGCCTTGCAAGATTTCATCTCTTGATCCAGAAAGGAAAGGATATTTTTGAGCCATCATTTCCGCATCTATCTGAGCCATATCGTGTGGCGTAATACCACCATCCTGCATCCGCACAACACCGCCTCCTGCGTACTTACGCATAAATGGCGTCATTCCACCTCCATAAGCTTGCATTGGCTGAGGCTGTCCCTGTGGAGGCTGTTGAGGGCGTATAGAGGCAATGCCTTCCTCGGTTATCTGGTCGGCGATAGTGTTTTGGGGTTGTTGGCTAGAAGCTTGGTGACTGTTACGCATGTTAGTTCTGCGCTGAATCTCAGACACGACTAAAAACTGTGGAACCTGTCCACTGGGCTGTTTGGCCTCTTCCTGCAATCTTTGGTCTGGAAGTCCTTTGATAATATCTTCTTGCTGTAATATGTTCATTAGCTTATCACTAACCTCTTTATTAGTTTAACCGCCCATTGCGTTATAAAGACCTACGCCACCAATACCCGCTCCAAGCATCTGAGAGTAATCGCTTGAACCCGCTCCATAAGTAGCCCTTGTTGATCCGGGCTGAATAGGCACTCCTTGTAACATATTACTGAGAAGACCTAATTGCTCGCGGCCAAACGCCTGTTGACGCTGGAAGTCTTCATAACCCATATCCAAGCTACGCTGGTCCATTCCTCTAAGGTTCTGACCTGCGGCCTGCAGGTTACGCAGTCTCTCGTAGTTCATTTTCTGACTTTGACCGCCAAATTGACCTAGCATTTCAGCCGAACTAAGCATTTGCTGTCGATTGGCTCTATCGGAATCAAGACCCTGCATTCCCAGATTTGCTCTGTTTAGCATGTTCTGGTTGTTGGTGTCTCTTGATTGCATTCTAGCCGTGTTCTGAGCTTGATTAACTCGCTCTTGAATTTCTTGAGCAGACAGGCCAAGCCTAGCGCCTTCTTGCTCTGCTCGCTGTTGAGCCTCAAACACTGCTCGCTCTTCTTGCTGTTGTGCCATCCTAAGCTGTTCATTTTGACCAAAGTTAGCCTGACCAAACTGCTCTTGAGCCTGTCTAGCGGCATCTTCAGCTTGTTGAGCATTCATGCCCATAGCGGCGGCTTGCTGTCTGGCTTGCTCTCCTGCATTAAACGCGGCTTGTTGGAGTTGCTCTTGTTGCATCTGGCCCTGTTGGTTTGCACCGAACTGTGACTGCGAGAACTGCTCCATCGCTTGACGAGAAGCTTCTTCTTGCTGTTGGGCATTTAAACCCTGTCTAGAGGCTTCTTGTCTAGCTTGCTCCCCTGCTTGGAATGCTTGCACATCCATCTGCTGTTGAGCTTGTCTTCCCGCTTCATTCTGACCAAAGGCTGACTGACCAAACTGTTCCATAGCTTGTCTGGCGGCATCTTCTTGTTGTTGGGCTGTCATTCCAAATCTTGCCCCCTCTTGTCTGGCTCTTTCACCCGCTTCAAATGAGCTAATCGCCATCTGCTGTTGAGCCTGACGAGCCTGTTCAGTGGTGCCAAACGCCGATTGACGGAATCTCTCAGCCTCTTGCCCTGAAGCATCTCCCGCAACACCTTGCTGTAAGCCCATTTGAGATGCTTGCAATCTTGCCGCACGATCAGCTTCAAAGGCTTGCTGTGCTTGCGCGAATCCTGCTTGATCACCTCTAGATTGAATATCGCCCAGTTGTTGCTGAAGATTTCTGTCTTGCTCTGCAAGCATGATAGCTTCTCTATAGCCACCTAATCCTCCAGACTGTGCGGCTTGCGCTCCAATTTGATTTTCTTGGATGTCAGCCGCTCGCTGAACTTCTCTTTTTTCAATGTCAGTAACTTGTTGCTGATAAGGATTCATATAGTCTTGCATGATATTTTTATCAGCAAGTGTGCCTGCTTCAAATGCAGGGCCAATGTCAGGCATCCCCTTGTATTGGCTTTCTAAATCTCTAGCGGAGTAATCTTGACCTAGCTCCCTTGCCACATAACCTGCATCATAATCACCTGCCTTGTAGCCAGAGTCTCTCTGTCCTGCTTGGTAATTTTGACCAATATTCCCTGCCTTATAACTAGCATCAAAGTCTGAGGGGGCAAAGTCAACATTACGGCTTCCTGCTTGGAAATCAGAGGGTCTTACTCCTGCATTATATCCGGGGTCAAACTGTCCTGCTTCATAGCCTTGATCTCTTTGACCTGCTTGGTAGTTTTGATCAAGCTTTCCTGCGTTATAATCTGAGTTTATATCACCTGCAAAGTAACCAGAATATTGTTGCTGAGGATTGTACTGATTGTAGAATTGGCTTGCTTGATTGGGGTCTTGATTGCCAACAAATGATGCAATATTAGAGGCCTCAGTAAACTGCCGAGGATCACCCGCCGCCGCCATATCAGCCATGCCCTGCATTCCTGCATTCTCATACTGATTAAAGTCAGCTATACGCTGTCCGGGAAATGACTCATACCCTCTTTCGCTCTCATAAGTTGCCCGACCTAACAGGCTCTCATAGAAGGGTCTTGCGTATTCAGGGAGATTAGTTGTAGTAGACTCAACTTGTTGAGGAGTATTACTGCTTCCGCCACCTTTGCTCATCTATCAATCCTCTTTTCATACACTACATAAGACTGCTTAAAGTCATCTTGACTCAACCATTTCCAAAATCCTTGCCTAGCAGTTGCCTCTATTCCATGACAACCCGTTTCTTTAGCATAACTATTAAATCGCTCTAGCATTTCCCATACCCAGTCGTTAAAGTTGTCTCCACCTAGAAACTGAATGGCAAGCATCTTCTTGTTCGGGTAATTAACTAGCTCTGTGGTGCCAACACCGTCAATGTTTTTATCTTCATCAAAGGCAAGCCATAGCTGTTGCTGTCCACTGGCAATAACATTAAACAAAACTTCCATAGTCCAACGCCCATGTGATCGCACAACAGCCCGTTCTAGTTGCTTTTCAACATCAGGCCATAGCGCATTCAAATAATTGGTTGGAGCTATTGTTATTGTGTGGGTTATTTTTCTAGGTGCGCTTTTGTTTTTGACTCTAGGCTCTCTAGATATGTCCCTAATAACAGGGGTTTGTTTCTGGGCTGTATTTTTCATGCAGGCAATGCTCCTCCAGCTCTCATGGGTGAAGGCTGAATAGTTGTTCCGGTTCTTGTCTGCCTGACTCGATCAAGCATACCGTCTAACTCCTGAACTCCGCCATCGGTGCTTCCATCGCCTAATCCAGATACTACAT
>Ga0208770_1001044_pt1 | contig 14757 bp, 23 predicted proteins | sample AntAceMetag02UK9_FD_184771 | JGI IMG/M metagenome (GOLD analysis project Ga0208770, IMG submission 184771) | Saline lake microbial communities from Ace Lake, Antarctica - Antarctic Ace Lake Metagenome 02UK9 (SPAdes) (version 2) | ecosystem: Environmental > Aquatic > Non-marine Saline and...
AATTTCTTTTTTTGCGTCCAGTATTTTGCCCAATGGGGGTATCAACCTCCGAAAAAGTTAAATTATTTAATAATTATAAAAAAGTAAACAACCAATTATTATTTTTACTACATTTGTATATGTTAAAGGAACAATGTAATAATTAAGAAATGAAAGGAAATAATCAAACGATTCACATTGATGAAAGAAGGGGCGGCAAAGACGTATTATTTAGAGATTTGCGGTTATTTCAAGCGAATATACTTTTAGACATAACTTGTGATATAAAAAATCAAGAAGTTAGAAATTTAAGAATGGAACTTCTTAAAAAGGATTCCAAATATAGTTTGAACGGTACGGCAAAGGCTTTAATTAGACGTTCTTTAAATGATGTTTTACCACATGAGATTAATTCAGATTTACAGAAATCCGAATTAATTGAAATACATGGATTGGGAACATTTACTTTTAAAATGTTTGATGATAATAATGTTTGCATTCTTAGAGACCAGAACGGAAAAATATTTGAAACTAATTTAACCGCTTGGCAATGGTCAAAGGTTGATTTAGAAACAGTTTAAAAATATTAGGTTTTAATTTTGATAAGCCTGCTCGGAATTGTGAAAGCGAAAGAGGGGAGTGGGCTTTATTTAAGTTATTTGGTTTTAATTTGGTTAGTACTGACGGGAGGTTAAAATCCTCCCGACTTTTTACTTGAATCATTTGGGTTTGTTATTATATATATGGGCATTTGTTGGCAGCAGCTTAGGCTGCTGCCTTTTTTATCAAATTAAAATTAAATGAAAGACATTAAGGTACCATCAAAAATCAAATCTCCTTTCGCTTCTGATGCGGAAGCTGTTACGTACGTAAATCGTGCAGTGTTTGATATTACAGTAAAAGTAAAAAATCAAAAAAGATAATGGCAGGGTACATAAAATATCAAAGAGAATTTAGGGCAAGCGATTTATATAGAAAGTCATCATGCGCTCAAAGGGAAGTGCTTTGGGCGTTTATTGAGCGTGTGCAATATTGCGAAAGGGTAGTGGACTTTGGTGGAACTACTTTGACGTTGTTTGCAGGGGATGTTTGGTTGAGCCGTGGAGCGTTTGCGAAGTCGTTGGCAGGTTTTGGTGTTACGGAGGTTCATGTTCGTAATATGATTAAAAAATTAGTCAATCGGGATTACATTACGAAAAAACAATCTTCTAATTCGGGTGGTACTATTTATCGTTGTTTGGAGCGGTTTTATGCTGAAATTGCAGAACCTTTTGACATTAGAAAAGAGGCGAAAAAGCTTGAAAAACTGACCAACGAGAGACCAGCGAGAGACCAACCATTGACCAACGAAAGACCAACCATTGACCAACCAAGCACACTAAGTATCAATGAGTTGCGTAATGGATTGACCAATGAAAGACCAACCATTGACCAACCATTGACCAACGAAAGACCTACCATTGACCCTAATAGAAAGCATAAAGAAGAATTAATAAAGAAAAATGATGAGATGATTAGCGAAAAATCTGATTTTGAATTTGAAAAAAAAGATTCTTTTACTAAAAACCCTTCATTTGAATTTGAAAGAAAAAAAGTTGCGGCAAAAAAAGAAAGTGAATTTCCTGCCGCTTCTGATGAATTGTCGAAAAGTAGTTTGTCAATTTATACAAATCGCCCCGAGTCGATAAAGTTTTTTGAGGATAAATTCCCTTCTCTTGATATCCGGGAAGAATTTGAAAAAATTGTGGCAAGTAGGGGAGACGACCCTGTCGCTAATGTATATTCATTTGTGATGGCGTGTCTTAAAAATGCTTTACAATATAATCAATTACCAAAAACAAAAAAACCTTCAAATGGAAAATCAAAATCAAGTTGGGCGGAGCAAAACGGTAAAATCCTTGACCGAAACAATTACAGACTTGCAAAAGAACAAGGCGGTAATGTCTTTGTCTAATAAGCATTCTGTTTTTACTAATGATGAATTAAAACAGCAGCAGGATGATTTTAAAAATCGCAGGGTGAAAAATAGCGATGATTATTCCGAGGTTGGAAAAAAGTATATGGAATATTTATTTCCGAAAAAGCAGGTTGGTGATTCACTTACGCAAACTTTGAAAAGCATTGAAACCGATTTGAGCCGTCCAAATAGGGTAGTGCAGCAGGAAATGGCTTTTGATAAGGCAAAGGTGATTTGGTGGAAAATCTTTACTATTGAGTTGAATAAAGAGGGTGTTGAATTTGTAGCAAATGAGAATGAAGTAGAAACTATGAAAAACTTATTAAAGTATTTCATTGGTGACCCTTCCTCAAAATACGATTTAAACAGGGGAATCTGTTTAGTGGGTGCAACGGGATGCGGAAAAACGTTTTTGATGGATTCATTCCGTATTTTTTGCAAACAAACCAACAATTCTCGAGCGTTTAAACGACGAGAATGTATGGAGATTAAAGATGAAATTGCGTTAACGAAAGGAAGTCGCAACCAATCTCCTGAATCGGTCATGAAAAAGTATCATCATGATCACTATTTTTTCGATGATTTGGGTGCTGAACCTGTCCCATTTAACTTTTTTGGGGAAAAAATGGCGTTCATGGAGCAAATCCTCACACGTAGAGACCGCAATTTTAGAAAGGGTAATTGTATTACGCATTTGACGACAAACTTGATTCCGCACGATTATACAGGCGCGGATGGTAAGCCTGTTGTTGATGAAATTATTAAGAATTACGGAAACCGAATTAGAAGCCGTATGGCTCAAATGTATAATTTTATTTTATGGAATGGTTTGGATAAAAGAACTTTATGATGATAGAAACAAAATTCACGAAAGACGAAATTATCTGGATAAAAAGGTTTAAAAAAAATAATAAATTATCGTTTTTTGGAAAGAAAATTTACAGGCATAATAGTCATAATGCCTACACTTCGAAGGCGTACACGGCAAGTTCAACGTTTTTGAGTTTGTTGAATCGCAAAGTTTTGATTAAGCGGAATGGATTTATTGAGGTTGCGGAAGGGTATTAATTATTAATTCAAAAAATGGAAAAATGGAAGGATTAACAAGGGCTGAAAAAGAGCGAAAAATGTCAGTAATTGACCGCAAGCGGATTTACATTAGCCGTCAATTAGAAGAAATGGAATCAAGTATTTTGAAAGGTGATGATGAGATTCGGTTGCTTTTTAAACTGCTTAAAGAGAAAGTTAAAAATCATAACAGTAAGCTTGATTCTCAATTCAACAAAATGATGAATAAGGGAACTATTGATTAAAAAAGAGCCGATTTCGAGTGGTTGATTATTAATTCAAAAAATGGAAAAAATGGAAATTATATTAATTGCAATAATGGGTTGTCTGATTTTAATGCTGTTCAACAATCCCCTAAGAAATAAAACCGAATTTGTTGGAACCGTCAATCCTAAATTCAAGTTTGAAAGCCGTTTGTATTTCGTCAAATGGGATAAAAAATCACATCATTTGTTGGCTCATGGCGGAAAGGAATTGCAATCAATGGATGGGAAGTCAAAACGCATAAAAGAATTTAAGGTACTTGGTCAGGAAGTGCTGTTGTATGATTGGAAGGATGACAACAATCTGCACGTAAAAGCTTGGTGCAATGAAGCGATTGAAGAATTTGTCAAGTTAAACGGCTTAGAAATCATCGAAAAGTATTAAATAACCAAAACAGGGTAGGGCGGTGTTCTGCCTTGTTTTTCAAAATAATAAATAAGTTTATATGAAAAACAACCAAATTGCTTTTGAACATTTAGGTATTTTAATACATCATCAATGCGATTACTTTTTACATCAAACGGAAAATCATTTGATTTGGGGGTTGGGTAAATCTGTTTCAAGTTACTTCAAAACTAACACAAATGAGATTCGTGATATTAAAGAAAAATTATTTAATAGCACAAATGCTTTAAGTATATCGAAATTGTCAAAGTCACAGAAAGAAACGTGTAAAAGAATCGTTGAAATGAAGTTCATTAACGATTTGGAACACCCGAGAAATGGAGACAGGCAACAAGAATACTACGCATTAGAAAAAGCTTGTGAAAGAATGATAGTTAAGTTTGAATTGTCATTTATTTTTAATTAAATCAAAACAGGGTAGGGCGGTGTTCTGCCTTGTTTTTCAAAATAAAAAAGATATGAGAACCATTATAAAAAAAATGATTTTGTCAAACAGTGGAAAAACAAGTTTGTTAGATTCACTTCGGCATGAGGTTGAGGAAGAAAAATTGGAAGAAACTGAAAAAAAATGGCATTTAGAATTTTCAGAAAAACAGGGTTGTTTTAATCAAGATTTTAAACTAACATATAGTCATAAATCATTAAATTGGGTTTATTTAGGATTTTTTACGGATGCTTTTTGTGATATTTTTTGTAGACATATTTACGATTCTTATGAAAACCCTACTTTGGAAACTGTAAAACGTGAATTGAAATCTTTTTTAGTTTGACAACAATTCAAAATAAACATTAAAAAAGAGCCGCTTTCGACATCGAAAGCGGCTTTTTTTATTGTCCTAAAACCTCTTTTCGAGAAAGATAAGGATCACCAATATTATTAATGAAATGTTTTTTATAAACGCCCTCCATAACCCTCCTTCTAATTGTCCCCTCTTTCAAACCTAAAAGGCGGGCCGCTTCGGAATATCGGATTAAATTAGGTTTTTCAATTTGCGTATTTGCTAAAGTCATCAAAACGGTTTTTTCAATTAGCTTCTCCAATTCTTCTTCCGTCAACAATAATATTTTATTCTTCATATTTAGATTGCTTTAAGTTTGCAGTTTGTTTTTTTGCTGATGTTCACAGCGTTTTGAACGGCTTTCTGTTTATCGTATTTATTGAATGATGCTGATGATTGATGACCTGTCATCTTCTTAATCTCGTTTTCCGAATATCCTTTGTTTAATAAAACAGTCACGAATGTCCGCCGAGCGGTGTGGGCCGTTACTCTCTCAAATAACTGCTTTTGTAAAGTCGTTTTTTGACGTTTCCAAATCGCCTGTTCGGTTAACTGATTCAATCCTGCACACTTACACAACTGTTTTAATATCTTGCTTACGTTGCCCAAATTGCGTTTCGATAATTGCGGAAGTTCTCCGGGATAAGTATTTAAAATCTTGTTAATAAAGGGAAACAAATTGGTTGGAATCGCACAGACAACTGATGTTTTTTGTGTATGAATGACAAACATCGCTTCGTTATCAATTATCTCAATATTACTCTTTTGTATCTTATTCCAGTCGCTGATTCTTAATCCCGTGAAGCAGGACAACAGAAATCTGTTTTTGATTTCCTGCACCAATTCAATATCAAAATTCAAAATCGGTTCTGTAATTTGATAATCATAAATCGTTTTTAAATCTTTCAATTCGAGTGCAATATGATCCGTTTGTGTTTTGAACTTTTTGACAATCCCAAAATTCCTATTTTTCGTAATCCTTTCCTCCACCGCCATCTGCCAAACCCTTTTAAATTCTGTCAAAATCTTATTGATTGTTATCCTGACCAATCCTAAGTCAAAAAGATAATCACAGAAGCGTTCATAAAACGCATTATCAACTTCTTCAAAAGTAGAGTAGCAGCTAAATAATTTAATGTGTTGCAAAATCCGAGGTAAACCTTGATTATTGACCGTCCCTTTTAGCCTGTCATGTATTGTTTTAGTAAAATCGTATATAGTTACTTCGTCAATAGAAGTGACGTTAAACGCTTTATTTAATGCCGCTTTCGCTTTGTCTTTCGTAAATCTATTTTTATTAATTTTAAAGTTCAGCAGAATAGTTTGTAATTCCAACCGATAAAATTTCAAATATTCATTTGACTTTTTCGAGATTGCAGACTTCCCTCGAAATTCATAATTCTTAAAATCCCAATTTTTCGGAGTCACATACAAGCCTGTCGGATAGACTAAAACCTCCTGTTTTTCTTGATAAATTAAATAAATCGGGGTGTTAATAATGGCCCGAGGTTCTCTTAAATTAAATCTGATTTTTCCCATACCTCCATTTTTGCGTTGTTATACCGTTATTGCTTTTGATAAACAAATATCAACAAATATATACAAAAAAGGATAGTGTTCCTGTGTTTGTGTGTTTGTATTTGTGTGTTTCTGTGTGTTTGTGTGTATTAAATAAGATTAGCAAGGACTATTGAAACCCTTTAAAATTGAGGTTTTTGATTCTGCCGTTGTTATTCCGTTATTATTTTTTGCAATTATTATTAAATTAATTGAATTATTACATACAAGGTATTACAAAATGTATTACCTTTACGTTATCGAAAGAAGAAAGCGATACTGCTTACCTTCAAAAATTAAAACTTAGAAATCATGTTACAATCAAAAGCAATTACAAAAGCAGGTAGATTTGATGTTAATTTTAACATCATTCCAAATTCAGTAGTAGGATTTAAAGTAAACGCAATTATGATTATTAAATCGCAAGAATTTGCGATTGAAAATATCAATTTGAATTTCGATGATAGAATCGATATTACGCCTGCAATCGCCGAACAATTCGGCGTTGCTTACAATAGTAATATTAAATTAAAATGTAATTTGGATAATGTTATTAAAGAAGTGAATCGCATGAAGGAAGAAGCGAAAGATAAAAAATATGATGGGAAAATGATTGAAAGTGGATATGGCTTCCAAATGTCAAATACTTACAAAAATCATTTAGCTTGTATTCAGTATGGTTATGATGCGATTGAAAAAATTAAATAATAAATTACTAAAACTTAGAAAAATGAAAAAACCAACTTTTGAAATCGAAACGTATAAAAAAAGCGCATCAGATAAATTAAGTGTTTATGTATTAAGCAATGATGAATTTGAGATTGAAGACGCAATTAAATTTGCGGACGAAAATTGTACTACTCAAATTGAGTTGATTGAAGAAAATGAAAAAAGCGTTGCAAATGAATATAATTTTAAATATGCAGTCGTTTTTCACGAATCATAAATTATAAAAAAAAGCGGGGCAACTTCCTACAACTGCTCCGCTCAATTAAAACTTATTATATGAGAAACAATACAAAGTCCTTCAGGCTGTCTGAAGAAACTTCTAATGCAATAAACAGGCTAAGTAAAAGCCATGTAAGCACCGACGTTTTTTTAAAACTCGCCTGCAAAGCGTACGAAGAAAAAAACAATAACTTTACGCTTCGGGTGAGGGGCGTTGAGGAGGAGTTGGAAGATATTATTGCGGATATGGAAACCGTAAAAAATGCGGACAATCTCAAAACGTTGGAACCTCTAAAAGAGGTTTTGGCTAAATTACAGAAGCATGAATTTTAGATGATTTGAAAGCCTTGTCGAAATTCGAGCATCGGGTTTCTCAAAGGAAAGGGTAGGATTTTATTAACATCAAAACTCAAAAAATGGACATAACTATTGGTGACATTAAATTCAAAGAGGATTGGTATAGTTGCAAAAAAGATTTTTTATTAACTGATATGGAATATAATAAATTAATATATCTAATTTATTATCATTTCTCAAATGCCGAACCTAATTTGTTTGTTTCTTTAGTAAAAGAAACACGTTTGGATGGTTTTCAATTATTGAAGTTGCTGTATATCTTAAAAAAAGATTATGGTGTAATTTCTGAAAGTCCTGCCATTTTTATTCGTAGAATCTCTACAATTATTAATAAAGGCGTTGAAGTTGAATTAATAGCTTCAACGTATGGAGAGTTTGTAATTAAAAACCACCAAGTTGAATTGAATCCCAACGAATTTTGATTAAGATTAATAAATAAATATTAAAACTTAAAAAATGAATTTCAATAAGAATATAAAGAAATGTAATATTGAAGGTACAATTTTAGAGTATGAATATTGTGCGGATTCAGTAAATGCGTATCCTTTACTAAAGGACAAAGTTTATTTAGGATTTGGTAGGGTACATTCAATAAAGTGCTTTATACAAATTGGAGAAATAAAAAAACATTTTTGGACAAGTGCTAAAAGGGGTTTTAATTTTTCACGCTTTACTTAATAATTGTACAATGATTATCAATATAATTTTCGCATTAATTATAATTCAATTGCCTTCATTTATATTTTCATTTCTAATTGTTAGATGGAATCTTAAAAAATTAGGTTTTCAAAATATAGATGTTCATGATAAAATGTTTAGAATTCCGTTTTCATTTGTATATCCTTCATTAGTTACGCTTTTTATAATAGTTTATATTTGTTTAGCGTATATATTTAGTTTTTTTTAATGGTTGACAATGTGGAGCAGCGAGGGTATAGAAGCGTTTAGCAATATAATCGTTGCTGTATTATTATTATTATTAGTTGCTTAAATAAAAAGTATTATCTTTGATAAAGATAGATAGCCGTGAGGTGTCCGATAATTTCGGACGCTTCATGGCTATTTGTGTTTTAAACGGAACGGAATGAGTAGAAAAAAATCCGTGTCGGAAAAGGAAAAAGAGGGTACGTTGAAACCGACACGAGCGATTGTTGATAAGACTGCCCCGCTCAAAAATTGGGTAAAAGCACCGATTAAATTAAGCGAAAACGGTAAGGTGATTTATTCTGCGGTTTTGATGTTGCTGATTACAAATGAGGTTGCGACTAAGTTAGATACTTATGCAATTGCTTTGTTTGCCGATTGGTTGGATATTTATGAAACTTATTCTGAATTATGTCGAGATAAGGGTTTTGTACAAACTTTTGAATCAGGTGCAACCAATATCACAGGATATTTTTCAGTAAAGAAAGAAGCCAATAAAAGCGTTGAATCATACATGAAAAAACTCGGTCTTTCGATAAAAGATAGGGAAATGATTACGGCATATATGGAAAATAGGGGAGAGGAAGAAGAAGATCCTTTTTCTGCAATGGCGCGTATGATTGTAGAAACAGATTAACTGATTGTAAAGCAAAAACTAAAAAAGATGTGGGAATTGAATTGGCGGAAAAATATATTGAAGGTGTAATTGAGGGTTCAATTACTTGCGGAAATACAGTAAAACAAGCGGTTCAGCGACACATTGAAGATATTACGAAATCAAAATCAAAGGATTTTGATTATTATTTTGACATAAAAAGGGCTTCGTTGGCGTGCAAAGCGATTCGATTAATGCCGCATACTTCGGGTTCGGTTGCAGGTTTACCTTTCCAATTAGAACCTTGGCAGGCGTTCATTATTTGGTCACTTTACGGATGGCGAAAGAAGGAAGAACGAACGACAAGATTCCGAAAGGCTTATATTAAAATTGCTCGGAAAAACGGAAAGACAGAATTCTTGGCGGCGATTGCTAACTTGGATTTGATGTTTTTTCCTGTTGACGGCGGTGAAATGTATTGGGCAGCAACTAAAAAAGAGCAGGCTAAAATCGGTTGGAAGCGACAAAAGAAGATGATTGATACTTTGATTAATCGCAGCAAGGCGGTGAAAAAGAATTTTTCAACAAATATCAATCGGATTGTTGCCAAAAAATCTTCTATGATTTCGGGTTCGATTGGGAAAAACTCGGCAACGGAAGATGGTCACTTGGTTTATCGGGGTTTTATTGATGAATATCATGCACACCCGGATTCCTCCATGGTTGACATTTTGGAAACGGGAATGGGTGCTTTTGATTCTCCGCTTCTTGCAATTATTACAACGGCAGGTTATAATATGGCAGGCGTTTGTAAGCATTTAGAGGATAATTATAAAGATATTCTCAAAGGTCAAAAATCAAATGATAATGTATTTATCATGATTTTTGATTTAGATGAAAATGACGATTGGGAAGATTCTCGAAATTGGGGTAAGGCGAATCCTTCATTGGGCGGTGCTTTGAAAACGGATTATATGCGAGTTCAGTTTGCAAACGTAAACACAGAAGGCGCTGCCGCAATGCTATCTTTTAAAGTTAAGAATCTGAATATTTGGACAAATTCGGAAACTCAATGGATAAGTATTGAGAAGTGGAAAAAGTCGGCTGATATAATGTCACACGTCACTAAAGAATCTTTGAATGGTTTGGATTGTTACGGCGGTTTGGATTTGGCAAGTGTATCGGATTTAAGTGCGTTCTATCTTTATTTTCCGCTTCCGAATGGGGAATCTGCGGCGTTGTGTTGGTTTTGGATTCCCGAAAATGCGGCTTATGAAAGGACAAAGAAAGACAATGTCAAGTATTTGGAATGGGTTGAGCAGGGTTTGATTAAGACAACGGAAGGGAACGCAACGGATTATGCAATTATTTGGAATGATATTAAAAAGTTATGTCAGATATATAATGTGAAAGCGATTAATGCGGATCCTTGGAATATTCGCAGCATTGAAACGATGGTGGAAGATGAGGGATTTGATAGATTCTTTACGATAAGCCAAACCATGGGTTCGTTATCTGGGCCAACAAAAGCGTTGGAAAGGGAAATTATCAATTATCGGCATCAGCATTTTAATAATGAAGTGCTGACTTGGAACTTTCAAAACGTGACTTTAATTATTGATGATAATGAAAATTGTAAACCGTCAAAATCGAAAAGTAAGGAAAAGATTGATGGAGCGGTGGCAGGTGTAATGGCGAAAGCTGCACACTTATCTGTAAAAGAGCAGGAAAATGTTTATGAAAACAGAGGAATGAGAATGTTGTAAAATATGGGATTAGCAAACAAAATTGCGGGATTTTTTAAAGTTGAGCGGCGTTCGGTAGAATCGGTGTCAAATTACGGGCGGTTTCCGTGGTTTGGGGTGCAGACGAAGTCAGGCGTTGCGGTTGATAGGGATTCGACATTGGGTTTGTCGGCTGCTTATCGTGCGATTTGGGTGCTGTCTTCTTCGATTGCGAGTTTGCCGTTGAATGTTTATAATATTGAAAATAAAAAAGTTACGCTTTTAGTGGCGGATTCGATTAGTAAATTATTGAATCATAGACCTTCGGGTTTATATACCCCGTTCACTTTTAAGCAAACTATGATGACGCATTTGCTGATCGATGGTAATTGCTTTATTAAAAAGAAATACGATGCAACTCGGGCGGTCACCTCTTTACGCATTTTAGATTATAGAGAAGTTGCGGTTTCTTATGATGAAAATACGGAAGAAAAGTTCTTTAAATATAAATCTAAAGAATATACCAATGACGACATAATTCACATTGTCGGGATGGGTTTCGATGGTTTATTGGGTAAGTCGCCCATTGCGGTGTCTCGAGAAAATATAGGATTGTCAATCGCTTCACAGCAGTATGGAGAAGCGGTATTTAAAAATGGGGTGTTTGCTTCTGGTGCGATTGAGTATCCAAACGCCTTGAAAGATGATGCTTACGAACGTTTAAAGAATTCGTTTACGGATGCTTATTCGGGTTTGCAAAATGCAGGAAAACCTATTTTATTAGAAAACGGTGCGAAGTTCAATCCGATAAAATTAGATGTTCAGGATGCCATGTTTTTGCAGCAGCGACAAATGACGGTTTACGAAATCGCAAGAATATTCGGTGTCCCTCCGCATATTCTTTATCAATTAGATAAGGCGAGTTTTAACAATATCGAAAGTTTAGGGATTGAATTTGTTCGCTATTCTTTACGACCTTGGTTAGAAATGATTGAAAGTGCTTTTAATTTAGACCTGCTTCGGGATGATGATTTTGGTAAAAAAGAAATTCGTTTTGATTTGGATGCGATGTTAAGAGGTGACACGGCAAGTCGTGCAGCATTCTATCAATCGTTAATTCAAAACGGAATTATTTCACCGAATGAAGCAAGAAGTCGAGAAGGGTATAATGAATATGAAGGTGGTGATGATAAGTTTTTGCAGTTAAATAATATGCCTGTCGATATGATTCGTGAATATTATTCAAAAGAAAATAATGTAAATAATGAATAACCAAGAAAAAAGATTTTATGAGGGTTTGGAAGCTCGAATGAATGAAAATGGCGAGGGCATGGAAGGGTTGGGAATTGTGACTAATTCACGAACGCTACTCTTTAGAACGGCGGACGGTCGTAATATTTATGAGGAGATTTCACCCGAAGCGGTTGCGAATTATGAATTGAATGAAGATATTATTTCGGCTTTTAATCACAATTATGAAAAGATTTTAGGCAGAACTTCTGCCAACACTTTAGCGATTGTAAAAGAAGCGGACGGCTTACGTTATTCAATCCCTTCTTTGCCGAATACAAGCTATGGAAATGACTTAAAAGAGCAGCTGAAAAGGGGTGACGTTCGTGGTTCTTCTTTCGTTTTTACGATTGCGGACGGTGGCGAAAGTTGGTCAGAAATTGAGGGAGGAATGTTGCGAACGGTTACCGCTTTTGAAAGAATTTACGAGGTTGGGCCTGTTGTGTCGCCTGCCTATGGTGATACGACTGCCGCGAAACGTAGCTTGGAAAACTTCAAAAGTATTGAAGTGATGGAGGTGAAAGTACTTGACGAAAATAAAGATTGGGTTTGGGAATTTAGAAATCGGGTGTTAAAAATGAGAAATAGAAAGTTTTAGAGCAGTAGCTCAATAATCATAACAATTATAATATGAACAGAAAACAGTTATTAGAGCAGCGTGGCGATTTGGTAAAAGCAAACGACACGCTATTGGAAACTGCTCAAAACGAAAGTCGCAGCTTAAACGCAGATGAGATTGTTTCTTTTGATGCGAATGAAGCGACAGCAGAAGAAATTACGCAAACTTTAGAGCGTATGGCAAGTCAACAATCACGTAGAAATATTGTGAACGTTGGGAACAATCGACACGGCGAAAGCGGCGAACAGGCGAAAATCGCAAAACGGTATTCGATTACCGATGCGATTCAGCAGCAACTTGGCGGCGGAGCAAAAAACGGTTTGGTTGCCGAAATGCACGAACAGGCGAAAAGTGAAAACCGTGAATTCGGAAAAGATTTGGAGGGTGTTGGTATGCCGTCTTTTTTGATTCAGCCTATTCAAAAACGTGATTTGACAGTCGGAACGGCAACGCAAATTGGAAATACAGTCGCTACGGAAGTAGGGGAGATGATTCCATTTTTGCAACCTCGATTGAAAGCAATGGAATTGGGTGCGACAATGATGACAGGATTAACTTCCAACTTGTCAATTCCTCGAAATAATGCAATTGGTGCAGCATCTTGGGAAGGTGAAACTGATGAAAATGCAGAAACGAATTTGACGACTGATGTAATTGCATTAGCACCAAAACGGTTAGGTGCTTTGATGGATTATACGAAGCAATTGTTATTGCAATCTTCCGTTTCTGTTGACAATTTAGTTCGTAATGATTTACAGCGTGCGATTGCGATTGCGTTAGATTATTCTGCAATCAACGGAAGCGGTTCAAGTAATCAACCAACGGGCATTTTGAACACGGCAGGAATCGGTGATGTAGCAATGGGAACTAATGGAGGTGTTCCAACCCGTGCAAAATTGGTTGATTTGGTTTCAAAGTTAGCAACTGCAAACGCTGATATGGGTGCTTTGGCATTCTTGACAACGCCCGGCATTCGTGGAAAATTGCAACAAACGCTTTTAGATGCAGGTTCGGGTCGCTTTGTTTGGGAAACGCCAAATGAACTTTTGGGTTACAACGCACAGGTTTCAACACAAGTGCCTTCGACTTTGACGAAAGGAAGTTCAAGCATTTGTCATGCAATTATTTACGCAAATTGGGAGGAATTGATGATTGCCCAATGGGGCGGAATTGACCTTTTGGTGGATCCGTACACGCTCGGAAATAAAGCAATGGTTCGAGTAATTGTGAACTCTTACTGGGATATTGCTTTACGTCATGCAACTTCTTTTGCAGCGATTAAAGATGCTTTAGTATAGTATGAATAAGTAAAATATTGAAATCATTCCGTCAAAAAGTTGGCGGAATGATTTTATTAATAGAAAAAAGATGTTAGAAATTAAATGGCTAATTCCACATTTTAAATATGCGTATTCCGCAGGAAATATTTGTAAAATGGAAAAGGAAAAAGCGGAGGTATTGATTAAGAGCGGAAACGTTGAATTATTTAAACGACCGAAACCATTAAAAAAACAGAACTCAACTAAAAAATAAAGATGGATTTATTTCAAATCATATTAAGAAATTATAAGATTCAAGAGTATCGGCAGCGATTAACTTATAAAGTTACGACTGCTCCTGCTGCTGAGCCTTTGACCTTGACAGAAGCGAAACTTCACCTTAAAATGGATGGGATTTCTGCGGATGATGATTTGATTACTTCTTTAATTATTGCGGCTCGCCAATATGCTGAAAACTATTGTAATCGTGGTTTTATTACGCAAACGATTACACAAGTTTATGATCGCTTTCCCGAATTTGAGGGCGTTTTGAGATTGGCAGTTTCGCCTTTGGTGTCGGTTACTTCGGTAGTTTATAAAGATGGAAACGGCGATAATCAAACTTGGGCAGGTGCAAATTACGTAGTTGATAATTATACGGAACCAGGCGAAATCAGTTTGGCAAATAGTAAGATTTATCCAACGACTTTGACTCAAAAAAATACCGTTACGATCATTTATCAGGTTGGCTACGGTAATGCGGCGGCTGTTCCAGTTGGGGTTAAGCAAGCTATGTTATTATTAATCGGACACTTTTACGTGAATCGGGAAGATACGGTAAGCGAAAAACGGACAGCAGCAGAAAGGCTATTAGGTTTTTATAGAGTAAAAAGATATTAGTATGAAAATCCTTATCAAACATAGTTGCGAATGTTCCGACGAACATTTTCAAATGCTTAAACAGTTATTTGAAAAATTCGGGTTTTGGGTGTTGGATAAGAATATTCAATGTATGAGTTCGGAAATCACAGC
>Ga0208770_1001047_pt1 | contig 14743 bp, 9 predicted proteins | sample AntAceMetag02UK9_FD_184771 | JGI IMG/M metagenome (GOLD analysis project Ga0208770, IMG submission 184771) | Saline lake microbial communities from Ace Lake, Antarctica - Antarctic Ace Lake Metagenome 02UK9 (SPAdes) (version 2) | ecosystem: Environmental > Aquatic > Non-marine Saline and Alkaline...
TCAGGTTGAGGTTCATTTGCATGTTTGTAATTTGCGTTTGGGTAATGCTTTGCATGGTTGGTTTATTCTTATTCACTCTCTTCCATTTCAATTTTTTAATTTCTCACGCATTCTTTTCTTTCACATCCTGAAAGTATTTCAATATTTTTAACATTGAAATACTTTTTTTCTATAGAAGACACTTGTATTCCATCTATAGACTGGGAATATATCATCCAATGCTTAGATGGATACATTGGAATTAATATAATGCTTATTTATGTATTTATCCAAATTAAAAAAGGTTACCACTTTTGTTCCTAACAACATCGTCAATCTTTCATCTGGATATATCTTGGACGAATCGGAGAGATGGTTTGACGTTATGTAGTCTATTACATAACGCGTTACTTCCATTCTTACGACTCGTTCTCCATTCTCTTTTTTCATAAACAAGGACATGTCGTTGCTTATCGCACACGGTATTACAAATGGATTACGTTTACTCCCCTTTTCAATTGTCATCCTTCAATTCATTCCATTTCTTTATATTATTTTGTTTCATCTTTTTCTCCGACTTTATTTTTTCCCATTCACTTTTTACAAATATAACATTGTCTGGAAACATACGACTTTTATGTTCATGCCATTCTTTTATATCCTCTTTCTTTAATTCTACCTTCATATGTTGCATGTATTGGATTGGCGAATCATAATATAATATTACAGGATCTTTATTTACGGGGTCTTTACGTCCCGTCTTATATCCCTTTTCATCGTATATCCCTCTTGAATCTATCACTTTATAGTATTTCAATTCTTCGTAGCTTCCTTGCATACATCCGTAATCCTTTCCAGTTTTTCCGTTCTTTATATGACCACGAAGCGCCGTGGGATAACATTTAGGTTTACGTTGGATGGTCGTGTTCAGTGGTTCGTCCTCTGAAAACCCATCCGTCCACTCGTTATCAATGTCTTCATATTCTCTCATTATGTATATTATTGTGATTATATCTTTAAATGAATATGAATTAACTTATATAGGATTTTATTAACATAATAACATAGGCAATGGTTATCATACCTGCTGTGGTTGTATTCAAAGATTGCCAAGAAGCAATGACAATTAAAGTAGTGAAAATATTAGAAAATGTAGATAGATTACATTGTAACAACCTTCCCATCAAAGATGGATTCAATAAACTGGGCATAATCAATAGATTTAATACGAATGCAAGAAAATGATACGTTGCGTTTGTAAATGCAATGACCCATGTATATCCGAATATGATTCCAAGTATACCTATGAACCATGCATATTCAGTTGCCGAAAAAATATGTATCAAAGATGAGAAAAAACTAAGGATTGGTATAAATATAGACCCAACTATAAATAAAATATTTCCTATTAAAATTTGAATAGGTTGTGGAAGATTTTTAATACCTTTAAATTGTAAGGTATATTTCATAATGGTTCTAAACGTTATAAACGAAGACGCTTCGGTTAATGCAAACCAGTTCTTAAATGTTTGAACGTATGTATGGATGGAAGAATTATACAATGAATATGGAAATCCTTTGATAGGAATAGAATAACCAAATGAATCTAGAAAATCATAATTTTTATTTCCGGAAACGTCACTAAAAGGACAATTTGCACACGACTGACCGCCACTTTGTCGTGTTTGTATATAATTTTGCATTTCCGTTGGAAACAATATATCTAATTGTTTATAATTCAGTAAAAAAATATAATTTATTCCAACGAATACAAATAGTATACTAAGTATAAAATAACGAAACACTAACATTCCAAATGTTCCCCAATTGGAATCACTATTACTCGTGTCACTTGTAGTTTTATCGTCAATTGCAGAAGTATCCGACATTGATATATAATTAGATAACAATAATATAGATTTTATCTTGTATATTCTAATCCTGCTAATCCATTTTGTATAGTCAATATGTTATATCTCTCTTCCATAACAACGAGATTATATTGATAACGATAAATACCTGATTGTGGCATACTTGTACCCACAATTTCTCCTGTAGTTGGAGAACAAATAGCAGTAAATTGAACATTCGCGTCCAAAGGTGGCAGTATAGTCGTGATTTCAAATTGTATAGAACTAAATTTACTTAAATTGATAGCTCCACTTGGCTGAAAATCATAAGGGTTTGTGGATAACGCAAAATTATAGTAATATACCCCTTCTCTGCCAGTTCCAGGTGTACGAATATAAGGCTCAATGTATTCTAACACACCGCTAGACAATTCATTTTCACGGTATTTACCATCCATCAATAATGCCCATGTAATCATAATATCACGCGTATTACGATTTGTATAAACTCCAGACGTATATAAATTGTTATTATTAACAGTGAGAGGATAATACGAACTATTGTCTAAAGTTAAACCTGTGCTATTTTCTTGTGTAACTTCCCTCGGTTGCACCGGAGGTGTATCATAGGACCAATTGGTATAATTGGACCATTGATTTCTGTCTGATACATCCGACCTTTGAAAATACCACATCCAACTTGAAACCATGCCTAAACTATCTAAATTTATGCGGGATGAACCTACTACATTATAATAGGGAGTAGTATAGGATTCACGTACAAGGTAACTTTGAGGTTCGGAGGCAAACCGTCTTGCTTCATCTTCGGATAAAAACGCATAAGTAGATATCAAATGGATATCTGCGTCCCAATTGGTTCGTTTGTCTAGATATACAGTTGCATCATAAATACCCACCGTAGGTGGAGATTGTAAAAATCTATAGAATAAGTATTGTTGCTCATTAAAGTTTACACGAATTTGTTGAGTATCTAGGAATGTATTTGCCTCATTTAGGGTGAATGTATTTGTCTCATTTAGAGTGATTGTATTTGTATCATTTGGAACATAAATTCTATTTACCGTAAATAATTCACGAACGGGACGTATGGTAATTTCAATTTTCAATTCCACATATTGTAATGAAATAAGCGGAAACGCCATTTTAGATGCCATTGTAAACCATATGTTTAAAGGAATATATATTTCACGTCCACGAATAGAAGGTTCGCTGCCTAATTTATTATATAATTCCGCATAAGTAGAGTCGGTATATATTCCGTTTGTTCCTGCATACACTGCATGCGGATATTGATTTTGACGACCATAGGCATTGCTTGGGTCATTCATCTCTGTCACATGTCCGGTCATTTTATAATATAATTCTTTTTTGGTATTTGTAAAATCACGTTCAACTAAATTATACATGTAATCTCCTGTAAATTCTTGTAGAATTATACCACCTGCTGTAAAACGAACCCTTTCAATCATATGTGATCCAAGATGTTCAATCCACTTGAATTCGTAGGGTTGCCACTGATATAATGGACTAAACGTTGACTCTGTAGATTCAGAAGATGCAACAAATGGAGGCATAATTGGACTCCATATAGATGGTAAATTGACGACTACATATGTATCCATTAATAAATCACCGTACCGTGGTACTACAAAATCAAATACAGAAGATTCATTTAATCTTAAGCTTCGTTGACCTTGAATGTCAATCCTAAATTTTTGTAATCCAAAATTCGTATATTTAGCATAAGACGTCTTGAAGAATGTTTTACTTGGATTTCCATTCAGCATAATATTTTGATTTCCATACGCAACCAGATTTAATAAACCACCGGGCATTTATAATACTATATCCTAATATTTAACTGTATTTATAATAATAATAAGATATATATATGTCTACACTTTCCAATAAAACAATAACGAATGTAATCAATTCTTCCAATTTTATAAATCAAATTGTGCTTGTACTCACTGTATTGATTTTAATTACAATGTCTATTTGGATATATCGTCAAATTCATTTAAATACAACGAATTGTAAGGCAATGAATTCATTATACACCGATTATGCCTTAGTATCTACGATAAATACTGACCTTGCGGACTATCAACATAGTTTACGTGACTATTACGTTAAAACTGCTTTCAATGCCTGTTCTGCTGGACAATTTAAAAATGACGTGGTGAATGTATGTGCCTTAAAAAATGTAATAGGACAAGGAGCCCGATGTCTTGATTTTGAAGTATATTCCTTGGATAATAAACCCGTCATCGCAACCTCTTCTGTAGATGATTATTCTATAAAAGAGACCTATAATAGTGTGCCTATAGAAGATGCCTTCACGGTCATTCGGGATTATGCCTTTTCAGGTAGCACCTGTCCCAATCCAAAAGACCCCTTGATAATACATCTTAGAATAATGAGCAAAAACACCCTCATATACAATACGATTGCAAGTTCAATTGAAGAATTGTTGAGTGATAAAATACTTGGGTCTAAGTACAGTTATGAGAATCAAGGTAAAAATTTTGGTCAAACTTTATTATCCGATTTAATGGATAGCATTATACTAATAGTAGACCGTTCTAATCCTATATTTGAAACCACGAATTTGGATGAATATGTGAATCTAGCCTCCAATTCAATCTTTATGAGATGTGTACCCTATTCCAGCGGTGTAAAATTTACACCCGATATGGACGAGTTAATTGAATACAACAAGAAAAACATGACCTTGGTTATACCAGATTTATCTGGTACGAATACAAATTATTCGGCACAGTTAGCATGGACATGTGGATGTCAGTTTGCCGCCATGTGTTTTCAAAATTTTGATACCAACATGGAAGTGTATAGTATGCTTTTTGACAATAAAGGGTCTGCCTTCGTATTAAAACCATCCGCCTTGAGATATGTTCCGGTTACTATACCATCTCCGACCCCGGCCAATCCAAATTATTCTTATGAACAACGAACTACATCTACGGATTATTATTCTTTGAAAATATAATATACTTTAATAATATGAGTTTTGAAGAGAAAGAATTAATCATTTTAAGAAAAGCAGTAGATAAAGCGCAAGAATTATCGGGTAAAAAAATTATAAATTCTCCAGAAGTTCAACATATTATTCATATCGTGGAAACGTTTTTAAAAACAAAAAAACTTATATGTTATGGCGGTACGGCTATAAATAATATACTTCCGTCGCAAGACCAATTTTATAATAAAGAGATTGAAATACCAGATTACGATTTTTTTAGTGCAAACGCGTTAGAGGATGCAAAAGAACTTTCAAATATTTATGCCAAAGAAGGATATGAAGACGTTGAAGCAAAATCAGGAGTGCATCACGGAACGTTCAAAGTATTCGTAAATTTTATACCAGTCGCAGATATCACATTTATTCCCTCTCAATTGTTTAAAGTTCTTAAACAAAATGCATTACAAGTCAATGGGATATTATATGCACCTCCTGATTTTTTAAGAATGTCCATGTATTTAGAATTGTCACGTCCGTTGGGGGACGTAAGCCGATGGGAAAAGGTACTTAAACGTCTCACCCTTTTAAATCGTAATTATCCATTAAAAAATCCTAAATGTAATCACATTGAATTTATGAGAACCTTTGAAGGTACGAAAGAAGATGCTTCCAATATATACAATATTGTGCGTGACGCTGTGATACAATTAGAACTTGTATTTTTAGGGGGATATGCGAACAATTTATATAGCCAATATATGCCAAATACAGTCAAACGACAATTACGTAATCCAAATCCAGATTTTGATATATTGTCAGAAGACCCGCTGGGTTCTGCAAATATAATTGTGGAGCGGTTACGTGAAAAAGGATTTAAAAAAGTTAAACATAAAAAATGGGAAGGACTTGGTGAAATCATTGCACCTCATTATGAAATTATCGTAAATGAAGATACCGTAGCATTTATCTATCAACCGATCGCATGTCATAGTTATAATGTAATTTACATAAAAAATCAATCCATTAAAGTCGCCACCATAGATACCATGTTAAGTTTTTATTTAGCTTTTTTATATGCGAATCGTCCCTATTATGACCATGATCGTATATTTTGTATGTCGCAATACCTATTTATGGTACAATCTAAAAATAGATTACAACAAAAGGGACTTTTAAAACGGTTTAGTTTAAATTGTATTGGAGAACAATCTACGTTGGAAACGATGCGTAATGAAAAAACGGAAATGTTTGAAAAATTAAAGGATAAACGTGATACAAAAGAATATGAAGAATGGTTTTTAAAGTATACTCCTGTATCCGCGTCTAAACAAAAAACCCGAAAATCTAAACCCAAATCAAAAACAAAGACAAAATCTAACCAATGGTACTAGATATCTACTTTAAATATACCTACCTTTTTACCAGAAATAGTTTATAAAACTACATCTTCGTCTTCAATAACAAGAGGTTTCTTAACCTTTTTCTTGATAATAACTTTGGTCTTTGGTTCAATTATGATTTCTTCTTCAATAGATGTTATTTCATCAATGGGTTCAGTATTTACTGAAATTGTATCATCTTGTTCTTCAACAACTTGAGTTTTTACAATACTTGTAATACACTTCTCTGCTTGTTTTTTATTGTTTTCAATTTCTTTTTCTAATTGTTTGATGAGTGTATCATTATATTCACAATACTCAACAATCTCTTGTTGGCGTTCCAGTGACGGAATATGAACTTTAATAGATTTTAAACTTGAACCGCTTAACTTGGGATGTGCTGAACCTGTTCTAAACTTTTGAAAGTCTATTGTATGTAAATAATAATAAATGTATAACATTGTTATATCATTATCAAACTCCATTCTATGCACATCACCTGAACACCAAAACTTACCATTTGATATATGTAATGAACCCAATGAACCAGTTCGTGCGGTTAGTAAGTATTTACCTTCAAATATATAACTATCAACATAATCAATAATTCCATTTGCACCATAAAATGGGTATTCTCCTTGAATTCTATCGGTTGATACTACATCTTTACCTGTTTTAACTTCTTTAATTACTTCACCCAAAGTTTTCACAACATTATCACCAAACATTTTTTGAGTATTCAAACAAAACTCGTTCAACTGCTTCAACTCTTTGATTTTTTCCTGACTTGTTTTATTCGCCTTCTCATAGATGAAATCCAAATATTTGACGATTTCTTGTTGCTTTTCAAGTGGAGGGATGGGGATTTTTATGTTTTGTAAATCCTTTGAATAAATATGTGGTTGTGCTGTTCCCGTTTGTAATTTATATATTTTGTCTTGGATAGTCTTTAATAAATAATATAAATAAGTGTTATTGATTGAGTTATTTTTTGGTATTATTGAAAAGCAATCACTCGCCCATACTTTTTTATCATATTTACTAATAAATCCAGCATATGCTCCACTTGAAGAACATAATATTGTATTTTCATCTGCATTATATTCATTATGAAATCCCATAGGTTTTTGTCCTCCACCAATTACAGGATATTCTCCTTCAACTAATGTATCTTTTTTTATTCCTTTACCATTTTTAAAATTACATACTTCGCCCAAAGTTTTCACAACAACGCCATCTTCATATTGTTCTTCTTCTGCCTCATCTTTCATATATTCAGCATAATTAAGTGAGTATGAATTGGATGCCAACTTTTCAATGGAAACTTCAACCAATAGATTTTTAACATCTTCATAAGGATTGTAATCATAAAACTTTACTTTGGTTGTTTGATGTGTTTTTGAAAACTTGTAATCTCGCCCAGTTTCTTTTTGAGTTTTTCCGATTTTAATTTTGGTTTCTAAAACATCTTTTCCTTCTCTCTTTTTCACAAAATAGAACACACAAGTCTTTATACTTGTGTAAGTAAATATACCTGATGGTAAATAGATAATCTCTTTCAAATCACAAGTTTTTAATAAATATTCTCTAATTGCAACTAATGTATTATTTGATTTACTGAATAAATCTTGTCCATCTGGTAATACAACAGCACATTTACCATTAATCTTTAACATATAAATGATTGCTTGAATAAACAAGCTAACTGCATTATCTGTTTTGATTGGAACATATTCACGTTTCAATGGACTTTCAAAATCATCATATTTCAATCCTTTAATTCCAAATGGTGGATTAGCAAGTATATTATCAAACTTTCTTGTAATTGGAACACGAATACTATCCCCTCTATCCAATTTTTCAAACATATGTCCTGTTGAGATTAACATATTAGAAACTGCTAATTGATATGTATCTGGTTCTAATTCTTTACCATATAATCCTTCATTCTTAATAAAATCCCAATCAAGTTTAATATGTTTATTCTTTGCTTGTTGCATAATATTTTGTAAATAGGTGATTAAGAACCCACCTGTTCCCATAGTAGGGTCTCCGCATGTATCTATTTTTCCATCCGGATAAATTTGAGGGTCAATAAGTGTCACCATCATTTTCTTGACTAATGGTTGAGTAAAGAATTGACCCAACACTTTACCGGTCATAATATCTTGAATAACTTCTTCATAAGCATTGCCTAACACATCGTATTCTGTATTTGTCTTGTCAAGAGAGTTTAATTTATCAATTAATTTTTTATAGGTAGATTTATGTTGGATATCAAACCCTTTGCCTTTTAAGAATATATTTTTTGTGGTAGGATGATTTGATAAAATGTCATCCCATAAATATTTCATATTTACAGGAATATTATCTTCTTTTTCGTTTGCAAGATGTGTGAAACGAACAATTTCTAATAATTTATTTTTATGTTTTTCAATCATTTCATCTTCAATATGAGTAAAATCATATTCATACTCGTCAATATTGATTTCCCTACCAAAATGGGGTTCAAGTAATTTTAATATTAGCAAATAAGACATAGTTCTTAATGCTTTCTCACCAGTTAAACCTTCATTGTCTCTCAATATATTCAAACAACTTTTGAATACACTGATGAGTGTGGTTTTATTATCCATTTTAGAAATATTGGTTTGACTAATTTGTTGCATTTCAGATAGTGTGATACAAGGTGACTTCTTACTTTGGTGTCTTGTGAAATCAATCTTTTGATTAAACACCTTTTTACATAAATCGCATGAATAATGTTTTGACATTGCCATAGTTATATAAGATAATATTACTTTATTTTTAAATCAATTTTTTTATCATATTATAAAAAAAAAAGGATTTTTTACTTAATCTAAACATTTATAAATTACAAAATAACACCCATTTTCTTTTTCTTATTTGTGATAGTAATTATATCTCGCAAATCCTTTACATTATAGTATTCAACCCATAATCCATTCGGCGGAAATAAAGCATCTATTTTGCATAATTCGCTACTTACAATGGATAAGTCCAAATATTGTTTTTTAATTTCAGGATACAACAATAAATACTCACCTACTTTATTTTTACAAGTTTCCAAATCATAATATACTCGTTCAATACTTAAATAGTCTATCCAGTTTGTAAATTGTCCTTTGAATACTATTTCAGGTTCCTTGGATAATCTATTATCTCTCTCACATAATTCATAATAAATTTCCTTACTTTTTATATTTTTATCCGCAATTATTTTTCTTGCTTTTTCATATGATGTATTTAGTGCAGTTCTTTTGATTGTTTTCAACCTCAATGTTTGCGTTAGTTCATCGTCGTATTCACCAAACTCATCAACCATTTCTCTTTCTTCTTTTTTCTTTGATTTAGGTTTTTGTTTTTCAATATCAATTCTAAACACCTTGATTTTTTGAGTAATAGTTTCATCTTCTAATCCTATTTGATAAATAACTTCTCTTACTTTTTTCAAATCAGAGTTTTCATTATTTTCTAACCAGTCATCTCTATTCAAAATTGGTAAAATGATTTTGGTTTTTTTATTTGTATCCTGTTTGTTTTTTCTACTTGCTCTTAACGCAGATTGAACTATACGAATCTTGGATGTCATATTTTCAGCAAATACAACACCATCCAATAACGGAAAATCCCATCCTTCTCCTAAACAATAAACACAAGTAATTATTCCAAACTTTGCTTTTTCAAAATTATTAATTATTTCTTTTTGGTCTTTTGATTTCATTTCACTATGATAATTTGAATAATACAAATCAGGTATATAAAAGTAATTATCATCCAAAAGCATTTTTATATACTGAATTAATTTTAACGAATTAACTTTATTGTTTGAATATATCAGTAAATGGTGTGAATGTCCGTCAAATATACTTTTCAAAGATGCAAACGCGCTCAAAAACAATCTCTTATCATTTTCTTCTATAATATTAAATCTTGATAATTGTTGTTCTAATTGTTCTTCATTTGTAATAATGGTTTGAATAACATAATCACAAATAATATTTTCATCAATCGCCCATAGCAAACATTTTCTATCAATTATTTCTCCAAAATAGTCAACATTATCATTTGAAACTACAATGCCATCACACATACTTTCAAGCTGTTTAAGTGTAGCAGTTAATGATAGTTGTTTTACAGATGGAATGTTTAACATTTGAATATATTTTTTTGTAGTGTGTTCTAATCGCATATTACTTGATGTCAAATGATGAACCTCGTCTAATATTTTCATACCAAATACAAACCTTGTATGTTGTGTTGCAGTATATACTTTATGTGCGGATGAATATGTAGTTATTACAATACATTTCGGTTCATTATGTTCTAAAAATCGCATTATAGTTTCAATCTCTACGCCACCTGACACAATTAAATACGGAACACTTTGAAACAAAACACAAATAACTTCTTCCCATTGTTTCAATAATAATTTATTAGGAACACCGATAAGAATAGTATTTGAGTTTAGTTCTTGTGTAATCCATAATGAAATTAGAGTTTTTCCTACTCCACACATTAATACAAGCATACCTTTATCGTATTGTTGAAAATGTATAACTGACTTTCCAATAATAATAGTTTGGTCGGTTCTTGGTATGTAGGAAACAATTTGTTTATTTGTTCTCTTGGATTTTAGTATATGAATTAATGATTGAATATTTATTTTTTTTATTGTTTTTCTTACTCTATTGCATCTTACCAAATCACTAATTTCTTGTTTGGATAATTTTTTATATTTAATTCCAAGTGTAATTAAATAAGGTTCAATGAGAGTAATTATTTTTTTATTGTAAAATTCAGTTCCAGCATCATGTTTAACATTCAATTCACGATACTCATATTGTAATAAGCGTTCAATAATTCCCATTTTTTCAATAGGAACTTCAAACACCGCTTCAAAATATCCTCTCTTAATCTCGCCAGTAGCATATTGTGTATCCCTTTCAGGAATATTAATTGCTTTACCCATTTTACAAGCATCATCAACATCATAGGATGGATGATTTCTAGCATAGATATATCCGTTAGGTTGGTTCATTTTGATAAAGTTCATATAAGTTATGTAATAATATATTTATAACAAGTAAATCATTTTTTTATTATATTCAGGAAATAAATAAAAAACTTTAAATAAATCGGAGTTTTAAATGTGTAAAAGGTGTAATAGGTGTTTGAAAGAATACTATTAAACATACATGACCCGATACACTTTATCACTTTATATCCAACAAGGTATCATGACATAGATATTACCGACAAACACGACAACCATCCGTATGTGAATAGGAAGAACTCATCATAGAAAACATTAACTTTAATGAAAAAATGAAAGGAATACATTCACATACGATTCTACACAATTACAAAAGGATGAGTGAAGATACCAAAATCAAGAAAACAAAAAAGGCTAAATCTAAAAAACTGGTGATAAGGGATAAAGAAAGAATCCTATTTATTAATCAATTACTTCGTCAAGATGTATTAGCGAATATGTTAGCGAATACAACCTTACCTGGTCAAGAATTATTTGATGTTATCATGAAGGAAAATAAAGAATTATACGATGAAAGAAGGCAAGGATGGATTTTTGAAACCCTTTGTCAAATTCTTATCCTTTTAAAGTGCATAGAAAATATACATTATACCGCAATTTATGACGGACAATTACAAAACTTAAAACAAATAAAAAATATAAATTCTTTGTTAAAGGTGAAGGTTGATGGAGGAGGTAATAATATTGTTGATATGGCTATAAAACAGGGGGCAACACTTGTTTTATTTACAATTAAACATAAAAACAAATATAGCGAAACGGATGTATCAAAAATTGACAACACAATAACAAAGCAAAAGATTACAGATGACTATAAAATTGGATTAGTTGTTAAGGATAAAGAAGTTGTCATAGAACACAAATACAAAAATAAACTAAATATTGACAAACAAATACACGACAAAATTATAGAAAATGGATTATTATTTGATGAAAAGGATATAATTAAAGCGTTAGATGTGTTTTGTCAAAGATTTTCAAGTAATATATTAGATATTGATGGTTTTATTGATTTCATTAATGCGGAATATTTATTATCACCAAGACAACAATTGATAAAAAAATTACATCAAAACATGACAGAAAAAAAATTTATAAATTCGTTTTTAACAAATAAACATAAAATGTGGTGTATAGCACATAAACCAAGAAGCGGTAAAAGTATTACTATGTTATTAATATGTAAATATTTATTAGAACATGGTTATAAAAAAATACTAATAATGACTTCTGTTCCAGCAACCATAAATAGTTTTATGAATGATTTAGAAAAATATATTGATTTCAAACATATTCATTACAAATTACAGGAAGATTTTGATACAATTGACGAAACCTTTAACGGTATTGTATTTTGTAGCGTTCAATATCTTAAAATAGATGGAAAAAGTAAGAAAAAAGATTTATTAAAAAAAATGGGTTTTGATGCAATTATTACAGATGAATCACATCAAGGGTCGTCCACTGATAAAACTAGAACTGAAATTTTAGATGTTGATAATGATGTTGAAGAAATCCGTAAAAATATAAAACTAAATATATTTGCTTCAGGAACCGCAGATAAAACAAAAAAATATTATGGTATTCATAGCTCTTGTATTTACGAATGGGAAATTGAAGACGAAGCATATATGAAAGAATTGATAAAACCATCAGTAAAAAATAGAGAATATATAATTGATTATATGGTTAGTCGTCATGGAAATACATTTACAGAGTGTTTAGAAAATGAAACTCTAAATAAAGATTACTCAAAACATCCTACTCAGGTATTAATGAAACATTCTATTCCAGAATTGTTAATTAAAGAGATAAACGAATATAATGCTAATCATGGAACTAACTTTGGTTATAATTGCGGTTCGTTGTTTGCGTTAAAACAAATTATTAATGAAAAGGGTGAAGTAGAATATGCGGAAGAATTTGAATTATGTAAAACTACTGATGGAATAGATATATTAAAAGGGTTCTTTGATTATATTATTTCAACGAACCGAATGAGAAAAACAATTATGAAACAAATTGAAAATACACAAACAAGTCGTGGATCAAGAAAATCAACAATTGAAAATCCATTACTATTTATTATGTATCTTCCTACTCATACAAGAAATAACACAATATCATTATTACAAAAAACATTCAAACAATTTTTAGAAACACATAAATTATGGTGTGATTATAATATAGAATATTCTAATTCTACAGAAGATACTGGAAATGTTAAAGAAGAATATAACGAATACATACAAACGATAATGCATAAGACAAAAAATGAAAATAAAAAAGGTTGTATTTTATTATTAGGCAATAAAGGAAGCGTGGGTATTACATATAAAGATTGCGATGTTACAATATCTTTAGATGACGGACATAATTTAGACAATCAAAAACAACGATTTTCAAGAGCTTTAACAGAGGCAGAGGGTAAAACAATAGGAATAAATGTAGATATGAATATTCAAAGAACTTATTTATATTTGATTGATATAATTCAAAAACATAGAAGAAATACAAAAACAACAAAAACAAATGCTGAAATACTATATTATTTATTTGAACACAATATATTCTTATTTGACCCACAAGAAATTAATAACGGAAAAATGACAACAATTGAGATAATGTCTTACTATAAAAAAGAAGCAGAAAATATTATGAGAGAAATTGATGATACACCTTTCTTAGAAAATCTAATTTGTGATGATGATATGCGAGATTTTATAAAAACAGATTTTCAAAAAAGAGAATTAAAAAAAATAAATAAAGATTTAGAAGGAGAGCAACAAGATTGTCCTAAGGGGGATAAAACAAAAGTTCAAATTGACCCTCCTGACGATACAGGAGATCCCAAAGAAGAAGACCATAAATTAAATGAAGATGAAACTGCTAAAATTGAACTTTTGATTAACCAAACTTACGAATTGTGTAAAAGTTTCTTATTTCCATTATTAGCATTAATTTCAAGGTCATACAACATATTTGATTTCAAAGAAATTTTTACAAATGAAAAAACAAGCGGATTAATTATGTCACTATTGAAAGACAAAAAAATTGATTTACATAATGAGAATTATACTATTATAGTAAATATAATGAACAATATTATAGATAATAATGCTGAAATTGTAAATAACATTCGTGAGATTTATAGTATAGCACCTGCGAATAAGTTGCGTGAATTAATTGAAAAACATTTTATACCTACAAATGACGAAAAGAAACAAAACGCAGAAGTTCCAACGCCTGTTAAATTAGTTGATGAAATGTTAAATATAATACCAGTCGAGTTTTGGAAAACATCACAAAAAGTATTTGAACCTTGTTGCGGAAAGGGTAATTTTGTGTTGGGTATATTTGATAGGTTTTATAAAGGTCTTGAAGAAATGTATCCGGATGAAATAGAAAGATGCCGTGTTATTATGACAGAGTGTATCTATTATGCGGATCTAAC
>Ga0208770_1001049_pt1 | contig 14732 bp, 27 predicted proteins | sample AntAceMetag02UK9_FD_184771 | JGI IMG/M metagenome (GOLD analysis project Ga0208770, IMG submission 184771) | Saline lake microbial communities from Ace Lake, Antarctica - Antarctic Ace Lake Metagenome 02UK9 (SPAdes) (version 2) | ecosystem: Environmental > Aquatic > Non-marine Saline and...
ACGGGTCTCCGGCAATGCACGGGTCTGCGACGATGCACTGGTCTGCGACGATGCACGGGTCTCCGGCAATGCACGGGTCTCCGGCAATGCACCGGTCTCCGGCAATGCACGGGTCTTGAAACCCGTCTGCTGCGCTACCCGTTCTGACGGCTACACCTTCGTGGTCGCCCCCGATAAAGACGGCAATCTCGTTGTGATCGCTGGTTGCCGATACTTCACATTTAAGCAGGCCAAAGACCACTGGACTGCAACCAGAGGCGGCACGCAGTTGGGCGATGAAAGTCTGCAAATCCTAAAACACCTCAAATCCATGGCGAACATCCGGCATGGTAATTTATAGGAGAAAGACAGCGGCACACCCAGCGCGGAGTTCCTTGCTGCCGTTGCCGAGGCTGGTCAGAACGCCAACATCAACCAGTCGGCCCGGAAGCTGCTTGAGGCTCACCGGCAGAACGAGGGCGAGTTCGAACCACTGGACCCGATGCCAGAGGCCATGGTTGACATTTTCGTTAGCGGGCTGGTGCTGGCCAATCAGATGGGTGCCAACATACAGGCCGAGGAGATCACAATTGTGAAGACGCTCGGGCCGAACGTGGCTGGCATGTATCACCGGAAGACTGGCCGGATTTACATCAGCCCGGTCGCGCTCGACAACGGCATCGACTATGTGGCTGGCACCATCTTCGAAGAGTGGGTGCATAAGCAGCACAAGGTCGCTGACGAAACGCGGTCGTTTCAGAACATACTCCTGCAGCGGCTGGTACAGGTCACGAAGCAGCTCGTTGAAAGGAAAGAGCCATGAGACACAATGTCGATGATCGTATAAACCAGTGGATCGGCCCCAAAGAGGTGACCGGAACCCTCGGCATAGACATCGACGAGCTGACAACAAGTGATGTTGGGCGTGGTGTTGTTTATCACGCCTACAAAAAATGGGAGTATGGAAAGATCCGGCATTATGTAGGAAGCGCACCATCTACCGTGAGGGCGGGTAGATGAAGGCGGTAATTCTAGTTTTGTTTTTTTTGTCCAACTTTCAGACCATTGTGGGTCAACGTGATCTTCCCGGTAGCTTTTCTTTTGACCCAACTGTTTGGCGGCATTTCATCAGCAGCGGCTTGAATCCTCAACGAGAACTCAATGCTCGTAAACTGCCGATATTCGAGACCGTTTACAGAATAAAAAACTACAAAAAAACCTTCGTAAGAAACAGGGATGCGGGGGATAATCCATTTCGATTCTTCGAATACAGCCCGTTCTATGCTGGAGTGAAATCTCTGTACAGTAGTAAGCTTTTTCCCTGGGAAAATCATGCTGCACAAGCGTGGAAAACTTTTAGGCGAGACATCACCCGATGGATTATTTTCGTCCCGAATTTTATGGGGGAAAATAGTAACATCGAAGTCGTACCATACATTGAAAGCAGGAGAATTGCCGATATTCTGAAGATCAATGGTGGCGACAAATATTATACAGTTTTCCTGTACCTCAATTTGCACAACCTCGGAAACATCAACGTTAATCCATGGCCTTTGTTCGTTGAAAAACCCGTCGCGCGCGATTTCATTGGCCTTGGCAACAACCTCGATAGATTCGCGCGTGGCTTTGAGCGTGTCTCTTACAAACCAGACACCAATACCAGTTATCGCCCCAGTCCCAATAGAGGCCATGAGCATCCAAAAAGCCCAGTCAGCCATTTCCTTTTGGGCTTGAAGATCCTTTACGGCGCGTTTGGATTCTTCTGTGGCCTCTACTATTTTTTGTATGCATTTCGTCATCACGATAGGATCACTAGCGACAGAGGTGCGCTGTATGTCCTGCTCGGCGTCTTTTGCATATTCGCGGGTGGTGGCGTTTGTATCTTGGGTATTCAGGGCATGTTTGGCTGAAATGTCCCAAATCCAAATTACCGCAAGTGGTATGGCTACCAAAAGCAGAACTACAGTCGCAAATTGTCCACTTCTATCGCTTTGAGACATTGCACCAGAATGGAACGCAAGAACTACGAAATGACGCAGGCCGATCTGGACACCCTGATGGATGCAGGCAAGCCGGTGCCCCTGATCATGCTGCAGACAGGAATGCCTGCGGGGCCACAGCAACGCGCTAACGATGCTTGGGCGGCTCTGGGCAAGCGCATGGGCTTCGACGGCCACACGGCACAGCCAACTGGGCAGGGGGACAGGTTCTTCAGTGCAATCCCTGTCGAAACCAAGGAGAAAGACCAATGCTGACAGCACAGTTTAAAAGCGACACGGAAGCATTCCAAGGCAACAGGGCCGCAGCGATTGCCAACACCCTGATTGCGATCTCGGTCGAAGTCAGGAAAGGAGAGGTGGCCGGTGAAATCTTTGACGGCATCTCCAAGGGGCGCATTGGCACATGGATCATTGAGGAGGAGGTTGAATCATGAAAGGCGACACTCGATGCATTGACGGAAATTTGTACCGTCACGATCCTCAGCCAGACGATCCAAGCCTTGAAACCAGCATGGGCAAATGCCCTGAGTGCGCAGGCAAAGGCTGCCCAATTTTCGATTGCGAAGAATGCGACAATCCAGTGTTTGCTGATGATGTCGGTTATGATGGCGAAAATTGTATTTGCTCAGAGTGCAAAGACAAATACGACGCCGGGCAACATGCATACTGGTATCCGCTATGGCTCGGAGAAAAGAAAGCCGGTTTGGTATGATCAGCGGCAGGCAGTGCAGAGCAGTACGCGCATGGCTGGGATGGTCACAGGTTGATCTGTGCCAGAAGGCCAACCTGTACCGCCAGCAGCTCATCGCCTTCGAGAAGGGTGGTGGCATCGACGATGACAGCCGGTGGCGGATTGCAGCGATCTTCGTCACTGAAGATGTCAAGTTCCACAAGAACGGATCAATTTCTTTGGAGCCATAGCAAGATTGATGTATGCCATGGTTGACCACAAATTCGGAGGTATCGAATATGTCAACCATGGCCATCTCATGGGTTCGCACTGCGGTAAGTGATAACCGGGGCGCGCCAGACAACTACATCACAAAAATCATTGAACGCGAGGCCGTCACCACAAGCGGCACGACCGCAGCGTCTACCGTCTGTCCTGACGGGGCGAACGCTGCGATTGTAACTGCTGTCGACGCAGCCTTGCTGATCACCAGTGGCGCAGCCCCTGTCGCGGCACCTGCCCTCGGTCTCGACTGTGCCATCGCCGAGAAGGTGTATTTCCTTGCTGATCCCGGGGTCACCAAGATTGCAGGTATTCAACGCTAGGACTTTTCCTGAACGAATTTTAATCAACCTCTCTGCCGGTGTGGTATCAGAGACTACTGCAAACCGCCTGACAGGAGGACAACACCATGGGCGTCATACTTACGGAACTCTTCGGACACCTGCTCGGCATTGGCCATGATGGCCAGCTTGTTGCGCAGGGGCACGACATCACGAACATCTGCGCAAATGTAGAGTTCACCGTCGCTGCGGAATCACCAGCCAACACGATTGTTACATCCTGCCAGTTCACCAAGGCTGACGGCTCTGCCATGGACTCCGTCGTTCATTGCGATGTCTTCGTCTTCGCTGACGCTGCTGGCCTTGCGGTCGGCGCGGGTGGCTCCACCGGCCTCACGGCAGGCACGAACGGCGCTATCATCGACACCATTACGGCCAAGCAGCATTTCACCTTCGCATCAGAAGATGACGGAACGCTTGACCTCGACATGGACGACACCGGCACCACTGCATGGTATCTGGGCGTCAAGCTGCCCGGTGGAAGAATGGTGATCTCACCTGTGGTCCAAATGGCTTAATAGCCAATAGTATGATATAAATTCGGGGCAGGCAGCGTTTCCGCGCTGATCCTGCCCCTAACATTCAAAGCAAGGAAGCTGCTCATCATGCGTTCAAAACCAATACACCTATCTCAATCAGAACTCCACCAGCTTGTTCACTACGATCAGGGGACCGGCGTGTTCACATCTCTTGTTGCGCGAGGGTGTGTGAAAGTGGGGCAGGTTTTGGGTTTTATTGGCGTTGACAGATACTGCTATATCGACATCAGCGGCAGACGCTACAAAAGAAGTCGGCTTGCTTGGTTGTATGTTACGGGAAGCGACCCCGGTGAAATGCAGGTTGATCACAAGAGCAGGGTCAGAGGAGATGATGGGTTTGAAAACCTTAGGCTCTCCACAGCTTCGCAAAACCAACACAACGCAAGTCTTCGCAAAGACAACACTTGTGGTCACTCTGGTGTTAATTGGCACAAGCCTACTGATAATTGGCAAGCTCGCATCCGTGTCAACGGCAAGCGCATCAATCTCGGCTACTTCAATGATCTCAACGAAGCCGTCACAGCTCGCAAGGCCGCCGAGAGGAAGTACTTCGGCGACTTCGCTCCATCATGACAATCGTTTGATCCTCTGTTATATGAGTTGCAACACATGGAGGAAGACGGATGGATTACCTATCACCGGCTGGCGCTCTGAAACTGGCCAAGACGCTGACAGATTACTGGGAGACGAGAGGGCTGACGGTGACCTACAAGATCATCAAGATCAAGGAGGACGAGGACGGCAAGGTGCTGCCCTCAAACATGCACGCACTCCGCACCAATCTGCGTTTCGACAAGCACGGCAATGCCTACACAGTGGAGGACTTCTAATGCCGCACCCGTACATTCCACACATCAAGGCCGCTGTCTGTCCGGGCTGTTGGCGTCACGTAGCTGGAGGAGATGTACATGGATGGCGGTACGGTCATCATCTCTGGCATCATTCCTGCATTTTAACTGGCACGTACAGTGATCCCGATGGCAGGTAAGTCAACATACACACAAGAGATAGCACACTTCATCTGTGGAGAGCTGGTTAACGGTAAGACGCTCGCTCAAGTCATCGAAGAGAAGGGCATGAAAGGTGTGCCCGGCAACTACCAGACGATCTACAATTGGATGGATGAAAACCCGACGTTCCTTGAGGCCTACATGCGTGCGCGCGAGCGGCAAGCTCATACCTTTGCAGATGAGATCGTGTATTTGGGTGACAAGGCGGTCAAGGATGATAAGATCGCTGCCGATAAGCTCAGGCTGCAGATGGATGCTCGTAAATGGCACGCGAGCAAGATGTGCCCCACCATATTCGGTGAACCTGTGCTACTTAAAAATAGAATCGCAAGGCAAGAAGAAGCTGAGTACATACGGGAAATGAAAAATGTCACCCCGGCAGATGATCATAATGACAAAGTTCCGACTGACCCAAAACAAATTGCGCGTATTCTAAATTTCATTATGACCAAGAATTTGATCAAGCAGCGAGAACAAGAGAAAGACGATGAAAAATGAATTTCCACTTGATCATTTCACCCCATGGCTTTCGTACTGTTTTATCTCTGGTGAGTTTCATTGGATCGTTTCGCCAGGCGGGAGGGTCAAAGTCGGAGGTAAGGCGGGGACCGTTAGAACGGATGGCTATCGGCAGATCAGGTTCAAGAATAGGATATATTTAGAGCACCGTCTTGCGTGGCTTTTCCACACAGGAGAATGGCCGATTAATCAGATCGACCACATCAATGGCGACAGGAGCTTCAATCCTATTGAAAATTTGCGTGAAGCAACCACTAGGGAGAATCATCAGAACATGCCGAACCATCGTGATGGCAATCTTCCCGGTGCGGTATTTGTAAATCGTTTGCATAAGTGGAGGTCTCTGATCAACATAAACGGGCGTTGCACCCACCTTGGCTTCCGCGACACTGAACGCGAAGCTCATAAAACATACATGGAGGTAGCGACATCTGCTAACGTCACAAAGACAGCGAGGGAAGTCCGGGCACGGCTCGGCATCGCTGCGCACTGAAGGAGAAGACGAATGACTATCAACGTAGTGACTGAAGACGAAGCTAACAAGAAGGTCTGCTGCCGAGATGCGGTTGGCGTGCTCTGCTCTGCGTCGAGTTGCATGGCGTGGCGCTGGCAGCCGCTGCAGACCGATGAGCCCAACTTCCTCGCTGCCATCCAGAGCTACATGGCCAAGGAGAAGTGCAGCCATCAGAAGGCCTGCGCCTATGTCCATGCCAACAGGAAAGAGTTCAATCTCAGGTCCGAGCCCTATCAGGGGTTCTGTGGTCTGGCTGGCAGCTGTAAGGTGGCGTGATGGCGGGTAATGACAGCACGGTGCTGACGCTCAAGGCACAGGCCGCCAACACGACGGCGATTGGTGATGCTCTGAAGCAGGCAGAGGAAGAGCTGGAGGCGAACCCCACGGAAAAGAACCTGCAGATACTGAGCGACATTCGCGACTTGTACAGAGAGGGGGTCGAGTGATGGACTTCATGCTCGTATTCACATTCACCACCTTGGCTGGTCTCGTTGACATGGAGGAGCTGTTGATCGAAGGCATCGACAGCAAGCAGATGTGCGAGGCTCTGGCCGGGCAAGCAATATCAACATGGGCGCAGCTGGCTGAGGTTCAGATGGCTGAGGTCACAAGCATCGACTGCATGCCAGTCGGAGAGGAAGCGTGATGTTGGGAGGATTTGCACTGGCCACCGTGCTGTTCATCGTGGGGGCAGTTGTTTTCAGCAATCGCATCTACGCTGCCCGAATGCATGGCGACAAACAGGGTTATGCCGTATGGTGTGGGCTCTGCGTAATACTGGCAGTCATTTGCGGCTGCCTCACAATTGGTCTGTTCGTCCACGCGGCGCTGACCTAAAACTAGAAGGAGAAAGACGATGAGAATTTGGGACGAGCTCAGTGAGTTAGAGGCCAAGCAGCAGCAGGCAGCAGATGCCATAGCTCGCAGTGCTCGTGCCTTCCCTACTGAGTGTCTGGCGGCTGGCTCTGTGCTGGGTGTTGATCTGGCTGTCGGTCCTGATGAGAACGTCTACTTCAAGCCAGCTCCTCGGAACCATGCCTTCGACTGTCATCGTTGTTCGGCGACGATGCAGATGTCCGAGCCGTGTTTCCAGTCGATCTTGGATGGTAGCAGCAATTCGCTGTACTGCACTGGCTGCCAGATGCACCACCCTGTCACGCACTTCAGCTGGTCCACCAGTGGCGATGCAATCGTTACCATCTTGAATGTTGCAACCCTCAGGATGACGCTTGACCAGCTGGTGGAAATGCTGGGCGAGGGCACTGGCTGCCTTGTGTTTGAGGCCATGGAGAAATGGCGGCACATTCCTCGCATGCACGATGTGCTCAACAGGATGCAGGACATGCTTCTCGAAGAGGTTGATCCTGACTTCGCGGAGGGGGAGTGATGACTGAAACAGCACTCAGGGTTCGCCTCAGGGATTTGCAGGAAACTGTTGGCGTGAAGGATGTGGAGATCGCCCGGTTGAAGGGAGAGCTCTCATCGCTCCAGCGCAGGGTCGGCATCACGCCCTATCCGAGAGATGACAGGGGCGATGACACGGCGGCTGACCAATGAGAAAGCACCCACGCAACCCGACCGAGCCGCATTTGATTGGCAAGCACACCTATGGCGTCATCATCAGGCGGATCAGCGATGACATCAGGGACCATCACCTCAAGCTGTATTCTCGCATCGAGTATCTGGAGGGTGAGAACGACAGGCTGAGAGAGCAGACAGAAAGAGCATTCATGAGCGAACTACAGGACACCATTGAATTTGCTGAGCGACGGCTCCAAGTTTTCTGTGGCATGGTGAACGCTGGGCAAGCTCAGGGTGGTGGTCGCGAGTTCTCAAGGCAGATCGACGCTCAGTTCAGACAGATCAGGGAAGAAGCTGGCATGCCGGCCTTTGACAGCAAGTGGAATGACGAATGACCTCAATGGCAGAGATGATCGCCATGTCGGAGAGCATGGACCGCGAGGATGTGGTGACGTCCACCATGAACTTCGCGCCCGAAGCCCTCAACATGGTGTGGCTCCCGAACGCTGGCCCACAGACCGAGGCGTTCCTCTGTGAGGCCGATGAGCTGCTGTATGGCGGCGAGGCGGGCGGCGGTAAGACAGACCTGCTGCTGGGCCTTGCGCTGACGGCTCACAGGCGCTCGCTGATCCTTCGGAGGGAGACCAAGGAGGTAGAGGGCCTTGTCGAGCGCATGGAGGAGATGCTGGGCTCTCGCGACGGCTGGTCTGGGCAGTCCAAGATATGGCGCACACAGGACCGGCGCATCATCAACATGGGTGGTTGCCAGCATCTGGACGACCGAAAGAAATATCAGGGCGTACCGAAAGACTTCATTGGCTTTGACGAGCTGGCCAACTTCCTTGAGGCTCAATACGTCTTCATCATCGCGTGGGCTCGCTCGACCGTGCCCGGCCAGAGGGTGCGGGTGCTGGCTGCATCAAACCCACCCGTCACGGCTGAGGGCATGTGGATCGTCAAACGCTGGGGGCCATGGCTGTCTAAGGATCACCCGAACCCTGCGCTACCGGGCGAGCTGCGCTGGTTCACAACTGTGGAGGGAGAGGACTGTGAAGTGGATGGTCCCGGGCCGGTGGTCATTGATGGAGTTCCGCTCTTGGATAACAAGGGCAAACCGATCCTGCCGAAGTCGCGCACGTTCATACCGGCAGAGCTTGCCGACAACCCAGACCTCGAAGAGAGCGGCTACGGCTCAACACTCGCGGCACTGCCGGATGCGCTGAGAGATGCCATGATGGAGGGCAACTTCGGTGCGATGCAGGGCGACGCTCAGTTCCAAGTCATTCCAGAGGTGTGGGTTGATGAGGCTATGAACAGGTGGGTGCCGTCAGGTGTTGACGCTCCCATGGATGTGCTGGCGGTTGACATCGCTCAGGGCGGCAAGGATCGCACAGTGCTGTCAGCTCGCCATGGAGCATGGTTCGCGCCACTGAAGGAGCACAAGGGCGTAGACACCAACGACGGTCCCAGCGTGGCCGCCCTGATCTTCCTCGACATGCGTGATGGCTGTGAGGTGGTGCTGGACATGGGCGGCGGTTACGGACAGTCCACTTACGATCACTTCAAGGCCGGTGCCAACTACATCCCGACCAGCTGGAACTCAGCGCACGCGGCCAATGCCAGAGATCGTTCCGGCACCTTCGGGTTCTACAACATGAGAGCGCAAGCCATGTGGCAGCTGCGCGAGGCTCTGGACCCTGAATATGGTGCGAAGATCGCCCTGCCCATGGACCCTGATTTGAAGAGGGAGCTGTGCGCGGCGACGTTTACGATCAGGCCGGGCGGCAAGATATTGATTGAGGAGAAGTCAGACATCAAAACCCGCCTTGGGTATTCTCCTGACAAGTCTGATGCTGTAATGATGTCTCACTGGGCAACGGGCACCAACAAGCCGCAGTCCCGGGCGCAACGTCACACCGGAATGTCTGGCACAGCAGTGACCAGCAGATCGGGTGGCAAATCTAGGAGAAGACGATGACTATTATTATTCCCGTATGGATGCTGTGGGCTGTCGGTATCGGCATGCTGATCAGCACGGCCATGTCCATCACGCACGTCGTGGCCCAGCGCGAGCTCGCCAGAGTGCAGGCCCTTCTTGCTGAAGAGCGCCGCATCCTCAACATCAACATCGCCAACCTGATGACCAACGAGGTCGCAACCCAGCGCGAGAAGAAGGCCGGGTGGCACAAGTGGACGAACGTGAAGTACATGGAGATCAAGTCGCCGATCATCAAGCGTGACGCTGACTGCCGTGGCCTTGATACAATCATGTTTGCCAATGGTGTGTTGATCGCTCGCGAGCGTGGCGCTGGCGCTGATGGAAATATGGACAGCTGATGTTGAGCAGTGCCATGGCACGCAGGGGCGTGTTGAAGCTGCTGGGGATGGCTGTTGCGTCTCCGGTGGCCATGGAGGTTGAGCGCACTTCCCGGGAGATGAACTTGCTGGGCGGTGTGACCTCAGGTGAAGATGGTTGCTATGCCGACACTGCCGTCAACAGCGATGAGGACAAGCGAAGGCGCAACGTCTGGCGCGACATCTTCAAGAGCAAGTTGCCGTGGTGGAAGGAAGCCCAACTGCGAGCTGATGCCAAGGTCGTCAGAAGGCTGGACGCTGACATCGCCAGCTTCAAATCGTTCTCCATGGTGGCCAAGGTCGCCCTGCAGCAGGAGCGCAATTACCAGAGCACCATTGCCTCCATCAGGGATGGGTACGACAAGAACGAAGCCGAGGAAGCATACCTGAAGGATCGCGGTATCCGCTGGCTCTGACTTTTTGGGTTTCCATGATCACCACATCTTGTGCTATCAGTCGTCTCGACCACAAGGCGCAGATCAGAGGAGACCATCATGTCCAAATTCACCAATGCCATCGGCAGCATCTTCAGCAAGCCCAAAATACCTTCGACATCGACAGCTCCGTTGCCTGATCCGGGTGCCTTCGCATCCAAGCTCAAGGCTCGGCGCGAGACCCGCAAAGACAAGGAGAAGCGTGGCGGTCGTGACAGCACGATCAAGTCACCGAACTACACCAGCACAAATCTCGGCGGAACCGGTTAATGGCTCTCCCGGCCAAGGCTAAGCGCGTTGACGAGGTTGCCCAGCAGGCCTTCTCGGTCAAGGGTGATCTCAATCAGATGTGGCAAGACCTCGCTGAGCTGCATATGCCAGAGCAGGCGGATTTCTCGGTCGTCAAAGACCCGGATCAGTTCTGGTCTGAGCTGTATGACAGCACGCCCGCCTTGAACCGGAGAGACTTCGGCAACTGGATGGGCGCAGTGCTCAGGCCGAAGGGCCGCCCATGGTTCCGGGGCAAGTTCCGTGACTTCACGCTCAACGAGGAGCGCATGGTCAAGGCCTTCACGCAGGATCAGGACCGGGCTCACCGTGCCCTGCTCTATGACGATCAGTCGAACTTCATCAATCAGATGGCCAAGGGCGACCATGACTATGCCCTGTTCGGCAATGCGGCCACCTATGTGGATAAGCGCATGGACGGCTCCGGCTTCGCCTTCAAGACCTGCCATCTGAAGGACTGTGCATGGATGGATGATTCGGATGGGAATGTGGACACCTTCTTCCGCAGGCTCAAGATGCCGGTCAAGCAGATCGTCGCCAATGAGAAGAGGCGCAAGTGGAAGGTGCCGGTCACGATCAAGCGTCTGATGGACAAGGAGATGAATAAGAAACTGGACCTGCTGCATGTCTGTATGCCGTCTGATCATTACCATCAGGGTGACAAGCCAAAGTTCGCGGATCGGGAGCACGTCACTCTGTACATCTGCGCTGAGTTTAATTGCGTCTTCTACGAAGAGGAAATTCACGAGTTTCGGTATCAGGTGTCCCGCTGGTTCCGCCTGAGCGGTAGCCCTTATGCCATCAGCCCGGCAGCTATGGTGTCACAGCCTGACGCTCGCACGATGCAGTCAATGGCGTGGTCCATCATGCAGGCCGGTGAGCTGGCTGTTGAGCCTGCCTTGATCGGTCAGTCTGAAGCGGTGGTAAGCCCTGTCAATCTGTTCGCCTCTGGCATCACTTGGGTGGACAAGGACTACGATGAGAGGACAGGTAAGGCGCTGAGCCCGGTCGAGATGGGCAAGATGCCGGACGTTGGTTTGGTTCTGCACCAGAGCATGAAAGACACCATGGGCGATGCTTGGTATCTCAACAAGCTGGTGCTGCCTGACACCGCGCAGGCCAAGACCGCTTATGAAGTTGAGCAGCTGATGGACCAGTACCTCCGCGTCACCCAGCCCATCATTGAGCCTGCCGAGCCCGAGAGGAACGGTAGCATGCTCAGGATCACCCACAGCATGGCATGGCGTGCGGGATGGATGCATCTTGAGATACCTGATGAGCTGGAGAATCAGGATATGGACTGGACCTACGACAACCCGATTGAGGACGCTCGTCTCAAGGGTTTGCTCAGCACGTTCCAGCAGAGCATGGAGCTGACCGTCGCTGCCGCTGAACTTGAGCCTACCGTCAGTGTTGTCTTCAACGTCAAGGAAGCATATCGTGAAACGATGGCCGCAACGGCCCCGGCCAAATGGACGCTTGACCCTGAGAGCGATGAGTACAAGGAGAAGGAAGAGCAGGCGACCAAACAGGCACAGGCACAGCAGGTTACCGATCAGGCGGCACAGGGGGCTGCGATTGCCAAAGATGCCAATGACGCGGGGCTGTTGTAATGGCGACGAGGAATCGGAGGAAGCCACCGCCCAGAGCCAAGCCTAAGGAAGAGCTCGTCGGACCAACACAGGCCCGCAAAGTCTTCCCGGCCTCACCTCTCCCGACGCGGGACATGAACCTGATCCCAGTCATGGACAAGTCTGAGATTATCGCGCTACAAAATCTTGCGGCAGGAAATGCAAACTCCAATCAGCAGATCGTGGCGCTCAAACTAATCGTTGAGCGTTTCGCAGACTACGGGGGTGTCTGCATCAACCCAGATGAAGCACTGGCCCATGCCGGGCGGCGCTTCGTAGGCGTTTGCATAGTGCAGACCCTCAACAAAGACTGATAGGAGAACGACGTGAAACATTATTGGGAAGAGCTCTTGAGAGCACCCGCTGGCGACCCGCCTGCTGGAGACCCGCCCATCAAACCAGACGCTGCCGCAGCTGCCGCACTGGCTGCTGCCGCTGCTGCTGGCGATCCACCTGCTGGCGATCCACCAGCCGGTGATCCGCCTGCTGGAGACCCGCCCAAGAAGAAGGGTTCCATATACGACGAAGCCGGTCTGGATGAGCCGGGCAAGGAAGGCGCGGTCACATGGCCTAATGACTGGCGTGAGCAGATCGCCAAGGGTGACGAAAAGAAGATGAAGCATCTGGAGCGGTACGCTTCACCTGAGGCTTTCGCTGACAGCAAGTTTGCCATGAACCAGAAGGTTTCATCTGGCGAGTACAGGCGTGTACTGGCGGATGATGCTGATGAAGCGACCGTCAAGGAATGGCGTGTAGAGCAGGGCATCCCTGACGCTCCCGGGGGTTACGATCTGCCGATTACGCTGGACGGTGAGCTGGCCGATATGAACGATAGTCAGAAGGCTGTTTATGAAAGCTGGCAGACCACCTTCCACGAGCAGAACCTGAGTTCCGAAGTAGCTTCGGCCCTGACCGAGCACGGCAACGCAATTGTCGAGGCTCATATGGAAGCACAGGCCGAGGCAGATGCAGTGCAGCTGGACGCTTTCGATGATGCAATGCGTGCCGACTGGGGAGCCGAGTACAGGATAAACGGCAAGGTCAATGTCAAATACCTGAACGACACGATGGGCGAGGAAGGGTCCAAGGAGCTGATGAACGCACGTATGCCGAACGGTATGCTGCTGAAGAACAGCCCTGAGTTTTCGAAGATGCTCAATAACGCTGCCCGGGCCAATGGCATTGGAGGCAACATGGAAAGCGGAGAATTGTCTGGCATGACTGACAAAGCAACCCGTAAGGCAGAGATTGAGAAAATCCAGCAGACTGACGCCGGGAAATACACTCCCGAGCTTCGCAAGGAGTACGGTGAAATTCTCACTGCCATGGAAGGCAAGGGTGAGATTGCTGTATGACAGTCCATCTGAACAGAGTTGGTCACAATGTCCCTGATGCCCCGGGCACCGGCGACCTTGTGCTCGGCTCTGTGCCAGATGGATTTCTCTCGGCCCTTGCTGCTGGCGCAGTTGATGGTGGCGTGTATGAGTTTGTTGTCGAGACCGCTGACGGTCTGGTGTTCGAGACATTCCTCGGCACCTACCGTACAGCAGGCCCAAGCATCGAACGCACGACAGTCAGGATTACATCAAACGGCGGGACCGGAAACCTGAACCTTCCTGCTGGCTGTGTGGTCTACTCAAACATCTCATCTGAAAGCGTGGACACTGACACGTCGGCCAGCGCAGCAGCAGCAGCAGCCAGTGCGGTTGCAGCCGCTGCGTCGGAAGCCGCCTTGGCCGCTGCGGTGATAGCGACCGCTGCCGATGTGGTGAGTACGGCAGCCAGTGCCGCAGCCGCTGCTGCATCCGCATCAGCTGCGTCCACATCAGAAACTAATGCAGGCACCAGTGAAGGTGTGGCCGCAGCCGCCGCAATAGCAGCAGCATCGTCCGAGACAGATGCTCAGACCGCTCAGGCAGCGGCAGAGGCAGCTCAGACTGCTGCTGAGACCGCACAGGGAGCCGCAGAGACGGCGGAAACCAATGCCGGGGCCTCAGCTACCGCAGCAGCGGCTTCCGCGAGCGCAGCAAGCTCCTCTGAGACAGCTGCCGCATCATCAGAAACCGATGCGCAGACAGCCCAGACGGCAGCCGAGGTAGCGCAGGCAGCGGCAGAAGCGGCTCAGGCAGCAGCAGAAGCGACCACGCCCCTCACAACCAAAGGCGACATCTACGGATATTCGACCTTAGCTGCCCGGCTTGGCATTGGGACCGATACTCATGTGCTGACAGCCGACAACGCCCAGCCTCTGGGGATCAAGTGGGCGGCTCAGACTGGTGGCCTTGCTGACATCATTGATGACGCCACACCACAGCTCGGCGGCGCTCTGGATGTGAACGGTCAGAAGATCGTCTCTGTCACAAATGGCGACATTGATATAGAGCCTCACGGCACCGGCAACGTCCTGCTCGGAAACCTCACCTTCGATGCGGATCAAACGGTTGGCGCGGGCCAAGACGCGTACGTTTTGCAGTATCTCAACTCAACAGGACTTATTGCCCTTGCTGCGGCTTCTGGCGGCAGTGGTGGTCTTACTTACGGCGGAACAGCCGCTGTGGTTTCCAATCAAATCTTGGTAACGGGTGTTCCCGCTGCAGTGACCGAACTTGTCATTGTTTACGAAGGTATGTCGGGGTCATCAAGTAATAC
>Ga0208770_1001052_pt1 | contig 14715 bp, 21 predicted proteins | sample AntAceMetag02UK9_FD_184771 | JGI IMG/M metagenome (GOLD analysis project Ga0208770, IMG submission 184771) | Saline lake microbial communities from Ace Lake, Antarctica - Antarctic Ace Lake Metagenome 02UK9 (SPAdes) (version 2) | ecosystem: Environmental > Aquatic > Non-marine Saline and...
TTTATGGTAACATTTATATAGGTCAAAATCATTGCGGAGGAGGCGGTGTCACAATCCATGTGCAGTTATCAATTTCTGGTTCAGAAAATCAGTACCACTATGAATTGAACGTTTTTGAGGCAAGTCCATCGCAAACGGTGTGGGTTCTAGATCTGCTTGTGCAATGGGGGCAAGATTGTCCGACACCACTTTCGTCAATCACATTGATAACCAATCCTGATCCTCCGGCGTAGATACATTTACGTAGATAAGCAAGAAAGTGAGCAGAGTTGAAGAAACTAACTATCGGAATGGCGGTGTACGATGACGCTCGCGGCGTCTGGTTCACGATTCAGGACATCAGGAAGCACTACCCTGAATTGATGGATCAAGTCGAGTTCATCGTCGTTGACAACAATCCAAATTCCAAGCACGGAAAAGCAACAAAGGATTATGTCACAAACTGGGTGAAGAATGGTCGCTATATCCCGTTTGACAAAGGCGGGACTGCAGCGCCACGGGATCACATCTTCCGGGTCGCAAGCACACCGGCAGTGCTTTGTATGGACTCGCATGTGCTGCTTGATAAGGACGTGTTGCCCCGACTGCTGGCGTGGTACGACCTGCACCCCGAAACAAAGGATCTGCTTCAAGGCCCGATGCTGTATGACGGTTTGGACGGCAACATGGCAACGCATATGAATGAAGTCTGGCGGGCCGGGATGTATGGCACATGGGGATCTGACCCGCGTGGGCATAACCCCTATAGCCCACCGTTCGAAATCCGAATGCACGGACTCGGGCTATTCAGTTGCCGCAAGGATGCCTGGCTGGGCTTTAATCCCGACTTCAAAAAGTTCGGCGGCGAGGAAGGATACATTCACGAAAAGTACCGAACGCACGGGCGTAAAACATGGTGCCTGCCGTTCCTGCGCTGGAATCACTGCTTCATCCGACCGGGAGGCCCGAAGTACCCTATCTGCAATTCGTACAAGCTGCAGAATTATCTGATCGGCTGGCGGGAACTCGGGATGAACCTCGACGATCCGGTTAATCATTTTCGCCTGTATATGGATGACGCGGAAATCAGACGCATCATTCAAAGCCTGGGAATCGATTACGAATTAAAACCGAAAGTGAAACATGAAAACGCTGTGCCAGTGTAAAGCCCCCGGATTCTGCCCGCGTCATCTGTGCGAGAAATCGCAAGCAGAGGTTCGCCAGTGCCAGACCGACTGGGTGCACTACCACTATCAGGAGCGAAAAACGGACAATCTGCAGCCGGGCGGTTCACACGTTAAGCGTGACCCGATCCGCTGCGATGTGATCATGCCGTACCACGCAGGAACCCTCGCTTACGTTGAAGAGGCGGCACGTTCGATTCTAAACCAGAACAACGCGGAAGTGATCTTGCATCTGGTCGGCGACGGGATTTCCCCTGAAGACGGAATTGATATGCCGGGCGTGAGGAAGTATTTCACGCGCAAGCAGGTTGGCCCCTATGCCGCACGGATGATGGTCTTTGACTATCTGGAGACCGACTTTATTCTGATGGCTGACTCAGATGATATCTACCATCCGAACCACTGCTTCTATGCCGTTGCCTGTTTGATGGACACGGGGCGTGATCTGTTCGGGGCCAGCATGGAACAGTTCGTTGATTACCGGGATGGCTCCTGCGATCTGCTGAAAGAGACATTCAGACAATTCCCGATCATTACATCAGGCAGGCCAGAGAAATCCGTACCAGATGGGAATATCGTACATGCGACCTTGGCAATCACTAAGACGGCTTTTGCGGCGTTGAATGGATATTATGATAGCGTTGTCGGTGCAGACACGCACCTGGTGAGGCGGGCCAGCGAAGCGGGTTACAAGTCGTTTATCTCTGATAAGGTTGTTGCACAACGGCGGCTGCATCGAACATCATTGACCAATTGCGCAAAGCTGGGAATCAGGTCTACTCAACGCTGGAAGATCAGGCAGGATCTGGAAGAGCACTTCAAGCGGATTCAGTCAGGCGAACCCGTGGAGTCATTCGGAAGGCTGGATAAGTGGATTAAGTCGGACCTGTTGATTGTGGGCTCGGCCCCCAGAGACACTGCGCCAGACATCGAAAAGAGCGATTACGATATCGATGTGTTTATCCCCTATTACAAAAATCTGCATTTAGTTCCCCAGACGATTGATTCGATTCTCTGGCAACACGGCGTGAAGCCGTTTATTCATCTGGTCAATGACTGTTCGCGAGAAGACGACACGGAATTAAAGCGGCGGTACGGGTATCTGCCAAACGTGGCCTGGTACAAAACAAAAAGGAATGTCGGGCCTTATGCGATTGCAAACAGCCTCTTTTATCACACGAGGACGCGATTTATCGGCATTGCAGACAGCGACGACATTTACCTCCCGGATCACTTTGGTACTGCTATCTCCGACATGGAAGGGAACAAAGCCGATGCCTGGGGAAGCGTGATGACTCAGTTTCTGAACCCGCTGGAGTTGCACACAAAACATAATCTATCGACAATCGAAAAGCACCCGATAGCCGACTCTGGAAGAAAAGTCGGTCTGCCGTATCCCCGGCTGGTTAACGGCACGATGGTGATCCGTAAAAGAACTTTCGAAGCGTTAAATGGATTTAATGGCAACTGGCAATGTGCAGCCGATACGGAGTTCTCTCAGCGACTCCAATTTCCGAGCGACGTTGGCGGGCGTGTTTTCTTCTCGGACCAGGTGACAGCACTTCGAAGAATATGCAGCAACAGCCTTTCGAATTCCGACGGTAAGTACGGCTTGAAATCTTCGGAGCGCGACCAGATCAAAAACGAAAGCGTGGCCCGATATCAACTCTGGAAAAGGCAGGGACTGAATGATCCTCGGCAGCATGGAACCCTCGACACTCAGGATGATGTATTGGATTCGGACTATCGGTTGACCAGCACCAACAGAGACAAAATAACGGCCTGTATTGCGACGATCCCCCGGCGAGTCTATGCGCTGGAGAAAACCATCGCGTCTCTGATCAATCAGGTAGATGCGATCAAGGTGCATTTAAACGATTATCAATTCGTCCCGGAGTTTCTGAAGAATCCGAAAATAGAACTTGTTTTCGGGGACAATTCAGCAATGAGCTGTCGAAAGTTTCTTTGGTCTGATAAGTTGAGCGGGTTTATTTTTACATGCGACGATGACTTGATTTACCCGCCTGACTATGTGGTGAAGATGGCCGAAGCTATCACCAAACATAAATGTATTGTCTGCGCTCATGGAAGCAGATTGCCACCTGGCAAGATTGAAAGCTTTTATAAAAACCGTACCGTCTACGATGCACGGCGGGAAGTTCCGTATGATGTCCGGGTGGACGTGCCGGGAACCGGAGTAATGGCATGGCACACTGATCACGTTCAGATCAAACCTGAAGATATAAATCTTCCGGGGATGGAAGACATCGCGGCTTATTGTTTTATGTTCAATAACAGTGTGCCGGGTGTTGTAGTAAAACATCAGACTGGGTGGTTTGTGTCATCAACGCATAAAAATGACGGTGGGCTTTACAGCGATTCAATCCGCGACGACAGAAGGGAAACGGAGTTAATCAATGCCCATAAAAACCATCGGGCGTAGCCTCTGGAACCGCCTCACTAAAGTGGGACACGTCGAATATGACGGATTCGTCGAGGTAAACGGCCTGCGGTTCACAAGCCTGCGAACCATGTTCAATGGCAATCCCCCAGATATTCAATTCGGTCTGTATGGGGACTGTCGATTCACAAGTAACACAATCAGAGAGTTCAAATGTTAGAAATCCCGAATCTTGAAATTCACGCGACCTACGCTTGCAATCTGCACTGTAAAAGCTGCTCACACTTTTCGGATATGCAGGTGGGAAAAAACGTTCCCCTGGCTGAGATCAGCGCCCAGATGATGCAGTGGAGCGGCCGTCTGGCTCCGAAGTTCTTTTCGATCCTGGGAGGCGAACCGACGCTAAATAAAGAACTCTGCGGAATCGTGCACGAATGCCGGAAGCAATGGCCCCTCTCGCAATTGAGACTGATCACAAACGGATTCTATTTACACAGACACCCTGACCTGCCGAAAATCCTGCAAGACACTGGCTGTGATCTGGCCGTTTCTGTGCATCACGACGGCGAAGAATATACCGAGAAGCTGAAGCCGGTGCGGGAACTACTTGACCAGTGGTCTGCTCAATATAAATTCAAGTTGACGTTTCGGACATCGGCGAAAACATGGCGCACGACATTCGAGGGTTATGGATCTGAGATGAAACCGTTTACCGACGGAGACCCGGAAAGCAGTTACAAGATCTGTGTTGCGAAACATTGCCCGCAAATATTCGGGGGGAAAATCTGGAAATGCCCACAGTTGGCGTATCTGGGACTGGTTGATAAAAAACACAAGCTCGGCGACGAATGGCAGAAGTATCTATCGTATCGCCCACTATATCCGACCTGCTCAGACGCAGAGTTGCAGCAGTTCTTTGCCACGAAAGCAGAGCCGGCGTGCGCCATGTGTCCGGCCCATCATCGGCATTTTGAAATTTCCAATCCGTTGCATCCTCTGGAGCAGGTTAAATGACATTACCAAAGCTCGTCTGCCTCTGCTGTACTTATCTCAGGCCGCAACTGCTGGCATCCATGATTCGTGACTTCGAGTCGTTCGACTATCCAGACGATAAGAAGCAGCTCTTGATACTGGACGATGTGGGGCAATACCCCTCGGAGCCAAGTGGCCCCGGCTGGTCTATCATCTCGGAGAAAAACAAGTATCCCACTTTGGGAGAAAAGCGAAACGCTGTAGCCGCCATGGCTCCCGCTGATGCTGACGGCTTTGTTGTCATGGATGATGATGACGGTTACTGCGCATGGACACTCAGGGCTCATTCTGAGGCGTTACAGAGAGCGGACGTTTCCCAGCCGACGCGAGTCTATTCAGAAGCGAATTCAGACAAGCGGCTTTTACTGGATCGCGGCAAAGGAATCTTTCACGGGTCGTGGGCATATACCCCGGAAGCATTTAAAAAAACAGGAGGCTACACGGCCAGAGATAGCGGCGAAGATCTCGACCTGATGCGAGCATTCAGACGCACGCAATGCCAGATTGCTGATCCGTGCGAGAAGTATCCCCCCTATTACGTTTATCGTTGGCAGCACACTGGATCTTATCACGTTTCTGGCAAGTCCCAAAAAGGACTGGTACTGCTACGCGATGACTGGAAGAAAATGCCGAAGGTTGAAACGCTTCCGGATCCAGCAGAACGCAATTGGTCACTGGCTGCCAGAGAGTTTCTCGGCTGCCTGAATGGGGTTGATGTCTCGGAATACTGGATAAAAAACAAACCAGAACTACTCAAAAGGACTGAACCCTGATGCTGTTTAGCTGCTACTTCACAGGCTTTCCCGATCCACAGGGAAAAGGCCAGATGCTTGCTGATGATGACACCAAAGTGGAACCGCTGATCTCGGATTGTGAACGGCTTGGCGTGGAGTTGATCGTCTTTCACGATCTGCTGTCTGATTCGTTCTGCGAAAAGTGGTCGAGCGATTTAATTCAGTTCGAGCGTGTACCCGTCTCCCCGACTTATTCAATCTGCGATTATCGGCACTTCTGCATTCGGGACTGGCTGGAAGATCACGAATATCATTCGGTCTGGTACTGTGATCTTTTCGACGTGCGAATGAACCGCAGACCGGAATCAATGCTGGATCTGTTCCCGGAATATGAATTGTTTCTGGGTGCCGAACGCATCGAGTGGAAGAACAGCATTGCCACACCAGATGGGCGATGGATGGTCAATAAATTCAAACAGACATACGGCGACGTTCCTCCTGAGAGTCTGAATCAAACGATTCTGGCAAGCGGTCACTGGGGCGGTACTTACGTGGTCGCAAAGAATTTCGTCAATCAGTTGTGCCTGGAATTCGAGCAGGTCAACGCACAACGCAGAAACCTGAACATGGCCGTCTACAACCAGGTGGCCTATCGCAGTTTCAAATTCTGGGCTGAGGGAGCCCCGTTTAATTCCGTGTTTCGAAAATTCGATTACTCGGCAGATGTTGTTTTTATCCACAAATAAGGAAGCGGACTATGTCTTTTTATGATGCAGTGGCACGGGTCTGGAATCAGGATCGCGACTACTCACAGGGGGCAATCGGCAAGGAAGTGTGGGACGCTATCGCGACCCATATTAAACCGAATTCGAAAACGCTGGAATTTGGTTGCGGCATGAGCACCCTGCTCTTTGATTACTCTGGACATCAGCACACGGCGATTGATAACAGCCTGACCTGGGTTGACATGGTGGAATCGCATAACCCGTCCGAACAGATTTCAATCATCGTCTCTGAGTTAAAAGAAAACGGCTTTTATCTTAATGTCCCCCCCGGGCCTTATGATTGTGTTCTGATCGACGGGCCAGCCGGGGAAGGCAAACGCAGCGGCGTGATTGAGATTATCGAATCGCTGGTCAAGGAAGGCGCGGTCATTATCGTGGACGACACGAACCGGCCCAAGGAAAGGGCGCTGTCGGAAGCAATTCAGAATCTGCTCTGTGCTTCGCAGGTAATCGAGGGTGACACATCGCATGGCCGCAAGTTCGATCTGATCATTGTTTGAAATCGGAGCAACTGATGTTCGAAGAATTTTTGTTAACACAGGTCCGCAGTCGCGGCATTCAGTGCGCAATTGAAACCGGGACCAATCAGGCACGGACCACAAAGGTTCTGGCAAGGCATTTCCTAAAGGTGTTTTCAATTGAACTCAGCCAGAAGCTGTTTATTGAAGCAATCGGCATGGATTTCGTCAACAGGGATGGGGTTGAGTTTATTCACGGCGATTCAGCAGAGCATGTGGCACTGCTTGCGAATGATATTGACGCCCCCTGCTTCTGGTATCTCGACGCGCATTTTTGCGACATCACCGGCAATGAAGCCACTTCCGAATTTCCGCTCTGGAAAGAACTGGAAGCGATCAGGGAACGCGAGAACCTGCAAGATGTGATCTGGGTTGATGACGTGCATACGTTCTCAGAAGCACGGCCAGATCTCGGGCAGCCGTGGGAAGATGTTACGGTCGATGCGGTGAAAGAACTGTTCCCAGATCGAACGCTAGTTGTGGTAGATGACGGGCTTGTGGTTCTTTAATTCGACTCAGGATTGAACGACTCTGAGATAGACCCAGTGTTTACGAATCGCTGTAGCACTTCAATTAACTCAGCAGCCTGATCTCTTCCGAGATGCATTCGAGTCCAGAAAGCGGTTCCCTCTGGAAACTCAACCGGCTGCCATCCTTCTCCGGGAATCAGCACTTGTGGTTTTGGGTCGTCAATACCAACCCATACAGCATCTTGCGTGGCGAGGCTAGAATCTTGGATTGAGCATTCGTTTCCGTAAAGATCTGTGAATACTCCGACCTTAAAGCCTCGCTTAGTTTTCTTCAGTCGAATCGGCATCTACTCTCTCCTCTTCTGCGCTGAACGGCCTGCCCTGCTTAACGTCATGCAATGCCATATCGAGCTGTAATCCGTGGCTGATCAGTTGCCGGACGGCTGCCGAGAATTGCGGTTTACCTGCGCGTGTTAGTCCGTTATCCATGGCGTAGACTTCTATTGCCGCGATCTGGATCGAGCTGAACTGGATCAGCTTTTTAGTGCTCTCTTCGCTTGCAGTATCCATGTTCCTGGCTCGTATAAATAGATTTGTGATGCACAAAATAGTTTGTGGTTGGTAGGCGATTTAAAAACCACCTCTCTTACTAATGGTCCAGGCCGATCAGAGTAGAGTTCATTGACTCTTCCCTCCCAGATCCTATGCCCGTCATAGACTGCTTTGTCGTCGATTTCGCCACGTAAATAATTCATTGTTTTTTCCTTTGCTGTTGAGTGATTTTAAAACTCGCGTGCCTGCCGTTTGGGTGTCGGTAATCAGCCGACCGGCAGGCACGCAAAAGGATTCAGTTATTTTTCACGCTTGCGATGACTTGCTCGGTGCTAACGTCGCCATTGCTGTGGGCGTAGCCCCAACTAAATCCGTCGAGCAGATCGCAATCGCCAGAGACCTGATCAGCGTCAATACCAGCATCCCGCAATTCGGCGGCACAGGATGCGCCGAAGCAGCCAGCATCCCACCACTTTTCCGCGTCAGCGAAAAAACCGTAACCGACCCACTCACGAGCGTTGCTTTCAATCTCGCTATCACCACCGATGAGGCTGCGGTAATTCGTGCAGTCGATCATAGTGATCATGTCCGCAACGTTGCCCTGAGTGTCATAAGCGTTGTTGTGTCGCAGTTCGAGTTTTCGCATTTCTTTTTTCCTTTTCGATTGATTAAATCAGAGTGCCGAGTTTTGTTTTGAGTCACTTGTGTGCCTCGATTGATTAAGTATATATCTAGTTATCGGTCTTGTAAATGGTATATACCAAATTTTCTCAAGAATTCCAGAAAATAAATCCGATGCGTGTCCTACCTATACAGACAGGTGTAAATCACCGCTGCCAAGATTTATATATACAGAATGACATCAGGACACGCTGTCCTTAACTAAGGACATATTGACCTTAACTAAGGACACAATGACCTACTAATCATACATTACACAGGCATTAATACAGAAATCATGATGGGGATGATATTTTGAGATCTGTCTTTTGCTTGCATAAGTAACCGTTTTTGATTTACTGAAAGAGAGCGTGAGTCCTGTTCATAAGAATTATTCAGGATTCGAAGCTTCTTTTTTATTGATTTAATCCAAACGCAAGCGTATAAGAAGGGAATGATCATGTCACCTATTAAAGATGTATTTACCGTTTCGCAGGTCGCAGAAGAGATCGGCGTAACGAGTACGCGCATTCGGCAGATTTGCATTGAACACGGGATCGGCAAGAAGATTACCGACCATATGCGGCTCCTTTCCGAGGAAGATGTCGAGCAGATTAAAGACATCCGCAAGGCGAATGACCAGCCAAAAAACAGTTTCACCGTGAGTGAGGCAGCAGAAAAAATCGGCATCAGTGAAAGTCGAGTTCGCCAGATATGTATTGAGCATGATCTGGGCGAAAGAAGAGGTCAGTTCAAATATCTGTCAAAAGAAGAGGTTAAGGTTATTGGGGAGTCGAGGAACAAGCCTGGACGACCAAGAACTAATTTCTGACTTTTACACTGATTTCTATTGACGACCAAATGCATAGACGTTAAAGTTACGCGCAGTCAATCCGGCTGTGTGTAAAGTTGAACGCTTAACCTCACACAGTCGAAAGGTTGTGTGAGGTTTTTTTACGGACTTAGGGAGAAGTGAATGTCTTTCAGTTTTGAAAAGTTCCAAAAACCAGATGATCCTAGAGACCAGCACTTCGCGTCCATCAGGAAAAACAGTGGGTACCTGCAGTTTACGAAAAGTGCTGCAGTTGAGTTCTGTATCTGTCAGCACGAATACGCATTCCTCTACTGGGATCGTGAGCAGTCAGTGATGGGGGTTGAGCTTCTTTATTCTGAATCAAGAGGTGCATTTGAAATTCACAAGTGTCCGAACGGCACAGCCGCAATAAGATGCAAGCCCTTTTTCGAAGCGCATGGAGTTTGTTTAAACAACTCGATTCGAGTGTCTGTCGAGAAGGATGATGATTCAGGGGTTTTGGTTCTGAGGGGAATCCAGGTCGATGAAAAGTCAACTGTCATTGCCGAGGATGGGCACTCTGAGTTGATCACTGAAAAAGAAGCAGCCCGTCTGCTGGGATGCTGTGAACGGTCTGTATACATGTTGCGGAAGGACGGAAAAATCCGATGCGTAAAAATCGGGACTGCGGTTCGGTATGCACGGTCTGAGGTTGACCGTTTCGTCAAAGACGAAATGAAATAATAAATGCAGGTTGCGTCCATGTCGGGTGGAACGCTGACAGCGGTATGGCAGACCGCACTGCGAATTAAGTAGCAGGCCAAACCAGTGATGCGGGTTCGAATCCTGTCGGACGCTTTTATGAAAGAGGATGCCTGAATGAGCAACGAACCAAGAACAATCAGAGAGTCTGGAATCGGCAGAAAAGTAATCACCTGCGCTGGCCTGTTTGTCAATGTGCTTTCTGAGGCTGGCGACGGTTGGTTTAAGTGCCGAACGCCAGAAGGTATTAATCATGAACTGCATGGATCGTGCACAATCAAAATGGTAAAGGAGTGAATCATGAGTGAAACCTACGGAAGCCTGCTCCGAAAAATCCGAACAGAGGCGGGGTACTCTCAAGTAAAATTCGCCAGAATGTTCGGCATGTCCGGCCAGCATCTGAGCGCGGTCGAGCAAGACCGCCGACCTCCCTTCGATCCCTATCTAACAATCTCATTCATGACAGAACTCGGAATGGACCACATGCTGGATGAGCTGCTGACGCTCCAGGCTGATTCACGCGGCTTTATTGAGTTTGATAAACCGCAGGAAGAACTTGTCGGCGAATGCTGGGAACCACTGGTTAAGCTGCGGAACAAGGTTCTGCTCGGCAGAATGACACCCGAAGACTGGGAAGCGATCGCACAGATTGTAAATGAGGAATGCCATGCCTGAAACGAAAACACTGTCCACACGCTGGATGGTCGCCAGTGACTACGATTCGGTAATGCAAATCGAGCGTGCCAGCTTCGATCATCCGTGGAGCCTGGATGTTTTCCTAAAGCTTCAGCGTGCTTCCAGCCGGTCCTGCATTGGTATGGTCGCTCAGTACCGATCACAGATAGTCGGCTTCGTAATGTATGAACTCCTGAAAAGCCGGATTGAGATATTGAATTTCGCGGTTAATCCGGATTACAGAAGGCTGAATATTGGCTCTCTGATTGTCGAGAAGCTGAAGAATAAGACGATCCAGCAAAAGCGAAGCGAGTTATTTCTTTCGCTGCGTGAGACGAATCTTGGCGCCCAGTTGTTTTTTCAAAAGTGCGGCTTTCTCGCAGAGGCCGTGATTGAGGATTACTACCAAGATACTGGCGAAGCGGCTTATGTTTTTCGGAATCGATTAGAGAGAACTGGCAAAGAGTTTGCTCCCGGTCTGTCTCCGACTAATCGTATTTCAAAGATTATGGAAAGTGGTTGAGAACCCCCGGCAGAGCTAGGAATCGAACCAGCCCCCGATGCAGATCTGGGTATTTTTAATCACGAGAAAAGAGAATCAGATCAATGATCACAAAAATGGTAGAGCCGAAAAAGCAAGCTCGCGAACCGCTGACAGATCGGCAACAGGTCATCTACAACTTTATTCGCAATACGATTGCTGCTGGTCGCCCATCGCCAACAGTTCGTGAGATAGGGGATGAATTTGGTATCAAGTCTCCCAACGGCGTGATGGCACACCTGAAGGCGTTGCAGCGTAAGGGTTGGATTAATCGCGAAGACTACGCGGCACGATCAATCACATTGGTATCCGAGCCGCGTACTGAATTCATCACGCTCACACCAGGTCAGTCGCTGAATGTTGGTGGCGTGATGGTCGGCGTGGTTGGAGTTGGCGAGACCGAAGTCAACCTGGAGGTGATATATCCCGATAATCAGGAACTGACAACCGATGAATGACTTTCATTTCATAGCCGCTGTCACAGGCGGCATCTTTTTTGTTTTATTAAAATTCGGATTACTTTGCGAAAGGAATCGAAGTGTTAGTATTATCGAGAAAAGCAGACGAAGTAGTTGTGATCACGAATAACCGGACCGGGGAAAAGATCAGAATTACCATGCTGGGCATCAGGGGCAGTAGGAGTCGTATGGGTTTTGACGCTCCCGGCGATTACAGAATCGACCGGGAAGAGAATGTAACGGACGAACCATTGGCAGAAATGACAACAGGAGGTTAGACTATGGCTGTTGCTAAAACCGCCAGATCAAAAGCGAAATCTAAAAAAATGGGACGCTCACGTAAAGAACCAGATCTTTCAACATACTCCAGCCGAATGGCTGCGAGGTTCCGGGAGCTGCGCGTTGAGAAGTATGACACGCTTGACGAGTTCAAGACCGTACTGTCTCAGCATGGATTAGATGTTCCGCTGCAAACGCTCTACAAGTACGAGCAGGGCCGGACAAATATCAATCCAGATTACTACCCATATATCGCTTCTGCCCTTGGAAAGTCTGTCCGGGCTTTCTTGCCTGCGGAATAACTATTTTATCCAAATCAGATAATATTTGAGCAATGTCTATTTACATCTATTGTCTAAATGCGATAATAACATGTAACAAACGAGGGCTGGCACCTAACGCCAATCAGACTGCCAGCCCTCTTGGAAAACCACCCCTTTAAAGGAGATAATCCATTGATTAAACTACCAAACGCAGACGAACAAGACAACGACAACATCATCATCGAGAACGTAGGACCAATAAGTCACGCCGCAATACCCGCAAAACCGGGACATATTACGGTTTTGCGAGGATCAAACGGCACTGGCAAGACGCACGCACTGTCTGCCGTGAATGCGTTCGCCAGCGGAAAAGACAAAGGCGCCGTGCCTCTCAAGGACGGTGCCAAGAAAGGCCGCGTGGAATTCGGCGGTGTGCGATTGAGCGTACAAAAGGTCAACCGCATGAAGGGCGAGTTGGACGTTGCGACCATCGAAGGCAAGTTCAGCATCGACGATCTGGTCAGCCCCGGCGTTAAAGATCCTGAAGCCGCCGACGCGAAGTCGATCAAGGCTCTGATTGGCCTGCTGTCCCCTGAAGCCGCCGCTTCTCTGTTCTTTGACCTGTTCGAATGTCAGGAAGAATTCGAAAGCATCGTCTCTCCTGATTCAATCAAGGGTGACGATCTGGTAAAGATGGCCAATTCCATCAAGCGGGACATCGAAGCAGCCGCCCGGAACACTGCCAAGACTGCTGAGAATCACCGCGACAACCAGCAGTCGAAAGAAAAGTCAAACGAAGGGATCGACCTGACCGCAGAGCACGATTCCGTCACGCTGCAGACGCGCCTTGAGGAATGCCTTCAGCGTGATACTGAATTGAAGAACCAGCGTACAAACGCGATGAAGATCAACCAGAACGCTGCGGAAGCCAAGACCAAACTGGCTGAGGTTGAAGAGAACTATTCCGGCTTGACTGTTGAGCAGGCAGAAAACGACATCAAGCAGAAGCGGGAAGCCGTTGAACAGCAGAAGCAGATGATCGAGAAAGTCGAACGGGACTTACGAGAGCTGAAGTCCGACCTTAATCACCTTGAAGGTGAACGGGAAGAAGCTGAGCAATACCTTGACAATGTTCGATCCTACGAACAGTCAACGGCTGGTTGGCGTGATGCAATCGAAGCAGCCGTTGATTTCGTGAATCCATCCGATGCAATCCTGATCGAAGCCGACGAGTCATTAGCTAAGGCTCGCGTTGCAAACGAACAAGGCGTGCGGGTTCGCGACGCCATCAAGATCCAGGCAGAAGCCGAACAGGAAAAGGCTATCGCTGATGAGCATCAACAGAAAGCCGACCGCTTGCGTGATGCAGCCAAAGCGACTGCTGACGTATTGTCTGAAGTCATCGCTTCCAGTGAATCACCTCTCAAAGTACAGATCGTCGATGGTGAAACTCGCCTGGTTCTGAAGACCAGCCGTGGTGATACCACGTATTACCGGGAGCTGTCTGAGGGCGAACGTTGGAAAATCGCTTTGGATATCGCGATCAACGCCCTGAAGGATGTTCCCAGCGAACACAAGATTATGGTGATCGGTCAAGCTGCATGGCAGGATCTGGATTACGACAACAAGCAATTGATCGGCGAACTGATTGCCAAGACAGATATTTCTGTCCTGACGGCAGAAGCTGCACAGACGCCCGACGAAAAGAAGCTCGCTGCTTCCGTTCTGTAATCGCTTAAAGACCGCACGGATAGCGGACTCACAAGGCCCACGGACGGGCTTTTCACGTACACACGAAGAAATCGAGGCAGTCATGAGCAAGCTAACCATTCGAAAAAAACGGATTCACGGGAACACAGAATATAACCTCGCCTATGGTGGGATAGCAATTCACGGTCTCACTTGGGATGAAATGCTTGGAAGTGTTGCAAGATGCTTTGTGCGTGAATGGTTCTTCGGACTGAAAGAAGATCCCGGCAAACCTGCAGGAGGCCGGATTCTCGAATACGAACTGCACATCGAAGAGGTTGATGGCCACTACTTGATCACGAATGAATGCCGATTCATCAGCTACCTCAGCTTTGATGAGATGTTGGGATTCATTGCCAAGTACACGCTGACCGGAACTCAGATGTATGGCGGGTTTCGGACCTACAGCCAGTGGTTAGAGATGCCGTATCGAAAACGTGAAACCGCAGGCTTGTTGCCTGCACCAGTTTAAAGAAAGGTAGACCATGCAACAGAAGTCACTCCCATTTCCAGAAACCAAACGACGCCAGCTAGTCGGGTTGCCTTTGTCGCCCTCGGCAAAAGTTCTGCTGGTTGTGCTGGATGAAATTACCGGAACGGATGACTTCTGTTGCCCTCCGCTTGCTGACCTGTCGCGGCTGATGGGTTGCTCAGAGCACGTCGCGAGAACAGCAATCAAAGAAGCAGAGAGATTAGGATTTTTAGAAACGGAAAAACTTCCCGGCAAGACCACCAGCTATCGAATTGAGTGGTCTGCCATAACCCAAACAGAAAGTGAGGACTTCAATGTCAACCGCTACCTATGAACCTGTAAAAGTCGCTGATCCGGATACGCCCGAATGGTACAAGGCACGGTCTACCGGCATTGGTGCCAGTGAAG